>Ga0182030_10021024_pt1 | contig 12258 bp, 7 predicted proteins | sample 812S3MmetaG_FD_121299 | JGI IMG/M metagenome (GOLD analysis project Ga0182030, IMG submission 121299) | Permafrost microbial communities from Stordalen Mire, Sweden - 812S3M metaG (Illumina Assembly) | ecosystem: Environmental > Terrestrial > Soil > Wetlands > Permafrost | place: Sweden...
ATGACGCTCTACGGTGTTCGTTTTGCCATAAAAGCCAGGACGTAGTCGGAAAGCTGATTTCCTCTCCCAGCGACTACCCCCGCGCCTACATTTGCGACGAGTGCATTGCCGTCTGCAACTCGATTTTAGAGGACGACAAGGTCGAAGCTCCCTCGGGCACCCCGAACAAGATTCCCAAACCCTTGGAGGTAAAGGAGTTTTTGGATCAGTACGTAATCGGGCAGGAGGCCACCAAAAAGAAGCTGGCGGTGGCCGTGTACAACCACTGCAAGCGCATCCACATGAACCGCATTCGCAACTCGGATGTGGAGTTGCAGAAGTCCAATATCCTGCTCATCGGCCCCACCGGCACCGGCAAGACGCTGTTGGCCCAGACCCTGGCCAAGATCCTCGACGTGCCGTTCGCCATCGTCGATGCCACCACTTTGACGGAAGCCGGTTACGTGGGCGAAGACGTCGAGAACATCATCCTGAAGCTCCTCCAGGCGGCCGATGGCGATGTGCAAAAGTGCCAGCAAGGCATTATTTATATCGATGAAATCGACAAGATTTGCCGTAAGGACGAGAACCCGTCGATCACCCGCGACGTCTCCGGCGAGGGCGTGCAGCAGGCCCTGTTGAAGATTCTCGAAGGCACTGTCGCCAACGTTCCGCCGCAGGGCGGCCGCAAGCACCCGCACCAGGAATTCACCCCGGTGGACACCACCAACATCCTGTTCATTTGCGGCGGCGCATTCGTCGGACTGGAGAAGGTCATCGCCCGGCGCACCGGTAAGAAGTCCATGGGCTTCCTGCAGGAAGACGACAAGGCCACCGTGCGGAGTTCGGGCGCCAGCGGCCGCCGCGATACCGATCTGCTCTCGCACGTGCAGCCCATCGACCTGATCAAGTTCGGCTTCATCCCGGAGTTCATCGGCCGCATGCCGGTGAATGCGGTATTGGAAGAACTGGACCGCTCGGCGCTGATCCAGATCCTGTCGCGGCCCAAGAACGCCATTATCAAGCAATATCAGAAGCTCTTTGAGTTCGAGAACGTGCGCCTGAGATTCAGCGATGAAGCCCTGGAAGCCATCGCCGATCTGGCCATGGAACGCAAGGTGGGGGCGCGTGGTCTGCGCATGATCCTCGAAGATCTGATGCTTGACCTGATGTACTACCTGCCTTCCTACAAGAAGGTGCGGGAATTCCAGGTCACCAAAGAAATGGTGCTGTCGCAGAAAATCAGTCTTACAATATTAGAAAAGGCCGGTTAACCCCAGGCTTCCCGAAAACCGCTTCTTACCGCCCGGAGAGGACCAGGGGCCTGGCCGGGTCCGCTGGGGAGAACAATGCTGACATCGAAGGAAAAGCCCGATACAAAACGTCTGCCGATGATGCCCATTCGCGAAGTGGTCATCTTTCCGTACATGATGACCCCGTTCGTGGTGGGGCGCGAATCGAGTGTCCGCGCGCTCGAAGAGGCCATGGCCGGCGACAAGAAGATCTTCCTGGCGGCCCAGCACGATGCCTCGGTGGATGAGCCCAAACCCAACGAAATCTTCAGCGTCGGCACCATCGTCAACATCGTCCAGAGCCTCAAGCTGCCCGACGGCAACATCAAGGTGCTGGTGGAAGGCGTGGAACGCGCCAAGGTGGTTTCGGTTTCCGACGAGGACGGCTTCTTCCGCGCCACCGTGCGCACCGCCAGTTACAAGGTGGAAGCCGGCGCGCAACTCGAGGCCCTGGTCAGCCGCGTCACCGGCTTGTTCGAACAGTACGTCAAGCTCAGCCAGAACCTGAATTACGAACAGATGCTGCAAGCCGTGCGCGTGGACGAGCCCGGCAAGCTGGCCGACGTCATCGGCGCCAATCTCCCCCTGACTCTCGAAGAGAAGCAGGAGCTGCTCGAAATCTTCGATCCCGTCGATCGGCTCACCCGCGTGGCCGAAATGCTCGATATCGAGATCGAGAAGCTGAACGTCGACCGCACCATCCAGGGCCGCGTCAAGCGCCAGATGGAGAAGGCCCAAAAAGAGTATTACCTCAACGAAAAAATCAAGGCCATCCAAAAGGAACTGGGACGCGGCGAAAAGAGCGAAATCGACGAGCTGAAAAAGCGCATCGAGACCGCCGGCATGACCGCCGACGCCCAGGAAAAGGCCATGGCCGAGCTCAAGCGGCTGGAAAACATGCCGCCCATGTCGGCCGAATCCACCGTCTCCCGCAACTATCTCGATTGGCTCCTGGCCGTGCCGTGGAAGAAAAAATCCAAGGAAATCCGCGACCTCAAGTTCGCCGAACAGGTGCTCGAAAACGATCACTACGGGCTCGAAAAAATCAAGGAGCGCATCCTCGAATTTCTGGCCGTCCGCCGCCTCGTGAAGAACCCCAAGGGTTCCATCCTGTGCTTCGTGGGCCCTCCCGGAGTGGGCAAGACCTCGCTCGGCATGTCCATCGCCAAGGCCACCGGACGCAAGTTCGTGCGCATGTCGCTCGGCGGCGTGCGCGACGAGGCCGAAATCCGCGGCCACCGCCGCACCTACATCGGCGCCCTGCCCGGCCAGATCGTCCAGATGATGAAGAAGGCCGGCACCCGCAACCCCATCTTCATGCTCGACGAAGTCGACAAGATGTCCATGGACTTCCGCGGCGATCCCTCGGCCGCGCTGCTCGAAGTGCTCGACCCCGAACAGAATTTCATGTTCGTGGATCATTACCTCGACGTCGAGTACGACCTCAGCCAGGTTTTCTTCATCGCCACCGCCAACGTGCTCCACACCGTTCCCCCGGCGCTGCAGGACCGCATGGAAGTGATTCGCCTCTCGGGCTATACCGAGCTCGAAAAGATGGAAATCGCCAAGCGGTTCCTGGTGAAAAAGCAGATGGAGCAGACCGGCCTCTCGGGCGACCAGATCGCTTTCGCCGATTCCGGCTTGAACGGGCTCATCCAGCACTACACCCGCGAAGCCGGCGTGCGCAACCTGGAACGCGAGATCGGCAACGTCTGCCGCAAAGCCGCGCGCCAGGTGGTCAACAACCAGGGCGGCAAGGATAAGAAGGCGCTCCCCAAATTCGAAATCAACGAGGCCAAACTGCCCGACCTCCTGGGCCCCTGGAAATTCCGCGACCAGTGCCTCGACAAGAAGAACGAAGTGGGCGCCGCCACCGGCCTCGCCTGGACCGAAGTCGGCGGCCAGATCCTCACCGTGGAATGCACCCTGATGGAAGGCAAGGGTAAGCTCACCATCACCGGCAAGCTGGGCGACGTGATGCAGGAATCCGCTCAGGCCGCCATGAGCTACATCCGCTCGCGCGCCCACACCTTCGGGCTGCCGCGCGATTTCTACCGCAATCTCGACGTCCACATCCACGTTCCCGAAGGCGCCATCCCCAAGGACGGCCCCTCGGCCGGCATCACCCTGGCCACCACCATCTGCAGCGCCTTGACCCACAACCCGGTGCGCGGCGACGTCGCCATGACTGGCGAGATTACCCTCCGCGGCAAGGTGCTGGGCATCGGCGGCCTGAAAGAAAAGTTGATGGCCGCCCATCGTCATGGCATCCTGGAAGCAATCGTGCCGCGGGAGAACGAGAAGGACCTCCCCGACATTCCCGACGCCATCAAACAGTCCATGAAGCTGCACTTCGTGGATTCCATGGATGAAGTTCTCAAGATCGCCCTGGAGCGCGAATTGGTGGCGATCCCGTTGACCCCCGGCCCGGAGCTCGGATTGCAGCCGGTGCTGGAAGAAAGCCGCGCGCATTGATGTGGTTACCGAGCCGCGACCGTAAGGAAGCGGTGGCTTCGAATTGAAAGCGGAATTCGTAGTAAGCGCCGGCCGGCCGGATATGTTTCCCAACGACCGGCTGCCCGAGATCTCGTTTTTGGGAAGAAGTAATGTAGGAAAATCCAGCTTGCTGAACGCTCTGATCGGGCGCAAAGAGCTGGCGTTTATCAGCAGCACACCTGGCAGGACGCAGACCATCAATTTTTACCGCGTCGATGAAGCGTTCTACTTCGTCGACCTTCCCGGATACGGATATGCCCGCGTCCCCATGGGGTTCCAACAAAGCTGGAAGAAGCTGATCGAAGAGTACTTGGAGAAGAGAGAGACCCTAAGACTTTCCTGCCTGATCCTGGATGCCCGCCGCGGATGGATGAACCACGACCTGGACCTGAAACGGTGGCTCGAGGATCGGGGCAGAGCGTATCTTGTGATCGCCACGAAGACCGATAAGTTAAATCAATCTGAAGAGAGCCGCGGCTTGCGCGCCATCCGCGAGGAGGGCGTGGAACCGCTGCCGTTCTCGGCCGTCACCGGCCGGGGAGTGAGGGAAATTTGGCAAGCAATAGCGACAACACTGCAACCACGGTAGGCAACGCCCTGCCGCAGGAAAAACCCGAGAAGTCCGAAAAGCCCACCGAGAAACATTCCGTCCGCGACAACCCGGCGCCCGCCGTGTCCGCGGACCCAGAGAAACCGGAAAAACCCGAAAAGGCCGCGGCCCCCGCCGCCGGCGAGAAGCCGCACGCCGACCGTGCGGAACGCGCCGAACGGCCGCCCAAAGCCGTCGCCTCAACACCGCCCGCCGAGGTCAAAGCAGCCGAACCCAAGCCCTCCGCGACCGAGCCCAAGCCCGCCGCGGCCGAACCCAAACCCGCCGCGGCCGAACCCAAACCCGCCGCGGCCGAACCCAAACCCACCGCGGCCGAACCCAAGCCGCCGGAAGCCAAGGCCGCGGAACCTCCCGCCGCGCCGCCGCTTCCGCCCGACATCATCGGCCATCCCGGCCATCAGCGGCGCAAGCAGCAAGCCGCGCAGGCCGTCAAGAACGGCACCCCCACGCTCGACTTGGTGGAACTCAAGGATATGAGCATCCAGAAGCTCAACCAGGTGGCCAAGGAAATGAATATCTCTGGCGCCGCCGGCTTGCGCAAACAGGAGCTCATCTTCAAAATCCTGCAGACGCAAGCCGAAAAGAGCGGGCTGATCTTCTCCGAAGGCGTGCTCGAATGCCTGCCCGACGGTTTCGGCTTCCTGCGCGCGCCCGAGTATAACTATCTGCCCGGTCCCGACGACGTCTACGTCTCGCCCTCGCAGATCCGCCGCTTCGATCTGCGCACCGGCGACACCATCTCCGGCCAGATCCGCCCGCCCAAGGAAGGCGAGAGGTATTTCGCGCTCATCAAGGTGGACGCCATCAATTTCGAGCCGCCCGAGGAAGCCCGCAACAAAATCTTCTTCGACAACCTGACCCCGCTCTATCCCAACGAGCGGCTCAAGCTCGAGACCGTGCGCGACAACTATTCGGGCCGCGTGATGGACCTGCTCACCCCCATCGGCAAAGGCCAGCGCGGGCTGATCGTGTCCCCGCCGCGCACCGGCAAAACCATGCTCCTGCAGAGCATCGCCAATTCCGTCACCACCAATCATCCCGAGGTGACGCTCATCGTGCTGCTCATCGACGAACGTCCCGAGGAAGTCACCGACATGCAGCGCAGCGTGCGCGGCGAAGTCATCAGCTCCACCTTCGACGAGCCCGCCACGCGTCACGTGCAGGTGGCCGAAATGGTCATCGAAAAGGCCAAACGCCTGGTGGAGCACAAGCGCGACGTGGTCATCCTGCTCGACTCCATCACCCGCCTGGCGCGCGCCTACAACACCATCGTGCCGCCCTCCGGCAAGGTGCTCTCGGGCGGCGTAGATTCCAACGCCCTGCAGCGTCCCAAGCGCTTTTTCGGCGCCGCGCGCAATATCGAGGAAGGCGGATCGCTGAGCATCGTGGCGACTGCCCTGATCGACACCGGCAGCCGCATGGACGACGTGATTTTCGAAGAGTTCAAAGGCACCGGCAACATGGAAATCCACCTGGAACGCAAACTCGTGGATAAGCGCGTCTTCCCGGCCATCGACATCAACAAGAGCGGCACCCGCAAAGAAGAGTTGCTGCTGCCCAAAGACGAGCTCAATCGCGTGTGGATTCTGCGCAAGATCCTGAACATGCTCTCGCCCGTGGAAACCATGGAGCTGCTGCTCGACAAGCTCGGCAAAACCCGCAGCAACGCGGAGTTCCTGGCCTCCATGAACGGGTAGGATCTCTTCCGGACCTTGAGACTTAGTTCAGACAGGCTTTGACGCTTTTGTCGAACCGCATAGGCCTGCTGACCTTCTGGGTCCGGTTCATCTCTGCGCCCTCTGCCTCGTCTCCAAATCCGAGGATCCCGAGGCGCGTTTCAACTTCATACCAGCCGTTCTTATGCTTCTCCTCCGCGTCTCCGCGGTGAACTCCCGGTTTTGAGCCACGGCACGGATAACTTCTCGGGGCGCTCCGATGCCCTCACGCCGGCGCGCAGACCTTCCGCAATTCCTCGCCCATCGACGCCTGCCTCTCCGCCGTCAGCTTCTTTCCGCCTACGGTCACATAAAAGACATCGATGGCGCGATGCGCTTGCGTATCGATCAACACTACCTCAATATTGCCGCCGCTCGCCGAAATCGCCGACGCCAGGTCGTAGAGCAGGCCGGGGCGATCCTCGGCGGCAATTTCGATCAGCGTGGCCGTGGCGCTGGCCTCGTCGTCGAAACGGACGGCCGCGGGAGTCCGCCCTTTGCGGCTCGGGAGCTTGGGCTTGGGACGGTTCCGCAGCAGCTCGCGCACGTCGAGCTTGCCCAGCATCACGCGCTCGGCGGTGGTGCGCAGCCGGTCCACTTCCGAGGGGTTCAATTCCAGCGTGCGCGTGGGATCGGCAAAGACGAACGTGTCGAGCACCTGGCCCCGGCGGTTGGAAAAGGCTTCCGCGTGGAGGATGTTCATGCCGAAGCCGGCCAGCGTGCCGGCCATGCGCGCGAACAGGCCCGGACGGTCGCCCGTAATTACCGTCAACTGCCAGGCCGATTCCAGGGCGCGGATATCCACCGCCACGCCGCGCGCCTGGCTTCTCGCTTCCAGCGCCACGTGTTCGGCGATTTCCTCCGCGCTGTGCGTGCGCAGATAGCGCACCGGCAGCCCCTCGAGCAGTTCCGCGCCCGGCTGCGCGGCGGATTCCGCGATCCGCTCGGCGGCCAGCTCGCGGGTCAGTTCCCGGTACACCGCCAGGTACAGCCGCCACAGGTGCGCCGCGCGCCACGGCGTCATGACGCTGGGGTTCACCGCGCTGATATCCGCATAGGACAGGACCGTGAGGGCTTTCAGGCGCTCCTCGGTGCCGACGATCTGCGCCACGTCGCGGATCGCTTTGGGATCCGCCAGATCGCGCGAGCGCATGGCCGCCGAGAGCTCCAGGTGATGGCGAATCAGGAACGCCACCGTGTCGCGTTCCGGCGCGGTCATGCGGATGCGTCGCATGGCCGCGCCGGCTTTCGCCAGGGATGCTTCCACATGGCCTTCGTAGCCGGTGGCGGCATCGGAGTCCGCCTTACCGGCATCGTGGAACAACAGCGCGAACAGCAGAGCGCCCTTGTGCGGCAACTCCTGCAGCAGTTCGCCGTAACTGCCCGGCGCGGAGCAGGCGTTTTGCATGGCCACCAGGGTGTGCTCGTCTACCGTGTAGCGATGGTAAAAGTCGCGCACCACCAGGCACTCGATCTGTTCCAGGCATGGGAACAACGCGAAGAGCACCCCGGACTCGTGCATCGCGCGCACCGCCATGGGAGCGTGGCCCTGCGAGAGAATCTGGTTCAAGGCGGGCCACAGATTGCGCGGCTCCGCGAAGTATTCCCGCAGGCGGCGGAGACGGGGCTCCATTTGATTCACCGCTTCGCCCGACGGGCGGATGCCGTGACGCGCCACGAATTCGAACAGCCGCAGCGCCAGTTCGGGGTCGCTCTCCAGTTGTTGTGGCACGCGGAAATGGACCCGCTCGCGATGCACCGCGAAATCGGCGTTGGACAGCCGCGAGCGCCACCCCACAAACTGCGCGAACAGCGCGCTCGACTGCGCGTCCCAGGCTTCCAGGGAACGTATCGCCGCGCGGTTGACGGCGCGCGCATGGCGGTAATACTCGCGCATCCAGGCGGCCACGTCTTTCCCTTCTCCGCCGTCGGCCAGGGCATCCTGCGCGTCGAACGTGAGCACATTCTGGTCGCGTCCGGCCTGCGCATGGAGGGCGCAGCGCAGCCGCGCCAGGAAGTGGAAGGCCTGCCGCAACTCTTCGGGAGCCTCGGACGCCGTCACGCGGTTGACATCGGCATCGCGGAGTTGCTCCATCCAGCGGACGAACTGCAGGTCGCGCAGCCCGCCCGGAGTCTCCTTCACATTGGGTTCCAGATGATAGAAGGTCTCGGCGTACTTGGCGTGCCGCTCGCGCGTCAGGCGGACCAGGTTGCGCATCAGGGCGTCGCGGTTGCTCTGCACGAAGCGCGGGAATTTCTTGCTCAGGGCGGCGAACAGGGGCCGGTCGCCCGCCAGAAAGCGTTGGTCGAGCAGGCTGATGTTCAGTTCGGTATTCTGGTCGTGGACCTGCAGGCATTCCTCGGGAGTGCGCACCGACTGGCTGACGCGCAGGCCCGAATCCCACAGGTTCTGCAGAAATGCCGAAATCTCCGGCTTGTGCGTGCGCGGCAGTTCTTCGTTGCGGCACAGCAGGAGCAGATCGACATCCGAAAATGGAAAGAGCTGGCGCCGCCCGTATCCGCCCACGGAGACCAGCGCGAGACCTTCGGGAATGCCGGGAAACAGCAACTCGGCGGCGGCTTGCGCCACCACCTGGTCCACCCGGTTAGCGCGTTCGGCCAGCGAGGTCGCCGCGTCGGAAGTCGCCGTGAAGGGGTGCGGCGTGGGAGAAGGATGTGACCCGAAGGTTTGCATGCAATATCCCGCCCGCTGCCGGCCGCGGCGCCGCTTTACAGGACCGCTTCTCCCCGGTCGTCGTTGCGGATTCGAATGGCCTCCAGCACGTCGAACACGAAGATCTTGCCGTCGCCGATCTTGCCGGTGCGCGCGGCTTCCATCAGGCTCCGCGTCACTTCGTCGACGCGGCTGTCGGACACCACCAGTTCGATTTTGACTTTGGGCAGCAGGTCGACCGTATATTCCTGTCCGCGGTACACCTCTTTGTGGCCTTTCTGCCGTCCATGGCCGCGTACCTCGGAGATCGTCATACCCTCGACCCCAATGGCCTGCAGCGCTTCCTTCACTTCGTCGAGCTTGAACGGTTGGATAATTGCCTCTATTTTTTTCATGGCGGAATCTCAACTGATCTTAGCAGCCACGCAACGTTTCGGCAGCCCCGCGTGCCGTACCCCACGCGAGAATCGGGAAAAAATCGAACACCACGATTGCGCTGTTCCAGCCATTGTGCACCACACGGCGTGGGTCCCCAAGACGGAAGTTTCTATGGATCGCATTGCAAATGCTTATGGACTGGCTCGACGCCGCAGACACGCCCGATCGCGTACCGAAGTGCGCGAGCGCCAAGTCCTGCCGCAATCGCCGTGTCATAATGGTGGCGATGGCGGCGACAGCCGAGGGAACTTCCCGATATCAGTTCAAAGCGGCGCCTTATAGCAGCCATACGCTGCTGCTGGCCGAATTTCCCGAACGCGGGGAAGGCCGGAGGGTGCTCGATGTGGGCTGCGCCATCGGGTATTTGTCGGAGATTCTGGCCAAGCGGGGGTTTGCGGTGACCAGCATCGATTGGCCCAACAGTCCGCACCCGCCCACGGTGGAATTCGCCGGCGCCGATCTCGATAATGGCCTGCCGCCCCTGCGCGGCCAGTTCGATTACGTCATTTGCGCCGACGTGCTGGAACATCTGCGCGCTCCCGTGGAACTGCTCAAGGAATGCCGCGCCCGTCTGGCCCCCGGGGGCACGCTGGTAGGCTCGCTGCCCAATAGCGGCCATTTTTACTTTCGCTGGAACGTCTTGCGGGGCCGGTTTCCGCAACACCAGCGGGGTTTGTTCGACAGCACCCACCTGCATTTCTACACCTGGGACGGCTGGACGGGACTGCTGCGGCGGGCGGGATTCCGCGTGGAGAGCGTCCGCTGCTCGGGTGTGCCGGTGAGCCTGGCGTTTCCGCGATGGGGACCCTCCCGGGCGGTGCGCGCGCTGGAATGGCTGTCGTTCCAGGCAGCGCGTTTTTGGAAGACCATGTGCGCCTACCAATTCATTGTGCGCGCACGGACGGAGTAGAGCGTATGAGCGCCGACAAATCCAAAGTCGTGGTGGTCATGCCGGCCTACAATGCCGCCAAGACGCTCCACATGACCTACGCCGATCTGCCGCGCGAGATGGTCGATCTGGTCATCCTGGTGGACGATGGCAGTTCCGACGAAACCGCCAAGATCGCCCGCGAAATGGGCCTCGAATTGTTCGTCCACGACCGCAACTACGGCTACGGCGCCAACCAGAAAACCTGCTACCGCGAGGCCCTGCGCGCCGGCGCCACCATCGTCGTGATGGTGCACCCCGATTACCAGTACGATCCCACACTGCTGCCCGAAATCATCCAGCCCATTCAGGAGGGCAGGGCGGACGTGGTGCTGGGCTCCCGTTTGATGGGCGTCAACCCGATGAAACAGGGGATGCCCTGGTGGAAGTACATTTCGAACCGCTTTCTCACCTTTGCGGAAAACACTGTGTTCGGGCTGAAGTTGTCCGAGTATCACACCGGGTATCGCGCCTTCCGCCGGGAAGCCCTGGAAGCGGTAAACCTGCAGATGGATTCCGACAAGTTCATCTTCGACCAGGAGATCATGGCGCAACTGGTCAGCATCAAGATGCGTATCACCGAAGTTCCGGTGCCGACCCGCTACTTCGCGCAGGCATCTTCGGCGTCGTTCCTGGCGAGCGCCCGCTACGGCCTCTCCATCCTGTGGCTGCTGCTGCGATACCTGCTGCACAGTTGGGGCGTGATGCACCAGAACCAGTTCGACAGTCTCGAGCGGCGGTATCACAGCGCCACCGAAATCAAACCCCAGGCGCACTAATTTGATCGCCCTGCCGAAGCTTTCCCGCAAGAAGGAAATCCTGCTGGATTTCTGCCTCGTGTTTCTCTATACGGCGATGCTCATCCGGCCGTATTTCCGGGCCGTGTACGAAGATAAGTGGGACTCCATCGAGAGCATCTTCATCTCCGACGCGCGCTTCCTGGTGGAACACTGGCCGCATCCGCAATGGCAGCCGCTGTGGTACACCGGCACGCGCTTCGATTACATCTATCCGCCGGCCTTGCGTTACGGAACCGCCCTGGTGGCCAAACTCACCGGCTTTGTGCCCGCCCATGCCTACCATTTTTACGTTTCGTTGTTTTACGCGCTGGGAATCGCGGGAGTCTATTTGTTGATGCGCGTGGGGACGAACTCACGCGCGGCGGCGTGGCTGGGAGCGGTGGCCACCTCGCTGATGTCGCCCATCTTCCTGTTCATGCCGCGCTATCGCGGCGACGCCTGGAAGTGGCAGCCGCAGCGGCTGGGCGTGCTGGTGAAGTATGGCGAGGGTCCGCACATGAGCGCGCTGGCGCTGATTCCCATCGCCCTGGCGTTCTCCTGGCTGGCCATCGAAAAGCGGCGGCCGTGGGCCATCGCGCTGGCGGCGCTGGCGTGCGCTGCCGTGGTGTCGACCAATTTCTATGGCGCCACGGCTCTGGCGGTCTTTTATCCCGTGATGGTGTGGAGCTTGTGGATCACCCGGCAGGAGAAGCGCATTCTGCTGCCCGCCATCGCCATCCCCGTGCTGGCCTACGGGCTGACGGCTTTCTGGCTGGTGCCATCCTATGTCCAGGTCACCGCCCGGAACATGATCTACGTGTCGGAACACGGCACCACCTGGTCGATCTGGCTGGCGGTGGCGGTGACGGTGGCGTTCGCGCTGGCCTCCGACTGGCTGGCGCGCGGCAAGCCGGAGCGCGCCTGGGGCGTGTTCGTGGCCGGCTGCGTGGTCTTTTTCTCGCTCAACGTGCTGGGCAATTACTACTTCAATTTCCGCGTCGCCGGCGAGCCGCTGCGGCTGCTGCCGGAGCTCGACATGATCTATATCTTGGCGATCGTGCTGGTGCTGCGATGGATGTGGCACCGGCCCGGTATCGCCCTGCGCGGCGTGGCCATCGTGGTGGTGTTGGCGGCGTTCTACACCACCAAGGGCTACGTCCGCTACGCCTGGCACATGTTCCCCACGTGGCCGGATTATCGCAGCCGCGTGGAATACCGCATTTCCGACTGGCTCTGGAAGAATATGCCGGATGCGCGCGTGGCGCCCACCGGTTCGGTGCGCTTCTGGTTCGACGCCTGGCACGACCTGGCGCAGCTCGGCGGCGGCTCGGAGCAGGGATTGCTGAA
>Ga0182030_10021025_pt1 | contig 12258 bp, 8 predicted proteins | sample 812S3MmetaG_FD_121299 | JGI IMG/M metagenome (GOLD analysis project Ga0182030, IMG submission 121299) | Permafrost microbial communities from Stordalen Mire, Sweden - 812S3M metaG (Illumina Assembly) | ecosystem: Environmental > Terrestrial > Soil > Wetlands > Permafrost | place: Sweden...
ACGCCATGCACCTGTTCGGGCACGTCGTATTGCTTGCGGGCTTCAGGCGTAAGATTGGCTACCTCAAGACCAATCTTTCCGCTTGGTTGGCCCTCCTCGCTGCTATTGCTCGCCACTTCGGTATTGCCGTGGTATTGACCAACGGTGAGGTTCAGCGTCGACGGCTTGCCATCGCGAATCACGCCCAAGGTGATCTTCGCTCCCGGAGCCATCTCACTCACAGCCACCTGGAGAGCACTTCCGTTCACGATCTTTTGCCCATTGAGCTGCGAGATCACGTCGCCGGTGCGCAGGCCGCTGCGGCTTGCTGGAGAATCCGGCGTGACCTGGGAGACGATTGCCCCGGTTGCATCCTGCAGATTGAAGAAGTGTGCGTTGTCGGGCGTGACATCATTCATCCCGATGCCGATGTAGCCATGCTCGACCTTGCCGCTCTTGATCAGTTGCTCGGTTGTGGCGCGCACGATCTGCGAGGGAATTGCAAAGCCCGCGCCGGCAAACGAGCCGTTGTCCGAGATGATGAAGGTGTTGATGCCCACCAGCTCGCCATGTGAATTCACGAGCGGGCCGCCGGAGTTGCCGGGGTTGATGGCGGCGTCGGTCTGGATATAGCCTCCTGGCTTGCGCGCGTCATCCGAGTAGGGGTTTGGCCGGTTTACGGCGCTGACGATGCCGCGCGTCACTGAAAATTGGAAGTAGCCGAAGGGGCTCCCGAAGGCCAGTACGGTCTGACCGGGCTCAAGCTTCGTGGAGTCTCCCCACGCAATGGAGGGAAGGCCAGCCGCGTTCACTTTGAGTACAGCAAGATCGGTTAGTTTGTCGACGCCGACGACCTTCGCATTCAGGATGCGGCGATCGTTCAGCGTAACTTTGATCTGCGTGGCGCCCTCTACCACGTGATTATTGGTCACAATGTACCCATCCGGCGAGATGATGATGCCGCTTCCCACGCCATGCTCAACCTGTGGCTGAGTGGGTTGCTGCATTTGGCCGAAGAATTGTTGCAGGCCCGGCGGAATACCCTGCATTTGACCGTCGGAAGTCGAAGCCTCGCTGGAAGTCTTCGAGGTGACGGCTATATTGACGACGGCCGGAGTTACCCGCGAGGCAACCGCCTCCATCGCGTGATCGAGCGCGGTGAGCGGCGCAATGCTGTTGTCGTCCATGGGCGATGCTGTGGACGCGGCAGCGTGTGCACTGCGATTGCCGACAAAGAGTATTGCGCCAAGTGCAAACACTCCGACGAATGCGGCTCCAGCGGCCAATTGTTTTCCGGTTGCTACTAATTGTTTAGTTGTTGAGAACATGACGACTCCTTTCCTGGTTGAAGTTGCGGTTAAATTTGAACGATCAGCCAGCCGTTCGCGATTGCAACGGCAGCAAAGGAAGAGCGATGAACTCGGTCGATCGCGAGCACGATGCTGGAAGGCTGCCCGTAAACTTGCCACTCCGTCAGTACAACAACTTCCGGAGAGTCGGAAACGGTTTGCGACTTAACTTCCGGACGGTCGGTAACGGCAACTTCCGGCGGGTCATAAATGATTTGCGTCGGTCTCAAACTCGGTTTCGGCGCCATGACTCGACGATGGCTCGAGACCGGCGCGGCTTGCATCGAAAAAGGCGCGGATTCTCTCCATCTCTGTGGCATGACGGCCTTGACCAGAATTGGATAGCCGCCGGATTCTCCAGCGCTCATCGGTCGAAGTGCGGATGCAGGCAAACCGCGCGCCTGCAGGTTCGATTGCGCAAGCGGAGCAAAGCTGACGATTTGGGGGCTTCGGGCCAGGACAATCGCTGCGGACAGAACGCCGATCGTCAGGCCGCCTGTCAAAGCCATTGCCAGTCTGCCGCTCATCTTTTCATTGCGCCGGCGAAGAATTCGGTGAATGCGCCGCGCCAACTCCGATCGCCGCTCCCAGGCGCCCAGAGCCAGTGAAATGCTTCGGTTGAGCATGGTGAACTCAGCCAGCCTGGTCAGGCAAAGCGCATAGGCTTTCCGCTCGCAACTTGAACGCAGAACGCGATCGTCGCAGGCAAACTCGCGCTCCATGCAGAGCCGGTGCTCCACCCAAAGCAGCACTGGATTGAGAGGGAATAAAACCACGCCAATCTTCTGCAAAAGATTGGTCCAATCGTCGGCGCGGCGCAAATGCTCCATCTCGTGCAGAACCACCTGCTGAAGGTCAATCTGGTTGAGTTGCTCGAACAACGCAGAGGGAAGAAGAATGCGCGGACGGAAGAAACCAATTACACAGGGCCGCTCGACCTCTGTTGAAGTGCAAAGCTCCGCGCCGCGGCCCGGTTTTCCGAGCAATCCCTGTATCAAAGCGTCAGGCCAGACGCAAGTCGCCCGCGCCGCCAATCCGCGCAGGCGAATCGCGCTTGAAATCAGTTGCGCGGCTCTCCACAGCGAAAGCATCGTCCAGACGCCGGCAATAACGAGGCTCCAAAGCGGATCGAAATGAAGAGAAGAACGATGCAATACGCCGCTCGTTGCCCCAGGCTCTCCCAGAAAAGGAAAAATGTGCAGCAGCACCAACAGCAGAAAAACATTCATCCAAACAAGCGAGCGGGAGGCTGCTCCCAGACCGGGCAGCAGGCACAGGCAAAGAGCCACGCACGCAGCCAGAACAGCACCTTCCCAAATCGCCGAAACGAGGCCGCCAACACTTGCCGCGGATAGAAGCGAGATCGTTTGAAAAAGCAAAATCATTGAATCTCCTCCATCGTTTCCTCGGTCAAACTTGCGATCGCCTCTTTCAGCCGTTTCAACTCCTCTGGGCTCATCTCATCGTCGCCCAGCACCGAGAGCAGCAACCGCTCACGGGAGTTACCGAAAAAACGCTCCAGCACATGGCGAACCTCTGACCGACTGGCCTCGATCTCTCCGACGCGCGAACTAAAAAGAAAAGCCCGGCCTTCCTGCCGGTGGCTGACGTAGCCCTTCGTCTCGAGAATCCGGATGGTCGTAAGCACGGACGTATAAGCCAACTCCGTCTCGGCTGAGGTCGCGGCCACCATCTCGGCAACCGTCGATTCCCCTCTCTTCCACAGGACTTTCATGAGCCGGAGTTCGGCTGGCGTCAGCGTGATGGATTTTTTTGGCGGCATAGAAATCGAAGATCATAAGGACCGCTTCGCTGATCTTCTCTGGTCTATCAGACGCACAACTAATCATTTAGTTGCTAACGCCTTTCGAACTTTTTATTGATGGCTCCATCCAGGATCAACCTGCGTCTGTGCAAATTCTCTGCAATCAGCAGAATCTAGACAAGTTGCCTCAAATCTTCCCTGCACGCCGACATGACAAAGAATCACTGCTCCCGCTGCGCGTATCCGTTCAGCGCTGGCTTCAAGTTGAATTGTTGAGCAGTGTCCGGCAAGCGAGTCGACGCTTCCAGACAGATTCTGGCTCACAGATGACCGCGCCCTTCAGCGGTACGATGGAGAGGAGCAGCAAGTGCACTCTGCGCAGCGATGCCTGCTCGATTGCTCCGTCCGGCTTCGCGACTGACGGAGTTGTAGGTTCATACGTTGGACCAAGAAAGTGTGGCTTATGAAGGCTCTTCGCAAGATCCTCTTTCCGGTCGATTTCTCCGAAGCATCGACCGCCATGGTTCCCTTTGTAACAGAAATTGCCCAACGGTTCGACGCTGCTGTCACAGTACTGAACGCTTTCAATCTCGTCCGCGAATATAGTCTTGCCCCGAATATCGAGGACACAGGTGACTCTGAACCTGCCGCGATCCAGTATTCTCCGGCACTCCAGGAACTCCGCGATCAGCGTGAGCGGTCTCTTGATGAATTTGCTCGCACGCAATTCTCAAGCGTGATCCATTCGGTAAAAATCGAAGATGGTGACCCCGCGATGGTCATCCAATGGGTCGTGCAACGCGAGAATTCCGACCTGATCATGATGCCTACCAAAGGCCTGGGAAAATTCCGCCGTTTGCTGCTGGGATCGGTCACGGCAAAGGTGCTGCATGACGTAAGCTGTCCTGTGCTTACAAGTGCTCACGAGACTGAAACGACCATCATCCCGCCCAGCGGTTTTCGTTCGATCCTTTGTGCGGTGAGTTTGAGCGCGCAATCCGATGCTGTCTTTAGGGCCGCCGGCTTTTTCGCCCATGCCTATGGGGCCAGAATCTGTCTGCTGCACATCGAACCGTTATCGAGAGAGAATGGCAGCCAACCTACCACTCAAGAGATCAGGCACGCATTCGAACAAGCACTGGGCTCTGGCGGTCCCGGCATTGGAGCGAATCTCAGCGTGCGCATCATGGAAGCAGCCATCCCGGAAGGCATTCGACAAGCAGCCAATGAAGAAGCCGCCGACTTGGTCGTAGTGGGCCGCGGACATTCAATGGAGACCTTTTCACAAGCTTGGTCACACTTGTACGCAATCATTCGCGAGTCGCCGTGTTCAGTCCTGAGTGTCTGATGGCGCCGTATCGCTTTTGCGGAAGGTAAAGAGATTCCGAACAGCCTGAGAACCGTCGCGCCGACCATATCCATTGCCAGTAGATAGACGCGCCGGAGCAAAATAGCCCAACCCTACTTAGTTGGCAACCAGTGTATTGATAAACAGGGCGATTGCGCTCCCATTCACAACCGCAGCAGTCACTCGCACCTGATCGCCCTTATGGGGTTGATACTTGGATTCTCCTACGGCTCCGAATTCAGTCTCAGCCACGGTATCTGACGTGATCTTGAAGGACTGGATCGCTCCCGAGTCGTCTGCGATGGAGATTGAATGCTCCTTATTCTCGAACTTGACGACTGTTCCGCTGTTCTTTGTGAAAGGTCCTGGCCCGAGGCTTCGCAATGCAACTGCCGTCCGCGTGTTACCCCCGCCATAATAGAAGACGATAACGTATGTCCCCTTCTTTTTGAAGGTGTCGGCTGCGGTTGCGTCAGCACGAATGTTCTTGTCGAATTCGATTGGCGTGTTGGAATTCGTCATATCCTTGAAAAGGCCTTCGGAGCGGTTGTCTGTATAGACCGTGATCGTCTTGGCTGCCGCATCGATGGAGACCACTGTTCCAGTAAGGGCATGAACCACCTCTTGCGCTGCCGCTGCAACAGGGGCTAACGAAAAACATCCTGTGAGGATACAGACTTTCAAAACTCCTCTCACCATATGCTTCCTCCGATATTCATCAGTTTGCAAGCCAGTCGATAGACTGAATATGAAGCCCGCGTGCGAACAGCATTCTTCACTCATACGAAGGAAACTCGCTGCACCCAGTCGAGCAAAGGCTGGGATGCAGCGAATCTCGTCAAAATACCGCGTCGGTGTTGAAGTGGACCTGGTATGTTTATCGATGTCTTAGCGGTCCAGTGTAAATCCGGCGCGACGGTTCTGCTGCCAGCACGCCTCCGTTGACTCTGTACAGAAGGGCTTCTCCTTGCCGTAGCTGATAACGCGGATGCGGCTGGCAGCCACTCCGGCGTTGATTAGCGCCTTCTTGGCGGAGTCGGCACGGTTCTGACCCAGCGCCAGGTTGTACTCGTTGGAGCCACGCTCGTCGCAGTAGCCGCCAATCAGGATCTTCGCATTCGGATGGCTCACCAGGTAGGAGGCATCGCGCGATAGCGTGGCCTGTGCGTCGCTGCGGACGTCGTATTTGTCGTAATCGAAGAAGATGTCTTGAACATGGGCCTTGAACTCCTCTTCGGCACTCATGGTATTGACGGGCGCCACCACGGCCGGTGGAGCATTTACGGTAACGCGAGCAACTGCATCAGCCGAGCCTCCAGCGCCTTTGGCCACCAAATGGTAGCTGATCGAGACGGTTGGGGTCACAGTCTTCACGCCGGAGGTGGGTACATCACCGAGACCATCGATTGAGACAGTGGCAGCATTGGTCGTGCTCCAGGTCAGTACAACCTGATCGCCAGCCGTGACCACAGTGGGCGTCGCAGTGATCTGCGCAGTGGGCGCTGGAATGACCGCCGCTGGCGCTGTTGCCGCGGGAGGAATGGGTGCCAGCTTTTTCTTGCAACCCGAGACAGCAACGATAAAGACGAGCAACACAACAGGCAGCACAATCCGATTCAGTCGATTCATGAAACTACTCCTTTTGAATTCACAAGCGTTTTCTGACATCCTAGCCATGTTGTCGTTCATCCGAACTCCGTTGCCTACATCGTTGAGCTGCGGGTGAGACCGACATTCTTTGCCGCGCTGGCAACGATGAAGTTGCCAACATAAATCTGTATGCGGCAATTCTTCTCGCAATCGGTGCAAGAAGAATTGTTATTTCAAATATCATTGTGAATCGATAGATTGCGCAACAGGTGTTCCGTTTGGGACAGTGATTTTGTTATTTTCAATTTATTATTTCAGTTGAATCGTTCTCGTGTTCTTCGCTATGGGCTTGTTCGCGTGCCTTATTGATCTTTCACGCGATACACGAGCGAGAGTGGATACTGCCGATGACGAAAGAATATCAAGCTGAATTTGATGCTGGCGCATTTCTTACGAAAGCGGGATATGAGAGAACGAAAATCAAGTTGACAGCGACGCAGGTCTTCTTCTCTCAGGGGGATCCGGCGGACTGTGTTTATTATCTGCAGGAGGATCGCGTAAAGATTTCCGCTGTTTCTGCGAATGGCAAGAAAGCCACAATCCGGTTGGTCGTGCCCGGAGACTTTTTCGGAGAAAAGGCAATAGCGTCTGATCCGGGGTTGCGCGTTACAACCGCCACTGCCATGACCGCCTGCACCGCGCTCAGGATAACAAGGCTGGAGTTTCTCCGCTTGATGCGCGAAGAGCTATCTTTTTCCAATTCATTCTCCTCGTTTCTCTTGGCCTGCAATTTGCGGGTCCAAGCCGATTTAGTCAATCAACTCTTCAATAGGGTCGAGAAGCGGCTGGCGCGCATCCTATTGCTCATGGCGGAGTACAGTCACCCAGAGGACGGGGATCCTCTGATTCCACAGATTTCGCAGAAAGCACTGGCGAACATGATTGGTAGTTCGAGGCCTCGCGTGAACGCCTTCATGAACCGATTCCGCAAGCTCGGTTTTATTGACTACAACGACCGTATCCGGGTTCATAAATCACTGCTGAATGTCTTCCTGCGCGATTGAGGGGACTACAGCGCTTCGGATACGCTACTCAAGGCCAGACCTCATTTGTCCAACATCACGCGTCATGGCCCGTTGAATCCATTTATTGAGGTTCTTGTGGAGGCGAGTTCGTCTTGGAACCAGTAGGGCTAGGCTCTCCACCGGTCGAGGAAGTTCCTTGTGGTTCAGGCTGTGCAGGCGAGGGCGCTTTTCCCTGTGGTGAAGACGGCCCCGAAGATCCAGGAGGAGCGGCTCCTGTACCGGACTGTGGTTTTATTTGCTTTGTAGCAGGGGGCGCCGTAGGCGAAGTAGACGGAAGTGCCGTGTTGTTAGCGACAGGTGCGGGCGGTGCGCCTGCGGCGGTTGAAGGTTTTGGAAGAGGCGAGGCAACCGGAGCTTGCCCTGCAGTTGCGGGCTTACTTGCCGTGGCGGACGATGGGCTGGATGGCGTGCCGGCGGCAGGTGGATTGAGACTTGACATTGCTGCCTTTGAAGAGGTCGCAGGAGTTGCGATGACTGATGGTTGCGGTGCTTCCGCAGGGAAGGCCACCTGATTTACGACCGAAGGATCATCGTGGAGCTTTACATATAGCTGCCCACCAGTGGGATGCGGGACCGTGAGAACGTATCCTGGGTAACCCTCAGGAACCTGGATGGGGTTAGCGAATTGGGGATCGTTTGATACCGAATCCACCAGGAACAGCTTGGAACCCTTCAGTTTGCAAGGCTGATCCAGTGAGTCTGGACACTTGAGATCGCCAAAAATAGGTAGACGAACCAGCGTGGCGAGAGGCAGCCAGTCGCTGGCAACGCCCTTCTCGATTACGCGGAAGCGGAGGGGACCGGAAGCGGAGGAAGCAAAAGCCTTGCCGGTATCGAGCGTAGCCAGTGCAACCTGGGAATCTTCAAGGGTCAGGCCGCTGGCAGGGGTGAGGGTCGTCAAGTATGCGCCATGGAGAGTGGATACCTCAATCTTTTCTTCACCGGAGAAAGCTGTCGGAATTTGCGCATGGATCGAGAAGGTCAGTTGCGCATTTTGTGGAATTTCGTTCGGGCCGGAAAGCTGAAGAATGTTGGCAGCGCTCGAAGCGGAAGGTTGGATGCTTTTTCCGATCAGGGTGACCTTGGGACGCGGAGACTCAATTGCGGTTTCGAGGCTGAGGACGCGGCCATCTTTGAGCGTGACCTTGGCTGTCGAACTGTCTCCCTCCTTCAGCTCTCCGGCGGCTTTGACGTTGGCGGCAACCAAGGAGAGTTCATCCCCGCCGTCGGTCGGAGCAGGCGAAACGGGTTTGAAGCCGATCCCGTTCAGCGTGAGTTCTTTCACTTCGTCAAGATGGCTGCCTTTGAGTACGCCGGAGAGATCACCTGCATGGAGGGTAAAGCTGTCGAGATGGCCGGCTTGAGCGAAGGCCTGCAGCGAGATCGTATCAAGCTCTTTGCTTCCATATTGCTTGACCAGCAGCTTCAGCGCCCCAGGCTTCACTTTTTTAAGCGGCACGGTCACTGCCACCTGGTTCGGTCCGGTTGATTTCCAGTCTGCTTTGACTGTTTCACCAGTAGGTTTCTGGAGCAAAATGCTGTCGACGCAGGCAGCGTTCTCCGTCTCGATATGCACGATGTCATCGTGACCGGCGATCAACGCCTCCTGATCGCCCTCGGCCAGTTGCCAATGCTGGGGATGAGTATTCTCCAGCCGGAACTCCGGACCGTTATACGGTTCAAAGCCCCAGTAGCCATGGAGGGACCCGTCCAGAACATCGCCGAAGTTGGTGGGTCTGAGCCCTGCGGTATTCGCGACGAAGCCGCCCTTTTCCGCATCGGCCTTCACTGGTAAATCGACGAACTTGCCGTTCTTCCCCTTCAAGCGAAGGACCATGTCATGGGCATAGCCCGTTGAAAACACTAGCGGGGCTCCTTCAGCGGGTAGCACCAGTTCCGTTTTTTCCGCGCAGTACACCTCTTTGGGATCGACAGGATGGAGCGGTGGCATCTGTGGCGATTCCACAGCTGGCAGGGCCACCACCAGGACCGACTTGGGATTGTGAAACGAGGGAGGCGTATTGAGTTCGAGTGAGAGCTGATCGTCCTGCTCGTTCGCCAGCGCGGGAATGTACTGATACTGCGCGGTACGGAAGGACTCCATGATGCGTGCAATGTCCATGGCCGAGGAGATATAGGGGCTGGAATAACCAAGACCGGCCTGTGGGGTGCTGCTCAGCGCAAAGGCCAGATCGGCCGTAGTGCCCGAGGTGAGCGCCTGGACGATCGAGGTGCTGTGCCCATCATTCAGCACCAGCGAATCCTGGCCTTGCATCAGGCAGGGAGCCTGTAACTCGGGAATTTTCTGAAGGCAGTCGGAATCGAACTTGATGGAGAGGCTACGCGCGAGAAGCGGAGAGGCCGTCTTCAGATGATCGGAATCGGTCTGACTGATCCTCTGAATAGCGGCAAGGTAGACCTTCAGGCGAGAGCGGTCAAGAGTGGCCTGATTGAGATCCTGAGATGCGCGCACGAAAGCACCGGGCCGACCGCGAACGGCACCAACAAGCGTTTTGAAGTCGCCACCGGTCTCTGGGGCAAGGAAAACCAGTACCTGCTGAGCATTCTGGGGGACTGTGATCTTCAGCCCATCGCTGCCTTTATGATTCCAGGTCTCAGACGAGAAGAACCAGTTTTCCGGCGGCGGATTAGTCGCGCCGCGCAGAAATGCCGCCACAAGAAGATAATGCACGGACTGGCCTGGAGGAAGATCGGCTTTGATCGACACTTGATCGCCAGCCGAAAGGTTAGGCACCTCGGAGATCGGCAGGGTCTTCCCTGCATGAATCACCTTGACTTCCAGCTTGGGGCCAGCCAGATCAAACGGTGCCGGGTCGGCAAATAGGAAACCGGGCACCATAAGAAAAACCAGACAGAAAATGCGCAACCGTGAAACCATACAGGACTTTTAACCTCTGCTGTTGTGAGACGGCCCGACATCCAATTCGTAATTCGACCGCCGCTTTCAAGTCTTGGATTGCGAAAGCAAAATAGGGATCAGTGGATATATCGGGCGCGATCACGTCGGGGTCATCGCATTGCCGCTTTGGTAACAAACACAATGATGCCAAGCATTATCAACGGTCCACTCCTTCAGCAGGCAGACATCGCCGCTTTTTAGTTCGGCACCTCACCTCAGTCTCAGTCAGTACCTTTTGGGACAGTCTTCATTCGATCACCGCGCGTCTTCGAACGCCACCACGGCAATGCGGATGTGCATCAGTTCGCAGCGCACCGTGCCGCGAGAGGACTCGAACACCAAGTCCAAGAAGCAGTCCCACGCCGAACTTGCCTTTCACTTTCGCTGTTCTCCGAAAGCGATAAGAACCAGTGACTGGCAGGGTGCATCCTTTGCACCCGCCGAAGATTCCATTTCACTATAAGATCGTTATTCGCGCCGCTCTGTCCTGTCCATTCTTTGTATCTGCGAGATTCTTGCGAATGCCGCGAATTATAGGCAGCCTGACGATTGAGGACTCTCAGCGACATTGAGTCCGAGTGCGGATAGGCGGCCTCGGGTGGATTTGCAGTCCGTGTGAAGGATGCTTTGAATTCCCAGTCCTTCCGCGATTTCGACGAACATCGGCGTATTGTCGATAAAGACTGCCTGCGAAGCCTCCACCTGAGCTATGTCCAGAGCAAGTCTGAAAATATCCACGTCGGGCTTGCGGATGTGAACGTAGCAAGAGGAAATGAAGCAATCCACGAACCGATCCAGTTTGAATTTACGAATCCGATATGCATTCAGCTCGCGTCCTTCATTGCTGACGATGACGATCTTCACTCCCAACCGGAGCTTAAGCTGGGTAACCAGTTCGATCATCTCTGGGAAAGGTTCTGACTGCGCGAACATGAAGCGGCGAAACTGACTGCGAGTGAAAGGTCGCTTTTCGTTAAAGACCACCAGGCTCAAATACTCTTCCAGAGTGATCTTGCCCTCTTCGAAGATCTCGAACGTAAGCTGATGGCGATTCTCCATCTCGGCCCACTCCAGCTTGAAGTTCGTCGCCGCCCGTTTGCGGGCCAGATGGTCCCAGCCATCGGTCAGCAGGACACCGCCAATATCCAGAAAAGCGCAAGAGATCGCAGTCGTTTTCTTCATCAACTATCCTTCCGTTGGTCCAGCCGAAGAGGGCCCTTCGAGATTTGGATTCCTCAATATCGCTGGATTTACACCTTTGCTGCCGGTGAGTCGGCATCTGCTCCTGGCGGGAGGTGATCCGGCAGGTCAAGACGCGCCACACCAATCCGGTTGTCGGCCATCCCATAATAGATGTCGAAGCGATCGGGTGTGCCAAGATCGTCGCGCCGGTCGATACCGGTGGGAAACACGACATTGGCGACCGTCCCGTCGCGTTCTTGCGGGAGCACCGGAGTCAACACCGGCTCAACCGAGCGATAGCGGACAACGCGCGGATGTTGCTTTGAGAGCACCATCACCCCAGCCGAGTAGCACAGGTGATGCCCGTTGCTGCCTGCACTTGCCGCTTCGCTTACACCGTGGTAAACAATCAGCCAGCCGTGCTTGGTGAGGATGGGCGGGGTTCCAGCGCCAATCTTGAGCCGCTCCCAAGGCGAGACTGGAGTCGCCAGTCTGTGATGAGAGGTAAACCGACCGAAGCGATCTGGTTCATGGTTTTTCAAAACCGGCGGGCAATAAGAAATCCAGATGCTCTCCCGATCGAGATCCACCTCACGGGACGCAGGGTGGCAAGCTGTTTCCTCAGGTCTTGTTCCGGGAAAGAGCGGACGATGAAGCATGCCTAGTTCCAGGTGCCCAGAGGTGTCAGGTATGGCGACAGGGAATAGGCTCGCATCTTTGTCATCCACATTGCCCAATTCAATGCCGTGCCAATGAGCGTAGGTTGCCAGGCCGAGACGTCTCCAGTGGAAGAGGTCCTCCGATAGAGCCAGGGCGATCCTTGGACCTTGAGGAGAAAATGCCGTGTAGGACATGATGTAGCGTTGGAGCGGTTCCACAAACGTAACGCGGGGATCCTCACAGCCTCCGCTGCCATCTGACCGCCGTTCATAATCGGCTTCCGGCTCCAGCGCGATGCCGAGCCTCTCGACGCCAGCCGGATCGCCGGATTCATTGAATCGCACTCTCGCAATCCCGATACGCGAGTAATTTCCCTTCGC
>Ga0182030_10021026_pt1 | contig 12257 bp, 9 predicted proteins | sample 812S3MmetaG_FD_121299 | JGI IMG/M metagenome (GOLD analysis project Ga0182030, IMG submission 121299) | Permafrost microbial communities from Stordalen Mire, Sweden - 812S3M metaG (Illumina Assembly) | ecosystem: Environmental > Terrestrial > Soil > Wetlands > Permafrost | place: Sweden...
ACTTCGGAGATCAAGATTTCCGTCGTCGTCAGGCTGGAGCGGGCCGACGAGGCGGTCCGGGTCGCCCATGCCGCGTTCGGGCTCGACAAGGCGTAGGGAGGCGGGGCATGCGTTACCTCTCCACGAGAGGCGGTAGCCCCCCGCTCGAGTTCACGGAGGCCGTGGCCGCGGGCCTCGCGCCCGACGGAGGCCTCTTCGTGCCGGAGGAGCTGCCGGATTTCGGGCCGGAGCTCGAGTCGATGAGGGCTCTTCCCTACGGGCAGCTGTGCCTGCGCTTCCTGCGGCGGTTCGCGACCGACATTCCCGAGCCCGAGCTCGGCGAGTTGATCGCGCGCTCCTACGCCAGTTTCGAGAACCCCGAGATCACCCCGCTCGTCGAGCTCGCCCCCGGCCTCCGCGTGCTCGAGCTCTTCCACGGCCCGTCCCTCGCCTTCAAGGACGTCGCCCTCCAGCTCCTGGGCCAACTCTACGCAAGGCAGTGCGCGCTCAGCGGCGAACCGATCAACGTGCTCGGGGCCACCTCGGGCGATACGGGCGCCGCGGCCATCCAGGCCATGATGGGGCAGCCGCGGGCCGCGATCTTCATCCTGTATCCCGACGGGCGGGTATCGCCCCTCCAGGAGCGCCAGATGGCCTGCACCGGCCGGGCCAACGTCTTCGCCATGGCCGTGGACGGGTCCTTTGACGTCGCCCAGGCGGTTCTGAAGGAGCTCTTTGAGGACGCGCATTTCCGCACGCGCCACAGGCTTGCCGCGGTCAACTCGATCAACATCGCGCGCGTTCTCGCGCAGAGCGTCTACTACCTCCATGCCTGGCTGCGGCTGCCTAAGGAGCAGCAGGCGGCGGCCGAGTTCGTGGTTCCGACCGGAAACTTCGGAAACGTGCTCGCGGGCTGGATGCTTCAGAAGATGGGGGTGCCGCTGCGCGGATTCAGGGTGGCGACGAACCGCAACGACATCCTACACCGCCTGTTCACGACGGGCGAATACCGGGTCGGGCGGGTCCGCCCGAGCCTGGCGCCGTCGATGGACATCCAGGTGGCCTCCAATTTCGAGCGGTTCATCTACTACAGCACGGGGCGCGACGCCGGGCGGGTCAGGGAGGTCATGAAGGCCATAAAGGCCGGCGGAGCCTACCGGTTCCCGGATTTCGACCCGGACACATTCACCGCATCGCGGTGCACGGACTCGGAGATCAGGGGGATCATCAGGCGAGTGCACCGCGAGCACGGGTACATCGTCGACCCCCACACGGCCTGCGCCTTCAAGGGGCTCGATCCCTCGCGCCCGGCCGTCGTCCTCGCGACGGCAAGCCCGGCGAAGTTTCCCGACACGATCCGCGCGGCGATCGGGATCGAGCCGACGCATCCCTCGCTCGAGGCCCTCAAGTCCCGGCCGGTCGAGAGGCACAAAATTGTGGCTGACGCAGCGGCAATTCGTGGCTTCATCGAAGCCCGCGCCCTCTGACGCGCCCGCCCATGTCCCCGGACGAAACACGAATCTACGACACAACCCTGCGCGACGGAACGCAGGGTGAGGGAATCAGCTTTTCGGTCGCCGACAAGCTGCTGATCGTCGAGAGGCTGGACCAGTTCGGCCTGGATTACATCGAGGGCGGGTATCCGGGCTCGAACCCGCGCGACATAGCGTTCTTCGCCGAGGCAAAGAACCTGAAGCTCAGGCATGCCAGGCTGGCCGCGTTCGGGTCCACCCGGAAGGCCGGGTCGAAGTGCGGCGCGGATCCCCAGCTCCAGGCCCTCCTCGAAAGCGGAATGCCCGTCGTCACGATCGTCGGCAAGACCTGGCTCCTCCACGTAAACGAGGTGCTTCGCACGACCCCCGAGGAGAACCTCAAGATGATCGAGGACTCCATCCGCTTCCTCGTGTCCAACGGCCGCGAGGTGATCTACGACGCGGAGCATTACTTTGACGGCTACCTGGACGACGCCGACTATGCTCTGCGCACACTCGACGCGGCGGCCCGCGGAGGGGCCTCGAACCTGACGCTTTGCGAGACAAACGGCGGCAAGCTTGTGCCCCAAGTGGCGGCCGTCACCTCGGCGGCGGTCAAGCGCTTCGGCGCCGGGTTGATCGGCATCCACTGCCACAACGACAGCGGCCTCGGCGTCGCCTTGACGCTCGCCGGGGTCGACTCCGGCGCGAGCCTTGTCCAGGGAACGATCAACGGTTTCGGCGAGCGCGTCGGCAACGCGAACCTCGTCAGCATCATCCCAAACCTGGCGCTGAAGATGGGGCGCAAGCTCGGCTGCGGAGCGAACCTGGCGCAGCTTCGGGACCTCTCCCTCTTTTTTGACGAGCTGGCGAACCTCCGACCCGATGTCAAAGCGCCGTTCGTGGGCCAGTCGGCCTTCGCCCACAAGGGGGGCCTCCATGCGAATGCGGCCCAGAAGGTCAAGCGGAGCTACGAGCACATCGACCCGGCCCTGGTCGGCAACAGGACGCGGGTGCTCCTATCAGACATGGCGGGGCGCAGCAGCATCGTGCTCAAGGCGCGGGAATTCGGAGTCGAACTGGACGAGAAGAGCCCGGAGATGAAAGGGCTCGTCGAGGAGCTGAAGGAGCGCGAGTTCCGCGGCTATGAATACGAGGCCGCGGATGCGTCTTTCAAGCTCCTCGTAGCGCGAGTGCTTGGGCACCGGAAGGAGTTCTTCGAGGTCGAGGGATACCGTGTCATCATCGAGCGCCACGGCGCGGACATCACCTCGGAGGCCACGGTCCGGGTGAAGGTCGCCGGCAAGTCCATTTACACGGTCGCCGAGTCCTCCGGGCCGATCGGGGCGCTCGACAAGGCCCTGCGCCTCGCCCTGGAGAACACTTATCCGCAGCTGCGAACCATGACGCTTCGCGACTACAAGGTGCGCATCGTCGAGGGAAACGAGGGCACTGGCTCAAAGACCCGGGTCCTCGTCGAGAGCGGCGACGCCCACTCAATTTGGGGCACGGTTGGGGTCAGCGATAACATCATCGACGCCTCCTGGGAGGCCCTGCGTGAGGCGGTTGAGTACCGCCTTTCGATCCCCGAGCCCGCTTAGTGCGCGGGCAGCGAGCCCAGGCGCTTCGCTCTGAACATTCGTAACTTTGTAATACATTGTATTACTGAACGTTACAATGATAATACCCATCGACAGACTGTGTCCTCGTCATGGGAGGCTCAAGCTCTCGAATGCTCGCGAAGGCGACCCGAAAGTGCCTGGCCGAAATCGGCCGACGAGGCGCACAGAAGAGCCGCAGGACACCATTGCCTGAGCAGGCGAAAGGGAGGTCCCGGAGGTGCTCGCTCGTGGGACTTTCCGGAAGATCAGCGCAGAGTGTTTCCCGCCAAGTTCCCCCGGGCTTCGAATGTTGCCTGCAAACGCCCCCTGCGTCGCCCAGGGCAGCTGCGTCGCAAAGGCAACGCAGCTGCGTGGCGATCCGCGATCCGAAGCAAGTTCCTTCTGATATGCCGCTAGCCGCGCGCCAAACGGAGAGGTCGGGCTGACGGCTTAGAGGACGGGTGCGAGGAGGCGGCATACATCCTCCGCTATGCCAGCGAACAGCTTCCGCTTGGTGACAGCGAAGGCGCCGCATTCCTTCAGCAGGTCGCCGATCCACGCTCTGATGGCGACTATTTCCTTCTCCGTGTAGATCAGGACTCCGATCTCGAAGTTTACAAAGAGGCTCCTCAGGTCGCAGTTGGGCGAACCGATGAGCGCGACACGGTTGTCGCAGACAACCGCCTTCGCGTGGAGCATTCCTCGTCGGTAGAGAAACACCCGCCCGCCGGCCTTTACGAGCTCCCTCGTGAAGTTGCGCCGCGCGAAGTCGGCCACGGGATGGTTCGACTTCGCCGGGACAATGAGCGTGACGGCGCAGCCCGCGCGCGCCTTGACGATGAGCGAGCGCAGGATCACCTCGTCCGGTATGAAGTAGGGGGTGACGATCCAGAGGTTCTTCTCCGCCTGCTGGATCATCGCGACAATGCCCTCGTAGAGGGGGTCGCCCGGGACGTCCGGTCCGCTCGCGACCACCTGGAGCTCGCATTTGCCCCGGTTGGGGGCGCCCCCGGCCAGCGCGTCGCTCCGGGTGGCCCTCGGGGGCTGGCGCGCGACGAAGCACCAGTCCGCTGTGAAGACCTCGCCAAGAACCACGGCCGCCGGGCCCTCAATGACGGCGCCAAAATCCCGCCAGCGCTTGGCGTACGGGGTCGGCCCCATGTATTCGCGCGCAATGTTGCGGCCGCCGACCATGGCCGTCGTGCCGTCGAAGATTGCCATCTTGCGGTGGTTTCTCAGGTTTGCCGAGCCCCGGGAGGTGAATGGCATGACCGGCATGAAACGTCCCACCTCGCCGCCCGCCTGCCGGATCGGATCGACAAACCCCCGGGAGGACAAGAAGCAGCCGAGGGCGTCGAGGAGCAGCCGCACCTTCACCCCCTCCCGCGCCTTGCGCGCAAGGAGCTCGACGATCCTGCGGCCTGTCTGATCCCGGCCGAGGATGAACACCGTCATGTGTATCGAATGGCGGGCCGCCAGGATCAGGCGCTCGAGCTCCGCGAAGTCCTCCTCGCCTGTCAGGAGCAGCCTGACCCGGTTTCCGCCCACGGGAGGGAAGCCGCCCGCGGCCGCCACGGTCTTGGCCACCGGGAGGCAGACATTGTGCGCCTCCGCCACGCAGATTGACGGGATGGCAGGGTTCAGCGCCAGCTTGTCCTTCGCCAGGCGGCGGAGCTTCCGCCCGCCGAGCACGAGGTAGAGCGGCACGCCGAGCCAGGGGACAAACACGATCACGAGCAACCACGCGAATGTGTTCGCCGGCGCGCGCCGCTCGCTCATCATCCTGGCCACAAGGAAGAAAGCCAGGAGGAAGCCGGCTATCGCGGCGACGTGCGCCATGAGCCCTCCTGGGAGAAGGCGGCCCATGAATTGGCTGAAGGCTGTCATCCGGGTTTAGAAAAAGGTCTTGAATTCGCGGGCGCGAGCCGAGATTTCTTCCCTTCCGCTTTTGGTAGGATACTCAAGTGGCCAACGAGGGCAGACTGTAAATCTGCTGGCTTACGCCTTCCCTGGTTCGAATCCAGGTCCTACCACCATTTTTTGGCCTCGGCTCCGCAGGCGGTGCGGCTGCGCAGATCGAGGAGGAGGAGCGCGGCGAAAACAGCAAAAGCCAGGGCGAGCGGGCGCGGCCGGGGCAATGGTGTTCCCCGAGACCTTGGGTTTCGTGTTTGAGGCGCCAAGGCCCCCCGGGGAGTGGGCTGCACGGGTCGCGGTCTGCCTGGGCCGCCGGCCCCTGCAAGGGCGGGCCATTGTTGCTTGATTTCCCCCGGGCGCCGCGCACGATTTTTTCCTCTGAGCGAAGGCGGCAGGCCGGCGCGACTTCCGCCGATCCGCCGATGTAAGGCCCCAACCCCACAACACCCATGCAAGTCACGCTCACGTGGCTCGATTACCTCATCCTGCTGACTTACACCGGCTTTGTCATAGGCATTGGCTTTGCGCTGCGGCGGTACGTCAAGAGCTCGTCGGACTTTCTCACCTCCGGCCGGTCGATCCCGACGTGGGTGACGGGGCTGGCCTTCATATCGGCCAACCTGGGCGCGCTTGAGCTTGTGGGGATGGCCGCCAGCGGCGCGAAGTACGGCATAAGCACCGCCCACTTCTACTGGGTCGGGGCGATTCCGGCGATGGTGTTTCTCGCCGTATTCATGATGCCGTTCTACTACGGATCGAGGGCGCGCTCGGTGCCGGAATACCTGAAGATGCGCTTCGACGAGCGGGTCCGCGCCCTCAACTCGATCTCCTTTGCAGTCATGACGGTGTTCGCATCGGGGATCTCGATGAACGCCCTGGCCAAGCTGCTCCATCTCCTCCTCGGCTGGAATTATCACGCCAGCCTGTGGATCTGCTCGGCGGTCGTTCTGCTCTACGTGCTCAAGGGAGGCCTCACCTCCGCCATCTACACGGAGGTCCTGCAGTTCTTCATGATTGTCCTCGGGTTTGCGCCCGTCGTCTACCTTGGGCTCCGGGACGTGGGCGGCTACGGGGCGCTGACCCGCCTTTTGCGCGGCGTCGCGATCGACCCGGCGGCTCTCCACCTTAGGGAGCCCGGCACCGCCTACAGCGCCAACGCCTGGACGAGCGTGTGGCAGCCGCTGCTCGCCGGCCCGGCGAGCAACCCGATGGGTGTCGACTTGTTCGCGATGATCTTCGGCCTGGGGTTCGTGCTCTCGTTTGGCTACTGGTGCACCAACTTCCTTGTCGTGCAGCGCGCGATGGCCGCGCGCAACATGACGGCCGCACGCAACACGCCGCTCGTCGCCGCCGTGCCGAAGATGCTCTTCCCGGCCCTCGTGATCCTGCCCGGCATGATCGCCGTGGCCCTCATGGCCGTCCCTTCAAAGGGCTATCGCATCCCGGCGCCCATTCTCGACAACGCGGTCTATCCGAGGGCGATGGCGGCCATTGCCGCCGACGCCTCGGCGCCTCCCGAGCGGGCCCTGAGGGACGTGAGCGCCGCCGTGGGCAAGAAGATGGACGCCGACAGGGTGGCGGCGCTCGTCAGGGACTGCGCCGCGGGCCCGATGCCCTCCGAAGTCTTCCGGGACCGCCTTTGGGGCGCCGTGGCGGAATATGACTACGACGGCGTCATTCTCTCGCTGGTGAAGCGCTATTGCCCGCCCGGCCTGCTGGGCCTCGCGCTCACCGGCCTCCTGGCCTCCTTCATGTCGGGCATGGCAGGCAACGTCACCGCGTTCAACACCGTGTGGACCTACGACCTCTACCAGGCCTACATGGCCCCAAATAGGAGCGACGAGCACTACATGAGGGTGGCCCAGGTCATGACGTTTGTCGGCATCCTGATTAGCATCGCCTGCGCGTACTTTGCGGCGCTCTACAACAATGCGATGGACATCATCCAGCTCGTATTCGCCTTCGTCAACGCGCCGCTCTTCGCCACCTTCGTCCTCGGCATGTTCTGGAAGCGCACCACCGGCACGGGCGCGTTCCTGGGCCTTCTTCTCGGCACGGCCACCTCGGGGCTTGTCCACGCGCTGACGATCACCCAGGGCAATCTCCCCGGCATGAAGGGCGGCTACATGGGCATCGTCCACACCTTCCCGAGTGAGATGGCCCAGAACTTCTGGCTGGCCTCCTGCGCCTTCGTCGTTTGCTTCGCCCTGACGGTCGCCATCTCGCTGGCGACTCGGCGCACCAAGAGCGACGAGGAGCTGGCCGGCCTCGTCTATTCGCTCACGCCCAGGATCCGGGACGCGAGCGCGGCCTGGTACCAGCGCCCCGGGGTCATCGGTGTCGCGCTGCTCTCCGCGTGCGTCGTCCTCAACATCATCTTCTGGTAGAAAGGAACTCACTATGGGACTCGATATCCGCTGGCCGATCGGCCTCTTGTTTTCATTCGTCGGGCTGCTCCTGACGGTCTACGGGTTTGCGACGCGGGGCGACGCCGAGCTCTATCGCCGCTCGCTCGGCGTCAATATCGACCTTTGGTGGGGACTGCTCCTTCTCGCCTTCGGGACTGTCATGCTCGCATACGCCAAGCGCGGCGCCAAAAAGGACTAAGCTACTTCAGGACGAGCCCCGTCGCCGCGTCAAAGATGTGGGCGTGCGCGAGGTCAAAGGTGACACGGACCTTCTGTCCCGCGTCGAATCGGTCCGTCGGGCTAAACCGCGCTACAAATCCATTCGTCCCCGTGTCCAGGTAAAGGAGGGTCTCCGAGCCCATCGACTCCGAGAAGTCGACTCTGACCTCGGCCGTGCAGCCCGGATCGGGCGATGCGAGCGTCAGCGAGTCGCGGATCGCCTCGGGGCGGACTCCGAGGACGATGGGCTTGCCGACGAATGCGGAAGACTTGGCGGCAAGTGTCTCATCGAGCGCGAGACGGAGTGGGGACCCCGCAGGGTTGTCCTCGACAAAGCTTACGCGGCCGCCAGCGGCGCTCAGGGTTCCCCCGAAAAAGTTCATCGCGGGAGAGCCGATGAACTGGGCCACAAAGAGGTTGTCGGGGTGGTTGTAGAGCTCAAGCGGCGTCGCCACCTGCATGATGTCGCCGTTGTTCATCACGCATATCCGGTCGCCCATCGTCATTGCCTCCACCTGGTCGTGGGTCACGTAGATCATCGTCGCCCCGAGACGCGAATGCAGCTTTGATATCTCGGTACGCGTCGAGACGCGCATCTTCGCGTCCAGGTTTGAGAGCGGCTCGTCGAAAAGGAAGACCTTGGGCTTCCTCACGATCGCACGGCCGAGCGCGACGCGCTGGCGCTGGCCTCCTGAAAGGGCCTTGGGCCTGCGCCCGAGATAGGGCTCGAGCCCGAGCATCGCCGCCGCCTCGCGAACGCGCGCCTCGATGTCGGCTTTGGGAAACTTGCGCAGTTTCAGTCCGAAGGCCATGTTCTCATAGACCGTCACGTGCGGGTAGAGGGCGTAGTTCTGGAAAACCATCGCTATGTCGCGGTCCTTGGGAAGGACGCCGTTCACCACCTGGCCCCCAATCCGGACCGTGCCCGAGGTGATTTCCTCAAGGCCCGCGATCATCCGCAGAGTCGTCGATTTTCCGCAACCCGAGGGCCCGACAAGGACCATGAATTCCCGGTCCCCGATCTCGAGGCTTATGTTCCTCACTGCGGTCACTTCCGTCCCGTTCTTCTCGGGATAGGTCTTAGTGAGGTGTTCGAGGATGACCTGAGCCATAAAATGTTGTTAACAAATCACTAAGCACTGCGCGTTTCCTGTGCAATATATCCCATCCGGCGGGCGGGTTCCGATCAAACAGGAGGAATGCCCGACCCTGGCAACCTCAAAGATTGCCCGGGGGAAACGCATCGGAGTTTGCGCGGGCTCGCCCCGGACGGCGCGGCCTCCGCCTGCGGAACCTCTCGGCTCAACCGCTTGCGTCCGTCACGAAGAGCCCCGCCGGGCGCATCGCGTTCTTCGCCGCCTCGGGCCCAAACCATGCTGGTGAGAGGCATTCCCCCATAGGGGACGGGGTCGCGGATTGCGACGAGGGCGGTCGATGTCAAATGCCGGCGCGCAGCGCGGCCCGCTGGGGACCTCGCACTCAGGCAGGCGGGGCTCGATTTTTTTCCACGGCCTTATTATTGCTCTGAAGCAATGAGCCTATTTGGCATAGATCTGGGTGGAACAAAGATCGAGGGCGCGATCGTCGACCCCTCAAGGCCCGACCGGGCGGCCATACGCGTGCGCGTTCCGACCGGCGGGTCCCGAGGCTACGCGCATGTGATCAGGCAGATCGTGCGTCTGGTCGGCATGCTTGAGCAGGAGTCGGGAATCAGGCGGCCGGCACGGATTGGATTTGGAACACCCGGGGTCGTCGACCCGCGCAGCGGTGTTCTCAAGAACTCGAACTCGACCTGCCTGAACGGCCGCAGGATACGGGAGGATCTCGCCGCTGAGCTTGGAGTCGAGGTTCGGATGGCAAACGACGCCAACTGCTTCGCCCTCGCGGAGGCCCTTTTCGGCGTCGCCCGCGGCCGGAAGGTGGTTGTCGGCTTGATCATGGGAACCGGATGCGGCGGGGGCATAGTCGTCGACGGGCAGGTGCTAAACGGCCTGCACGGGATAGCGGGCGAGTGGGGACACAACCCGATGCGGGGAGAACGAACGCCCTGCTACTGTGGCCGAACCGGGTGCGTCGAGACCGTCATCTCCGGGCCGGCGCTGGAGCGCCATTACCGCGAGCGCACGGGGCGGCGCGCTCGGCTGCCCGAGATTGTCGCGCGCGCGGACGCCGGGGAGCGGGCCGCCCGCGCAACCCTCGAGAGGCTCAGGTCCAAGTTTGGCGAGGCGATCGCCGCCGTCATCAACATTGTCGACCCTGACGCGGTTGTCGTCGGCGGGGGGCTCGGCAATATCGGCCTGTTCTACGAGGAGCGCACCCGCCAGGCGGTCCTCAGGCACCTTTTCAACCCGGAGATTCGCACCGAGTTCCTTCAGCCGGCGCTCGGCGACAGCGCCGGGGTGTTCGGCGCGGCGATGCTCAGCGCCTCGTCCAGATCCTAAGGGAGGCGAGAAGAAAGTCCTCGAGCGCCGCGGATTCGTTCAGATTGACGCGCATGAGCCGGCCCGCGCGCTCGAGGATGTCGGTCGAGGCGGCGAAGGGGCGCCTGACGGCGCTCTCGCCCAAATCGAGGAGCTCGAGGGAGTGGGCGCGGGTGGCACCGCCAATCTCCGCAAACATCCTCATCTTTAGTCCGACGGCGATCTCCGTCTCGATCGCGGCGATCTCGTCGTCCTCGAGGCCCTCGGGCAGCGACTCCCTTCTTCGGGCCCCCTCTGCGGCGGAGGCCCTCTCGAGTATCGCCCCGAATCGGGCGAGGAGGCCGTAGAGCGAGAAGATGCCCTCGGCCGCAGCGCGGTCGGTTCCGACGCCTTTGCCAAGCCGCTTAAGCCAGGAGCGGTAATCGGCTAGCCATGCCTCCCAGCCCTCAACGCGGAGGAGCGAGACCATGCCGGGAAAGCGGAAGTGAAGGACGCGGCTTCTGATCGTGGGCAGTAGGGAATGGGGCCTGGCCGTGAGGAGAAGGAGGGAGGTGTTCACAGGGGGCTCCTCGAGGGTCTTGAGCAGCGTGTTCGCGGCTGCCGCGTTCATACGATCGGCGTCATGAAGAATGGCGACCTTGTACCGGGAGACGCTTGCCGAGACATTGAGCCGCGCGACAAGGTCGCGGATCTGCTCGACCTTGATCGAGCGCGACTTGCCTGCGGGGCGGACCTGATGGCAGTCCGGATGGCGCTCGGGAGGGAAGGCCGAGAGGCCGGTAGAGCCCCGGTTCAGCAGCCTGTCGGCCAGGGCCAGCGCCCCGGCCGAGAGGATTTCCGGATCATCGCCCGCAAGGAGCAGGCTGTGAGAAAGGCGCCCTCGGCCGATGGCCCTCTCGATGACGGCCACGGCGGGCGTGCCCGCCAGTGCGGGCGGCCAGGAGACCTCCGCAGGCCTCATTCAGAGATCCGGGTCTTCGCCGCTTCCCAGATCACCTTCTCGGTCGCCAGCTCGTTCTTGCGCCCGTCGACGACGACAAAGCGCTCCGGCAGGCCCTTGGCGAGGACGAGGTAGCCCTCGCGGATCTTGTCGTAGAAATCGATGTTCTCGCGCTCCATCCTGTTTGGCAGGTCCGAAGCGCGCTGGCGTATTCGCGCGAGGCCTATCTTCGTGGGAACGTCGATGACGATCGTCAGGTCAGGCATGACGCTCCCGACCGCGAAGCGGTTGATCTGGTTGACCGGGCTTGCCGCGAGGTTGCGGCCGATTCCCTGGTAGACGGTCGAGGAATCGAGATAGCGGTCGCTAAGTACGATCGCCCCGCGCATCAGGGCCGGGAGGATAACTTCGCGAACGAGCTGCGCCCGGGCGGCCGCGAAGAGGAGCAGCTCGGTCTCCGGGCACATCTCGTCGCCCTTCGAATTGTGGACGATGATGTTGCGGATCTGCTCGCCGATTTCCGTCCCGCCGGGCTCGCGCACCGTCACGACATCGCGCTTGAGTCGCTGCAGGCGCTCGGCAAGTCGCGCGATCTGTGAGCTCTTTCCGCTGCCCTCGGAGCCCTCGAACGAGATGAGTTTCCCGGTGTGTTTTGCTCTCGTAGCCATCGAAGTCGGAGCTTGGGCGCATCCGCGCCGTTTGGCGAGTAACCTTTCAATTCAATTCGACGACGGGCAGAAATCCCCCAACGCTCGGCCCATGTCCGTAACTCTCATTCCCCTCTTGGCGTCCATCAATATAATCGATGTGTTCGAGCGCTGCGATCCGGTAGGTCAGGTGATCTGCTGCATCCTTGGCGTCTTCAGCATTGTCGCCTGGGCCCTGATGTTCGGGAAGCGCAACGAGCTCAATGTCATTCGCCGCCTCAACCATGCATTTGAGCGCCATCTGAGGGACCAGAAGAACCTCCTCGAGCTTCCCGAATCCCTGCGCGACCGTAGGGACATACCGTATGCGGATCTATTTTCTGACGCGATAGAGGCCTACTGGAAGGCGGCGGCCATCGGCAAGGAGAAGGGCCTCGACACCTCCCGCTTCCGCCTCGAGCACGCGGAAAACGCGCTCCAGCGGGCCCTCGCCCGCCAGGCGCTCCGATACGAGTCCAACATGATATTCCTCGCCTCCATCGTCTCGGGGGCGCCGTTTCTCGGGCTGCTCGGGACGGTGTGGGGGGTCATGATCGCGTTCAGCGCGGTCTCCGTCCAGCAGACCGCCAGCATCCAGACCCTTGCGCCGGGCGTGTC
>Ga0182030_10021027_pt1 | contig 12257 bp, 8 predicted proteins | sample 812S3MmetaG_FD_121299 | JGI IMG/M metagenome (GOLD analysis project Ga0182030, IMG submission 121299) | Permafrost microbial communities from Stordalen Mire, Sweden - 812S3M metaG (Illumina Assembly) | ecosystem: Environmental > Terrestrial > Soil > Wetlands > Permafrost | place: Sweden...
ACGCCCACAGATGTCCCAGACGCCCCGAACTGAACTCGATCCCGGGAGTCAGCAGTTTTTCAGGATGTCCGGGAAGTCCACTGTCGTATTCCCGATAGTGCAGCAGCCGTTCGGCGGGCATCGCGCCGTTGAGCACGCTCAATAAATACTGTGTCGCGACCCGATGGCCGGCTTCGTCGTAGAACACCGGCACGATGGGTGCACCGTGGGCGATGAAGGCGCGGATGATCATGACCTCCGGAACGGTGTCGTAGGCGCCCCCCGTATGACCGGAGAGGCCCTTCGCCCCGGCCAGCGCGGTAAAGAACACGATCGCATCCCGGCACAACTGGATGTTGTGGCGAAGCGCGTCGCGCTCCTGCTCGGTCAAACCCGAAGCCGCGGGGTCGAGTGCGAGCGGGGCCAGCGTGGACAGGTCGATGGGAAATTTTTCAGTGTTCATGATTGCAGGATCCTGGGTGCGAAAAGTATAGCGCTGCGCAACGGCTCGCTTCTTCGCGGATCGGCCTAGGATTTTTCTGACGCGGAATGCGGAATTTGGTTGATGGACGAGGAGCGCTGGTGGGGAATAGCGTCGGCAATCGATGCGCCTGATTCTCGCGCAGTGCAGCATTTTCCGGTAAGAGAAGAACACCAACCATGCCGATCGAAGAATCCGAGACCGCCCGCGTGGGGGCCGCTGAGACCCACACCCATTACCACCTGCACCTCGAGCGTGAACGCGGCAGCGGGGAGGCCGACAAAGGGCGGCCGAAGGACAAGGCCGGCAACGACGACGGTGATCAGGGAAAGGATGGCAAGGATGGCGAAGGCGGGGACGGCGCGGACAAGAAACAGCCGCGCAATAAAAAGCCGCTGATCATTTTGTTGGCCGTGGTGATCGTCGGTGCGGTGATCGCGCTGATCGTCTGGTTCGCCAAGCGCAATCAGGTGACCACCGATGACGCATACACCGACGGCAACGCAATCGTGATGTCGCCGAAGGTTTCCGGCTACGTGACCGAGCTGCACATCGACGACAATACCTTCGTGCGCAAGGGCCAGCTGCTCCTGCGGATCGAAACTGCCGACTACGCCGCCTCGCAGTCGCAGGCCCGTGCACAACTCGCATCGGCACGCGCCCAGTTGCAGGCGGCCCGCGTCTCTTACGACATCGCGCGTGTCCAGTTTCCGGCGCAGCTGGAGTCGGCCCGTGCGCAGCAGCGTTCGGCGGAAGCGGGCTACCGTCAAGCCCGGCTGAGCCACCAACGCCAGCATAGTGTCGACCCCCGCGCCACGACCCGCGAGACGATCGATGCGGCGGACAGCCAGGAGGTCGCCGGCGCCTCGAACGTGGCCAATGCGCGGGCACAACTGGCGGTCGCCGAACTCGCACCGGATCAGATTCGACAGGCCGCTGCACAGGTTCATGAGCGAGAGGCAGGCGTCGCGCAGGCCGAAGCCCAGCTGCAGCAGGCGGACCTCAACGTCGGTTATACGGAGATCCGCGCCCCCTCCGATGGGTTCGTCACCAAGCGCAACGTGCAGCTCGGCAGCTACCTCGCTGCCGGGGTGACGATGTTCCTCATCGTCTCCCCGGATGTCTGGATCACCGCCAATTTCAAGGAATCTCAACTGGGGCGGATGCGGCCGGGGGATCCCGTGGACATCGAGATCGATGCCTACTCGGGGATGAAGCTCGCGGGGCATGTCCAGAGCATTCAGCAAGGCAGCGGATCGCGCTTTTCGGCATTCCCCACGGAAAATGCCACCGGTAATTTCGTCAAAGTGGTGCAGCGGGTGCCGGTCAAGATCGTCATCGACCGCGGGCTTGATCCCCGGGCGCCGCTGCCCCTCGGCCTGTCGGTATCGCCCGTGGTCCACTTCCCGTGACGGATGCGGCAGCGTCACCGGAGGATCGCGGCGGTTGGCGGCCTGCGGCCAATCCCTGGTTGATCGCGGTTGCGGTGACACTGGCGGCATTCATGGAGGTGCTCGACACCACCATCGTCAATGTTGCCCTGCCTCACATCGCGGGCACCCTGTCGGTGAGCTACGACGAGGCCACGTGGGCACTTACGTCCTATCTCGTCGCCAACAGCATCGTCCTGCCGATCTCCGCCTTTCTCGGGCGTCTCATCGGCCGCAAGCGTTATTTCGTCGTATGCATCGTAGCCTTCACGATCTGCTCCTTCCTCTGCGGGATTGCCGAGAATCTCACGGAGTTGATCGTGTTCCGGATTCTCCAGGGCTTCTTTGGCGGCGGCCTGCAGCCGAACCAGCAATCCATCATTCTCGACACGTTTCCGCCATCCCAACGCGGCAAGGCCTTCTCGGTCACCGCGGTGGCGACGGTGGTCGCGCCCGTCCTCGGACCCACCCTGGGCGGCTGGATCACCGATAATTTCAGCTGGCGCTGGGTGTTTTTCATCAACGTGCCGGTCGGTGTACTCACGACCTTCGCGGTCATGAGCCTGGTGGAGGACCCGCCGTGGGAAAGGCGGCAGACGGGCCGCGCATCCACGGACTTCGTCGGCATCGGACTGATCGCGGTGGGCTTTGCCGCCCTGCAGATCATGCTGGACCGCGGTGAAGACGATGACTGGTTCGCCACGGGTTCGATTCGCGCCGCCGCCGCGCTCGCGGCGATCGGCCTATCGGCGGCGGTTGCGTGGCTCTTCTATACCGAGCGGCCCGTGGTGAACCTCCGGGTCATGCGCGACCGCAATTTCGCCCTGGGCAGCCTCACAATCGCTGCGTTCGCTATGATTCTCTACGGCAGCAGCGTCCTCGTGCCCCAGCTCTCGCAACAACGACTGGGTTACACCGCCACCCTGGCCGGCCTCGTCCTGAGTCCCGGCGCCTTGGCGATCATTTTCCTGATTCCCATCATTTCCCGCGTGATGCCGTATGTGCAGACGAGATTCATTTTGACGGCCGGATTTTTCGTTCTCGGCTGTTCGATGCTCTACTCACGGCACATTTCCGCCGACATCGATTTCCGCCATCTGGTGATGCTGCGCTGCGCCCAGGCCGCGGGGATCGGCTTCCTGTTCGTGCCCGCCAGCACGCTCGCCTACCTCACCGTACCGCAGCGCCTGCAGGGGGACGCCGCGGCGCTGTTCACGATGTTCCGCAACGTGGCAGGCTCCATCGGCATCTCGCTGTCGACGGCCGCGATCACGACGCGGACCCAGGTGCACATGGTATATCTCGCCGGACATCTGGGCGCATCGGATCCGGGCTACGTGGACTTGTTGGCGCGCACGACGTCCGCCGTCCGGGCGTATGCCCTGGTGGTGGGGGATGCCACTCAGACCGCGGCCGGATATATCTATCAGGCGTTCATCGCGCAGGCCGCCATTCTCGCCTACATGGATGTCTTCATGTATTGCGCCGCGTTGTCGTTTGCGTTCATCCCCTTCACGTTTCTGTTCTCCCCGGCGAAAGCGTCAGGCGGCGGGGGAGGGCACGCGTGATCCGCCCGCAGCATGTCGCATCCGCGCTGTTGGCGTTCGGCGCATCGGCGTGTGCAGTGGGGCCGGATTTCCGGCCTCCTTCTGAGCCCGTCCCCGCTCAATTCAGCGCCGCCGCGGGCGCGGCCTTGTCGTCGGCCGACTCCGCGGTCGCCTGGTGGCAGGATTTCAACGACCCTGAACTCGACCGGCTCGAGCAACGCACCCGCGATGGCAACCTCGACCTTCAGGCGATGCTGCTGCGCATCGTCGAGTCGCGCACCCAGGTGCAGGTAGCCCGTGCCCAGGGACTGCCGAGTCTCAGCGCCGCCGCCAGCTACAACCGCGAGCAGCTGGGCTTCGCGGGCGTCCTGAAGGCAAACGGCTCGGCCCTGGGAGGGGCGACACTCAGCCCGGGGCTCGTCTCGGCATTGACCAAACCCGTGAATCTGTACGAGGCGGGATTCGATGCCTCGTGGGAACTCGACCTGTTCGGCCGGGTGGCCCGGAACGTCGAGGCGGCGGACGCGCAGAGTGCGCAGACGGTGGAATCACGGAGCGATCTCCTGGTCTCGCTGCAGGCCGAGGTGGCGCAAACCTATCTGCAGCTGCGCGCGGCCCAAGGGCTCGAGGAGATCACGCGAGGTCTCATTTCCCGCGAACGGGAGGTTCTCGACCTGACGCGCAATCGACAGGCGAACGGGCTTGCCCAGCAGCAGGACGTCGAGTCGGCACTCGCCCAGCTTTCGGGCCTCGAGTCGCAGTTGCCGCCCTACACGCAGAACATCGCCGCCTCGCGGCACGCGCTCGCGATCCTCATGGGCCGGACTCCGGAAGCGCTGGACGCGGAACTTTCCGCGCCGGCCCCACTGCCGGCGTTGCCGGCCAAGATTTCGGTGGGAATTCCGTCGGCGCTGGCCCGTCGCCGTCCGGACATCCGGCAGGCCGAGGCAGCGTTGCACGCCGCCACCGCGCAGGTGGGGGTATCGATGGCCGCGCTCTACCCGGACATCACACTCAAAGGCACGTTCGGCTTCCGCAACATCTCCAGCCGTTATCTGTTCGACTGGGCCAGCAAATTTTATACGGTCGGCCCAAACATCTCACTGCCGCTGTTCAACGGCGGTGCGCTGGTGGGTAACGTCAAGATCGCACGGGCCGAGGCCGCCGCCGCCGCCTTGAATTATCGCAAGACCGTCTTGTCCGCGCTCGGAGAGGTGGAGGATGGTTTGGTCAGCCTGGATCAGGACGCGGCCCGCGTGACCGCGTTGCGCTCGGCGGTCGATGCAGACCAGCATGCGTTCGACATCACGACCCACGCGTATGAGGTCGGCCTCTCGACCTACATCAACGTGCTCGAGACCGGGATACAGGAAAATCAGGCCCGGCAACAGCTGGCCGAGGCGTCGCTGACCGCCGCCACTGATCTCGTGAAGCTTTACAAGGCGTTGGGCGGGGGCTGGCAGGGGCCTTGACGCAATCGACGGCCCTCCATCCACTGCCATGACAGCAGCGCGGGAAGGCCACACAACACTTCCCGGATGCGCTTGGCCATCGACACCGCCAAGGCCAGCTCGCCGCTCACGCCGAGCACATGTCCGAACAGCACCAGGGTGGCCTCCTGCACGCCGAGTCCCGCGGGGACGACGAAGGCGAGGTGGCGCATGGCCTGGATCATGCTCTCGAGGATCAGGGCGGTGGCGAGGTCGATGGGATGCCCGAAGAGGCGGAGCGTGAACCAAATTTCGAGGCATCCCGACATGAGCGCGGCAAGCTGCAGCACGCCGGCGGCCAGCATCGTGCGCCAACGGCCGAGGGTCGCGCGAATCTCATGATCCAAAGAGGCGGCACCCTCCTGCAGCGCCGTGGCGCCGATCAGCGGACCCAGGAAGCGCTGCAGCCGCCCGAAGACGGACCCGTGCCGCAGCAGCAGCAAGGTGATGAGCGGCGCCGGGAGCGTGACGAGGAACGCCACGAGGAGCCGCCGCACGTGTCCGCCGGGCGCGTCGAGCAGGCTCAACAAAATCAACCCCATTGCCGTGAACGCGTAGGAGACGATCAAGGTCAGCACGACCTCGGCGATTACGGTTGCGCCCACTCCGGCAGCCGGCAGACCGCGCCAACGCACGAGACGTACGCCGGCCACGCCGCCGCCGACGCTGGCGACGGGCAGGAGGCGGTCGATGGCTTCGCGGACGCTCGTGACCCAAAACAGATACCCCAGTCCCGCGCGGCGGCGCTGATCGTAGGCGCGCAGCAGACACAGCCAACCGAGGGCATACAACAAGAAATACACCGCGCGGTACGGTATCAGCCACAACAGGGTGGCTCCGGCGGCACCGAGGGTATGGAGCATGGCGGGAAGATCGGTGCGCAGGACCAGCCACACCAGCAGCCCGAGGCCGAGGAGCCCGCCGACGTAGCAGGCGGTCTTGAATGCCGACATCGCCCGATCGCCCGCTCGTCAGCTGAGGCGGCGCATGTGGCCGTCCGCATCGACGTCGAATTCGTGGCCGCGCCACAGAACGCGCGAGGTCGAGAAACTGCGCCACCAGACCCAGCAGAGAAGCACATCCCGTGCGGGCACCAGCCAGGTGTCGGCCAACAGCGCGGGGCGGCGCTGCATCGGCAGGCAATGCAGGGTCAGGCGAATCGCGGCCGTCACGGCGAACAGGGTCCAGGCAAGCAGCGCGTGCCGGGGGCCTCCCGCGGCGAGGGCGATGCCGCAGGCGGCCAGCGGCAGGCTGAAACTCAGGAAGATGAAACGGAAGCTCCGGGGCCGAAGAATCCGGATCGTGCGCATCCAGCGCATCTCATGACGAATCAGGGAATGGAAGGATTGTTCGTGATGCTCCCCTTCCACGAGATAGGGACACAGGACGATTCGCAGTCCCAAGGCCGTGACGAGTTCACCGATGCGATGATCGTCCGCAAGATGATCGGCAATCGCCTCCAAGCCACCGATGGCCTCCACCGTGTCGCGGCGCATGCACATCGTTTGTCCTGACACGTAGCCTTGATAGCCGAACAGCCACGCCAGCAGGACGGATGGCACATACCACTCGTTGATGTACATCGCGCCGAGCCGCGACCAGATTCCGGCGGTGGGCACGCCGTGGTAGGGGCAGGTCACGAGGCCGACCGCCCGGTCGAGCAGCGGCGAGGTCACCGCGGCCAGATAGTCCGGGCCGACGAATGCGTCACTGTCCGCCATGACGAGCAGGTCGTGGCGCGCCTTCGCCAGGATGTTGATGAGGTTGCTGATCTTGAGGTTGCTGCCGTGCAAGCGCGGGTTCACCACCATCTCGATGTCCAGCGACGGGAACTCGGCGGTCAGTCTTTGCACCACGGCGCAGGCGGGATCGGCCGGATCGCGAACGCCAAAGACGATTTGGAAGGCTGGATACTCCTGCACACAAAAACCGCGCAGATGTTCATACAGGCCGGGTTCGGCGCCGCACAGCGGCTTGAGAATCGACACCGGCGGCGGCGACCCCGCCCGGACCATGGGCTTGGCCCTCCTCCAGACGAGCACGGCAACCAGCACGAGCACGGAATACCCCACGGCAATGCCGAGCAGGGTCAATCCGACGAGAGCCATCACGGAGAGGTCGCCGTGTCGTTCAGGCCTCGTGCGCGCGAAGGAACCGGAAGAACTCCACGCCCTCGCGCAGGCGGCGCTTCATCATGTCCCAACTGGACAGCATCTCGCGCACGATCTCCCAAATCTTGTTCGGCCGAAAATAGAAGCGTTTGTAGAACTCCTCCATGCTGTGGAAGATTTCCTCCTTCGACAAATGCGGATAGCTGATGGCCGCGAGTTGAACGCCCTTCTCGTTCACCAGATTGACCGCCTCGTTCTCCTGCAGCCAACCATTGTCGACGGCCTGCTTGTATAGGGTGGTTCCGGGATACGGCGCGGCCAGCGACACCTGGATGGTATGCGGATTGATTTCCTTCGCGAAGTTGATCGTCTTTTCGATCGTTTCCTTGGTTTCACCCGGCAGTCCCAGGATGAAGGTGCCGTGGACGAGAATGCCGAGCTTGTGGCAGTCGCTGCTGAAGCGGCGCGCGATATCCGTGCGCAGTCCCTTCTTGATGTTGTGCAGGATCTGGTCGTCGCCGGACTCGAACCCCACCAGCAGCAGGCGCAAGCCATTGTCCTTCATCACCTTCAGCGTCTTGTACGGCACATTGGCCTTGGCGTTGCAGCTCCAGGTCATGCCGAGCCGGCCCATCCCGAGGGCGATCTCCTCGACCCGAGGCAGGTTCGAAGTGTCGGTGAAGGTGTCGTCGTCGAACATGATTTCCTGCACTTCAGGCATGTTCTCCTTGATCCACAGCACCTCGGCGATGACGTTGGCCGCCGAGCGGACGCGGTAGCGGTGGCCGCCGACGGTTTGCGGCCAGAGGCAAAAGGTGCATTTCGAGCGGCAGCCGCGCCCCGTGTAGAAGCTCACGTAGGGGTGCTTGAGGTAGCCGATGAAGTAGTTCTCGATCTTCAGATCGCGCTTGTAGACGGGTGCGACGAAAGGCAGGTCGTCCATGTTCTCGATGATGGCGCGGGGCAGGTTGTGGAGGATGCGACCATCCTCTGCACGATAGGAAAGCCCCTTGATGCCGGCGAGCGGCAGCCCCTGTGCGACCTCCTGACAGGTGTAATCGAATTCCTCGCGACAGACGAAATCGACGGCGGTGGCGGCCTTCAAGGAGCCCTCCGGGTCGACCATGGTCTTGGCTCCCACGAGCCCGATCTTGACCCCCGGGTTGTCCTCACGCAGCAGCTCGGCGAAACGCGCGTCGGTGGGGAAGGAGGGTGTGCTCGTGTGCATGATGACGAGATCGTAATCCCGCGCGATCCGGCGGCTTTCCTCCACCGTCAATTCGTCCGCCGGTGCATCCAACACACGTGAGTCCGGCACCAGCGCGGCGGGCTGCGCCAGCCAGGTCGGAAACCAGAATGACTTGATTTCGCGCTTGGCCTGGTAACGCGAACCCGCGCCGCCGTCGAAGCCGTCAAACGACGGAGCCTGAAGGAACAAGGTTTTCAGAGGACGGGCGGGGAGCGATTCCAACGTCATTGGGCGGCCTTTGAGGAAAAGTAATGCCAGATAATACAGGGTTTTAGGGTCCTCTTGCCATTTCCGTCAACGGCCCCGCAGTCCGCCCGCACCTGCGACTCTCCCCGAAAACCAGCGGATTCCGCGTATCGACCGGCCGCCGCAGAGCGGTGAGACTGCGCCCGACGAGACTTGTCTCGATCTATGGGGATGAACATGCCGAATACAGGAATCCGACCAGCGGTCTTCGGGGCGCTAGGTTTTTGCCTGCTTCTTGCCTTCGCCGCCCCCTCCTGGGCGGTACCGAGCTTCGCACGCCAGACCGGCATGGCCTGCGCCGCCTGCCACACCGTGTTTCCGGAATTGACGCCGTTCGGGCGGGAATTCAAGTTAAACGGCTATGTCCTGGACAACATCAAGCAGATCAAGGGCATCACCACGGAGAACCGGGAAACCCTGGCGCTCAATTCGATCCCGCCCATCAGCCTCATGTTACAGATTTCGTACACACACACGAGCAAGGCGGTCCCTGACGGTGGTGCCGCGCCCGGCAACGCGCTGGCGAGCGCGCTCGCGAAGGACGGGGACGTCAATTTCCCGCAGCAGGCGAGCTTCTTCTACGCCGGAAAAATCGCGGACGACTTCGGCGCCTTCGTGCAGCTGACCTACGACGGCGTGGGCGACAGCTTCGGCTTCGACAACACCGACATCCGCTACGTCAAGCATTTCACCCTCGGCGCAGAAGGCGACCCGAAGGCTCACAGCCTCCTGGTGGGCGTGACGGTCAACAACAGCCCGACCGTGCAGGACGTCTGGAACACCACGGCCGCCTGGGGCTTTCCCTACTCATTGAGCTCGACCGCACCGACGCCCATCACCTCGGCGAAGCTCGACAGCGGCGCGGGCGGCATCGGTCAGAACGCCGGCGGCGTCGGGGTCTATGCGTGGTTCGACGACAGCCTGTACGCGGAGGTGAGCCTGTATGCGGCCGCGATCCGCGGGGGGGCGCATCCCCTCGACAGCACCCAGGCCGAGGTCATTCACGGCGTCTCCCCGTACTGGCGCCTGACCTACGAGCGCCGTTGGGACCGCAACTCCTGGTCGATCGGCACCTACGGCATCGTGGCCAAGCAACACCCGGGCAACGGCACGGCGTTGGCGGGACCCACCGACAAGTTCACCGATGTGGCGGTCGATTCCCAGTACCAATTCATCGGCGAGGACCACATTTTCACGGTGCTCGCCACTTACATCAACGAACGTCAACGGCTCGATGCCAGCGTTATCGACTCCTTTGCGGAGAACGTCAGCAACCACATCGATACATTCAAACTGGCGGGTGAATACAGTTACCAGCGCATGATCGGGGGGTCGCTTGGTCTGTTCGACATCACCGGCAGCACCGATACCCTTTTGTATCAACCGGGAGCCGCCGGCACTCTGGCGGCGGTCGGCGGCAGCGCAGCCAACAATCCCGGATCGCGCGGCTGGATCGCCGAGATCAACTACCTGCCGTGGCTGAACACCAAGCTGCAGCTGCAGTACACCGCTTTCACCAAATTCAACGGGCTCGCCAGCAACTACAGTGGCGACGGCCGGAACGCCTCCGACAACAACACCCTGTACCTGCTCGGTTGGGTCAACTTTTGAGGGCCCGTCGCCCGATTTGGAGCAACAATATGAAATTTCCCACAGTCATCGCCGCGATGATCGGCAGTTCGATGCTACTCGCCGCCGGCGCCTTCGCCGCCGACATGGCGCAAAGCGGAGAGGATGCCGCCCTCAAGTCAACGGTACAGACCTGCGGAACCTGTCACGGGATCACCGGCCGCAGCGTCTCGCCGACCTTCCCGAACCTCGCCGCCCAAACCGCGCCCTACATCGAGGCGCAGTTGAAGGCGTTCAAGGAGCAAACCCGGGCCGATCCCGATGCGCAGGCCTACATGTGGGGCATGGCGTCACAGTTGAGTGACCCGATGGTCGCGGCGCTCGCCGGATATTTTGCCAAGCAGCCCGCCGCCGACGGCAAGCCGGGCGATGCGGCGCTCATCGCGCGCGGCAAGCGCGTGTTCGAGGAGGGCGTGCCCGCCCGTCAGATTCCGCCGTGCGCCACCTGCCACGGGAAGAACGCGGAAGGCAATGTGACATTTCCGCGGCTCGCCGGTCAGCACGCGCCCTACCTGTTGAAACAGCTGCTGGTGATCCAGAACGCCCTGCGCAGTGCCCCGGTCATGCACGGCATCGTGCAGGAACTGAATCGGGACCAGATGCAGGCGGTGGTGGTCTACCTCGAGTCGATTTAACCTGCGGCGACCGGCGCGGTTGCGCGCCGGTCGAGCGCCGCCGCCAGCCTTGCGCCGTCGAGAGCCTCCTCCCATTTCGAAATGACGATCGTCGCCACGGCGTTGCCGATGAAATTGGTCGGCGTCAATCCTTGTGACATCAGCCGATGGATTCCGAGAATGAGCGCGACGCTCGCCACCGGAATCGTTTGCTGGGCCGACAGCGTGGCGGTGAGCACGATGAACGCGGCCCCCGCCACGCCCGCCGCGCCTTTGGAGGTGACCAGCAGGATCAGCAGCAGGCCCAATTGCTGCGTCAAGTCGAGGGGCGTGTCGGTCGCCTGGGCGAGAAACACCGTGGCCGTCGCCAGATACAGGCACGTCCCGTCGAGGTTGAACGAGTAACCGCACGGCACCACCAGATCCACCACGCCGGCATCGCAGCCAGCCTCCTTCATTTTCACGATGAGGCGCGGCAGCACGACCTCGGAGGACGTCGTGGCGATGCAGATCAGCAGCTCCTCGCGCAGATGGCGGATCAACCGGAACAGACTGAACCCGCAGAGCGCCGCCACCCCGCCCAGCACTGCGAAGACGAACAGCAGGCAGGTCAGATAAAAATCGACGACCAGCTTGCCGAGGGACGCCAATGCCCCCACCCCGTATTTACCGACGGTGAAAGCGAGCGCGCCGAACGCGCCCAGCGGCGCGGCCCACATCACCAGATCGACGGCGGCGAAGACCACGCCGGAGAGCAGTGCGATTCCCCGCAGCACGGGCTTGCCGGCTGGTCCGAGGCGGCTCAGCGCGAATCCCGACAGGATCGAGACGAACAGGACCTGCAGGATGTTGCCCTCGGCAAAGGCCCCGGCGAGGGTGCCGGGGATGATATTCGTGAGGAAAGGCACGACCCCCGTACCGCCCGCGGGTTTCAAATACGCATCCAGTGCGCCCGGGACCCCGTGAACGGCGCTCAGATGCATGCCGTCCCCGGGGCGCAGCACGTTCACCAACACCAGGGCGACGACGAGGGCGGCCGTCGTGAGCACCTCGAAATAAACGAGAGCCTTGAGGGCCAGCCGGCCGACGCGGGCCGCGTCTCCGATCTGCGCGAGCCCTTCGACGACGGTGCAGAATATCAGCGGCGCGATCAACATCCGGACGGCACGAATGAACGCCTCGCCCAGCGGCTGCAGGAGCATCCCCCAGCCGGGACGCCACCCACCGAGCAGAACGCCCAAGGCCATGGCGAGGAACACCTGGATCCAGAGCTGGCGATACCATCGACGGGTGACTGGCGGGCGGGCGGGCGGGGTGGGGCTTGGCATCGGGTCAGCGATTCTACTGCGGAAACCCACCATCCGCCTGCGGGTTTCCCGCGACGCGGCCGGCGGTACCCGTGGTAAAACAACGCGTATGAACAATCCAAGTACCCAATCGATGCCGCGCAATTGGATCACGAGCTGCATGTTCGCCCTGAC
>Ga0182030_10021028_pt1 | contig 12257 bp, 25 predicted proteins | sample 812S3MmetaG_FD_121299 | JGI IMG/M metagenome (GOLD analysis project Ga0182030, IMG submission 121299) | Permafrost microbial communities from Stordalen Mire, Sweden - 812S3M metaG (Illumina Assembly) | ecosystem: Environmental > Terrestrial > Soil > Wetlands > Permafrost | place: Sweden...
ATATAGACAGAGTACATAGGAGGTACATTCATGTGGATCATCGCGGCCTTGCTACTAATACTAGCCGCCTTGTTTGTGGCCGCTTGGTTACGGCTGATGAACGGCCACTGGTAGCTTCTTACCAAAACCCTTTGATCAGCATAGCCAGCCAATGCCTAGCATTGGAGAGAGGAGTACTGCCTTGTTTAACAGAAAGCGTAAGTTGATTGTTCCAGCACGGATACTGTTCGAACGGGGCACCGGCCTCGATAGTATGGTGACCATTGTCAATACTGAGGTAGCCGATGGCATTATGCCCATTGACCATAACCTCAGGAAGACAGTTGTTCAGAACGAACTCAAACAGCTTTGCCCTGACTATAACCCAAGTAGACTGGTGATCCTTAAGGTCTCAGTCGGCGGGGTTATGTGTCGGAGCGGCGAGAATAGCGGCGGCCGTCCTTATAGGGATGAGTGCTGCCGCTGTCTCGTTGGTCAGTTCGCTGTATCCACCGGAGCCTTTCTGGGGATAGCGGAAGCCTAGCCGTAGGCATCACGGCCTTTCTACCAATCGCACTTGCTGCCAAGCCAACCACCGCAGCTGAATAAGGAGCAACACATGTCCATTGGAGTCGTCATTCCCAACAGCGTCCACCGTCTCATCGATGCAGAGGTTTCACAAACCGCTACCTTTAGCCTCGATGTCATCAAGAACTGCAAGATCCTGTTCTACAACATGGGTCACCCGGAGGGTTTGGCTGGTGGTACCGGCGAGCCCTACATGACCGCGACTATACTACGCGGTGAGGGTCAGACCGGGCGTCTGCTAATCGTCGGCAAGGAGAAGTACGAAGACATTCTGAGCCGCTATCCAGCCGCCATTCGTAAGCACGTGCCGTTCGACGCGCCGCGCATCAATGGCCGCAGACAGCTGGGTGCGTTGCTTTATAGCCCAGAGTCTGGAGCCCCAGGATCCTTTGAGGCACCGTCGTTCATTACTGGTTTGGGGCGTCCGCTCAACCAGAACAACGTGCCAATAGATCGTGGCAATCGTGCCACCAGCAACTCCGGATTCGGCGGCAATCGCAATCCACGCTTCGGAGGTACCTCGAACTTCGAAGTGACTGGATGGCAGCTGATTCAGGACATGACTCTGGATGAGTTGGCAGAGGAACTGGCAATGAACTCGTCGGCTGAGTCAGCATTCGAAGCCGATGTGCTGGGAACAGTCGGTGCAATTCTGCCAGCCAACGTCGGCAGGTCTGCTAAGCCGGCCGCAGTAGTCGCAAACGCTCTGGAGCAGGAGGTTCTGAACCGTGTGAAGGGGAAGAACGGCACCAAAGCGCCAGTTCCACCGATTCCGGCACCGGATGCGCCTACCCAGCAAAGCACTGAGGCAGCTCAGTAACCAACGCTCCGTGACAGATACAAGTCAGGGAGCAAAACAGCCGTGTGCTGCTGGATTTAGGTCTAGCAGCACACAGCACTGTGGGTTGTGAGCCGTATTAGGGCCCAATCGATACTTATAGAGGAGGCTGAACATGAACGACGTGAGAGACATTGTCATGGATGGTATCCCAAAGCCATCCATCAACCCCGCTGGAATAGAAGTACCTCTGGAGGCATCCTTTGGAAGCCCCGAGGGCGACGAAGGGAGCTACTTCGATCCTGAAGTGGCAGAAGCTCGCCGTAAGGAGCGGCTGCGATTGAAGATTGAAGCGCGTAACAGGCAGGTCGCAAGCATCAACGCGGAGACAGAACAGCTCCGCACCGAGCTTGAGATACTGAGCTCCTGAAGTTCACTCGCCGGAGCAGACTCCCAATAGATCATGGTCCCATGGGTCAAGTGGGGCTGCGTGCCCTTATAAAACTGGGTGAGACTGGTACGAAACTCAGTCGATACATTGGGGAGCAGCCAGTGGAGTTAAAAGGGCTTAGTATCGGCGCTCTAGCGCTGATCAGACAGAAGGTTCTCGACAAAGCTCGCTACCATGAGGAGTGCGCCCGCCGTTGTATGGCCAGGGTCGAGGACATCGAAGTGTACCTAAATCAACTGAAGGGAGAACAAAAGATGGCAGGAGAGAACGAGGATCAGGTAACGACGGCTAGCGAAACCAAGGAGCCGGAACCCGGCAACGCGGCCGAAGTCGAGGCCGAAGTCGAAACCACCGCTGCTGAAGCTGCTGCTGAAGCCGAGCCGGCTCCGGTCGCATAGACATCCGTCTGACTGCTTACCAGCAGTCGGGATCGGTCGCAGCCCTCCGTTAATGGGTTGACTCCGGAGATGATGGAAACGCAAGTGTTCCGACATATCGGAGCGGGGTGAGCCCGCTAGTAACACCAGCCAATAGGGACTCTAATCCCTAGTAATGGCAATCGGACCCGGTTGAGCTTAGCCTCTGTAACCCAGTCTATGAGCTGGTTCTTGCAGAGGGATGGGGCGGTGAACCCTAAGCCACATCGGACGTATACGATGAGCCAACGCAGGCCAATCACGGCCAATACGTTGATCGAGAAGCTGCTATCGCACTTTGTCTTGCGATTAGCAGGGGACCTCTCGATCAACTGAGGCCGTACAGTTTGAGATCCAAGTGTAGAGACCCCAGACTCTATACTTGGGATAGGTCCATTCGAAAGCGTCCGGCGTACTGTAAAGTGATTCTCCCAGTACGTCGGGTCATCACGAATGGACCTATATACCCAATGCGGGGCACAGGCTACTCCGGCGTGTGCTCAAACGTTGTCTTGGAGTGGGGCGAACGCTGTGCCTGCAAGCGCCACAATCGGCGCTGTTTGACCATCATGAGTTCAGCTGCGCTTACGCGCAGCGATCATGATTCCAGGATGTATAGCCCACATACACGCCCGCTTTAGTTCAGGAGAGCAACCATGACAGATGAAACCAAACCCACCTACTATAGGTGGGTAGTCAGTATATATGAGACAGACAGGCCAAACGAACACTCGTTGGATCTGGATCTGTTCGGCAATTACGAGGAAATAGAGCAGATACGCGCTGCTACCCAAGAGAAGTACGTGGGTAGCACTGTGTCAGCCAAGCGTTACGAGGAAGTCTCACTTGAAACGAGAAACGTCTTTGCCAATGCCCTAAACGAGGGCGCGGTGGCCATGAATGCCATACATCTAGTCGTCGACATAATAGAAGAGGGCAAGGCAAACGATGAGAAGGCCAAGACGATGCAGCAAATGCTCAACACGGCTAGGTCGGAGTTCGACAAGCTAGATACCGTAAGGATGCTAGTCTATCTAGCTCACAAGCGAAGACTTGAGTCTGCATCAAGAGTGATAAGCATGATCATGCATGCCCTCGGTAAGATACGCACGGAGAACGCTTTCGGCGACGTCAGTAAAGCAAACGTCCCCAAGGACAAGATGAACTAACGCCATGGAGGGCGTACCAATGTCAACGACAATTGAAGGGAACGCACCAATGGTGGTGGCTTGGGAACAGAGGACAGTAAATGGAGCGCCAACAATGGTGGCAGTCGAGCAGAAGAAGTCCTGGTTCGGATTCATTGGTAGAACCTGGAACAATACCGTCACTCGTGCTGACACCGAAGTCAAGGCACTGTGGCGTGCAATTGCCAGGCGACGCCTTGAGTCCGATCTATCGGACATCATTAAGACGGCAACCGGCCACAAGAAGGACAAGGTAGCCAATGGCGACTCACGCTACCAAGAGCTGTGGCGTATTGCAGATCAGAAGGTAACTGACTTCTGCGTCAAGCATGAGGTATCGCGGGTCAGCATTGATGCGCAGATTCCGGCGCTCACCGAACTGCAACAGCTCGCTACAGTACCGGTTGTAATACCACACCGGAACGCAAAGATAGCAATAGGCGGCTTTGTAGCAGGATCGGTTGCAATTACTACCCTAGGCGCGCTATGCGCCTACGTACACGATCTATTCATCTTCGGCAATCACATTATGGGTTGGATCGGTCATCTGATACACCTGTTATAGCCGGAGGGTTACATGATACGAACCGTTATGTCCTGCAATGAATGCAAGATAGACCAATTGAAGGTCAATGGTTGGTTTGCGTTATGGACCAACGAGATGACACTCTCATCCTGTCATGTCAAGGATCTTGAGCATCTGAATGCAATCACCGCACAGGGAACCCAAACAATCGGTGGATCTATAGTCCACCATGCCTGTGGGTCGGAGTGCGCAGCCAAGATGTATCAACGCTGGCTGGCTACAGGCCAGCTAATAGCAGGACAACCACTCACCTACTCTCCACCCCAAGAGGCTTGGGTGCACCCTATCAAGGAAAGCGAGAAGTCATGATCTGGCTCATTGCATCCACACTTGAAGCAGGAATGTGGCTCGGTTGGATTGGTACCAAGCTTGGATCCAGAGACAAGATTCGATCACGCCTGATCAACGGCACCAATGCTCAGCTAACCATTCCGATGCTTGACTCCCAATTGGAGAAGGGCCTTAAGGACACTACCAAATGGGAGCGTAAAGCAGCCGGCTATATAGCCACGGGTATCAGGAACATATCCAAGTATCATGCGCTTGAGACGGTCATCGCCCTGGTGATTCACGCTAAACGCGCTGGCGAACCTAAGAAGGTAAGGATTCACCTGTGAAGACTATTAGCCAACTGACTAGGCAGGACATTCTTGATATGGAGGATTTATGCTGACCCCAACAGCTCAGTCCGGACTAATCGCTGGATTCACATTATGGTTAGTGGGATGGGCCACATTCTTCCATATTGATGCTCTGCCATTCATTGGCAGGTTCATTAACAAGGAAGCTGCCCTCGGATGGGTATCAAACCACAAGACACTGACTCTTCTAGCCTCGGAGCTAGTCAACTTCACATTTCATCCGCCAGCTAATCCCAACAGCACGTTGTTCGCGCTCGGTGGTACCCTGTTCAATACCATAATGATATTCGTCTTCCTGCCAATTAGACAGTGGCGCAACCGCAAGACCAGCAGGCAGATCCTGCGAGGTACGATATGAAGGTCATCGGCACTATTCTGCTCGTTCTCAACGTCATATGCCAGTTCCTGATCTCCATTGCAATGATCGTCATATGCAGCTGGCTCATCGGCTCAGTTGTAGCCCTAGCATGGGATGCAACAAGTGAAATAACCAAGGCCAGGATGAGGCGTTACAACCCATTGTCGGACGACTTCATCTGGTTTAGGCGCAAGGCAGCATGAAAGCACTTGTCATCATCACATTCGTGCTCAACGTCCTAGTTGAAGTCGTAGTCAAACTCTTCATCTTCCTAGCCGCTGCTTACGGAGTGGTATTTATGATCGCCTTGTTCCGTGACATATTCAGCCTAGGAACAGTGAACGTCATTCAATGGCGTAACATTCCACCAGAACCACCGACATCCTGAGGGGAGCAAGACTATGATCAAACCAGCCCTTCGATCAGTCATCTACCTAGCGAGTTCCATTGCTACTGTATTAGGCATCCGCTGGATCATATACCGCATTATGTGCTGGTACAGAATGCGGAAGTTCCTGAAGTATATCAGCAGAAACGAGAAGTAATCATGTTCAAGTTCATCGGTGCAGTCATCTGCGGCGTTGCTGCTGCAGGAACAGTTGCCTACTTCGCAATGCGCCCAACAGAGCAGCGCGCCAACGATATGGAACAGGCCAAAGGCACTATCAACAAAGCCGTTGATAGCCTCAAGGCCTATTTCTCGGAACTGTTCCAGTCCAAGCCCAACGCGTCTTCCAACGGCACCGAGACTCAAGCCTAGGCCATGAAGATCATCTTCGCGGTCTTCGCTGCTCTATGTCTCGCACTCTCTGCCGCTCTATTGTATATAGAGCGGGAGAGAATCAACTGGAACTGCTTCGGAGCCGGCGTGACATTCGTAGTAGGTGTGTTGTACGCCATAGCCAAGCCCCTCGTTCCCGGCAAGACATATCTTATGGGGACGGACGGGCTAGTAGAAATACCACCGGCGGTGTAACGTGAGCGCCATCATTCGTCTCTCGATGTTCCTGGTTGGAACTGCCAGTGTTGTTCTTCTGCTCATTGCTTTGTTCAGTAAGTACAACCAGGACATCGACCGGGCGAAGATACTGGAAGCTCTGGCCTTAGCCTTTGGTATAGCTGGGGCAATGTCGGAACTAGGCAAACCAACTGAGAGTGAAACATGAAGACTTTGCTGCTCTATCTGGCCGGTATAGGCGGCTTGTTGATTATCCTATGTACGATAGGGAATGTAATGGCGCTCGTACTATCCCCCAAACGGAACTCAGAGTTCATTACATGGAACGAGATGGAAGAGATACGCAAACTGTGGGGAAGACCATCATGAAGCTGCGACTGATCTTCCTGGCATCCATGTGTACCGTAGTGTCAGGCCTCCTATTCTGGAGGAACTCTGCCCGTTACCCAACCAAGTCAGTGATCTGGCGGGCGATTAAGTCCATCATCGAGCTGGGCCTAATACTGCTAACCGCTATAAGGCTGCCAGTCATGCTCGTATCGTGGACATGCCTCTGGTTAACCAGGCCAGTGGACCAACCCTGGCTAAAGATCACTCTCGGAGTGATCTTCGGCGTGACGCTAGGATTCGTATCCGCCTACTTTCTTGAGCTATTGATAATCCTTGGTATATTCTCTGTAGATGAAATCACAGGAGATAAACAAGGGTTCCTCAGCAACCTCGCCAAAGCGAGGAAGAACAGTTAGGCCATGTATAAAGCTCGGGCCGTATAGGCCTGAAATAGCACGTGATATCTACAATCACCTGCAGAAAGGAGGGCACCTATATGACTGAGGCCAAGAGAACGTCAAGCATATCAGATGCTCCCGAGAGACCCTGTCAACACACAAAGGTCCTCTGGGGCAAGCTACAGATGGACTATCAAGGCGATGGCAGCGCTATCGTCTGGCAGAATGGGGCATGCAGTGATTGTGAGCAGCGGCTAGTAGCTGAATACATCCAGCAGACTCCCAAGGCAGCTTAGTTCAACCCCGAAGCGGCCCTTCAACCTAAGTAGAAGACTGGCCAAACCATTAACCAAAGCAATAGGATAGGGAAAGGCAACTATGAGGCAATCAGATGGACCAAACATTGAAGCTGTCATCAGGCTCGCGGAGCTCAAAGGCGCACTCCGCAAAGAGCTCTCAATTGTCGCGGAGAGCATTGGCTTATCTGCAAGAGACGCTGCCGCCGGGATGGGAATCACAGGGTTATACGATTCGCAGGGCCGGATCGGGGTACAGCATCGGACAGATATTGTGCAAGCACTGCGACCAGGGGATCCCACCCTCTCACTTGTCAACGGCTCAGAAGCGCCGGTGGCTGGAAGTGCACCTGGAAATGTATCACCTCACCGGGTCAAGAAAGCTGCCGCAGCAGCCGGCAAGACTGATCTCGATAAGAAGGTAGGCAGGGGACATCCTGGATTACAGGCTGCCTACTGGAAGAAGAACTTCCCTACCATGGCGTTGCGCGCCGCAGAAGTACAGCGTCGTTTGAAAGTGGGTAGAGCCAATAAGAAGAAGGCTGAGCGCGCTGCTCGCAAGGCAGACAACAAGCTGACCGCAGCCAAAGCCTCAGCTGCCGCGCCCAAGCCAAAGTCTCATCACAAGAAGGCTCCAAAGGACTCGATGTCCAATGCGCAGAGAATAGTTCAGTCGGTTCTTTCTCAGCCAGTGGCAGCTAGCGCCTAACAATCGTCAAGCACAGCTCCTATTCCAGATAGAGAGGAGAGCTCTGTATGGCAAGTAATGGCCACGGAATCTCAGCTAGCGTGAGAGCAAGCATCCAACACTGGATGACAGACCGGGTAATAGATATCATGCTTAAGGCTAGTCCTCAAGCAAATCGACCGGCTTTCACCAGTAAGATACGACGGGCCGATGAGTGGGTACGAGACAGAGTAGGCGGTCGTACCCAATCCGGAAAGACTGGAGTATGGAAGAGAAGCTACCACTCCAAGCTGTTCGGAATGAACGGGCCCGGCTTAACAGTCCTCACCAATAAGGGCAGCAAGGACATGCAAGAGGATATGTATATCGAGTACGTAACGATCACAATGAACGGCCTAGCAATAGGAGGGGGGAAAGTGTTTATCCCATCCGCCAAACTGCCTCAGCTGGGACGCAAGACGACCATCGCGGACTTCCAGACCCAAAGTGTATTCGCCGAGTTCACTGAGAAGGAACTCGCTGTTCTAACGGCCGAGCTGGAGTTTGGTGGTGAGGATGGAATGCTCATGATGTTGGAGGAGAGATTCGCGTAGAGCGATGCAGATAAGCTCCTACCAAAAGCAGAAAGGAGACAATATGGGGTCAGTACAAGTCTTGGCAAAGGCCTTGGGCATGACAGCGATGGATCGTATGTCAGACATATTGTCTCTTCTAATGGGAGCAACAACATCCAACCTAAGATCGAAGCTACCTCCAATATCATCCAATAGGTTCCTAACCCAAAGGTTCTTCAGTGTCATGACAGTAGACGGGGGACTTATAGATGGTTTCCCCTCTGATAGATCAGGAGCAAAGTACACCATACCAAAAGGGCTTCCTCTGGAAGGGGAGCGAAGATTAGCCATCGAAGGCCCAGTTCATACTGTGGACGACTTTGACGGAACAATAGAAAATGGGTATGGCAAGGGAACAAAGAGATTAGTAGCCTCCGAACCTATTGTCGTCAAAGTCAAAGATAAGACCTTCATCAGCAAGATGAACTACCACGAACATGATGCTGACGTAGCAGGTCTTCACTATGACTTGGTAATAGAAGACCTACTGCCTAACACCAAAGAGTTCGAGATCAATATACCACGCGACGATCTTAAAGGACGTAGCGCGATTAAAGGTAGATACGCCTTTCGCCAGACCGATAAAGGCTTTATCGTAATCCCCATGAAGGATCGCGGCGTTGTATTACCCAAGCCAGACTATCGGCTGAAAGATGTAGCATGGATGGAGAAGGTAGTACAACCTAATCCGGAGGGTTATGTCATTGAACGTAAGTACGACGGTTCGCTTGGTAACGCAGCGTGGACGGACGATTCCCATAGATGGGCTATCCGCAGCCATAGATCAACACCTGGCGCGCAGAGTTACTACGATAGGCTTCCAGCCCTTGAGTTTATGCGCTTTCAGTCCGCATTCCTACTGCTACGCCTCTTGGATCAAGGGCCCCAACTTGGGGACACGATACTTAAAGTCGAACTTGTTCATCCTGACGATGTATCGCGCGTGTCCGGTATCCTCAACTCGTATCCGGATAAGGCGTATGAAACCCAGGCCAAGAGAGGTCCGGTTCAAGCGTATGCGTGGGATGCGGTCAAGATAAAGGGTGTGGATGTATCCAGACTGCCTGAAGGTGAGCGCCGCCAACTACTGGAATCAGTCATAGCTGAGATCCGCATCTACAATACCAATTGGCACGTGGCTGAACGGTATACCGGCAAGGATCCAATAGGCTTCTACAAGAAAGTTATCAGTGATCGCCGTGGCCTGCCGTATGCAGAGGGTATTGTAGTTAAACCGATCGATTCGATTACGGAAGACTACTTCAAGGTCAAGTTCCGCGAAACAAGCGACTGGGAGGTGGTACCAAATGGCTTCATTGAGGGCCAAGGTAAACACGCAGGACGCTTAGGAGCAATGACTGTCCGAGACCCAGAGACCGGTTCTACTGTACAAGTAGGAACAGGATTTAGTGATTCAGAGAGAGAATGGATCTTTGCCCATCGAGACCAGCTTGAAGGAGCCGTAGTTAAAGTCGATATGATGACTGCTACTGAATCCTCAGCGCGTGCACCTTCGTTCCGTGGCTTCCACGAAGGGAAAGGCAACACAGAAGTTAGCTTACTCCTTTACGCTGAAACACTTGCAGGCCTTGACCAGGAAGAAGCTGTGAGGATGAAACACAAACTGATAAACTCTGCTAGAGGGTAACCAGCTTAGTTTCTTCCCCTTGTCAGATACCTTTGGCAAACTAACTCCATAAGCCGTGCACCAATCGAGGTTTCCTACGAGACCAACTGGTCAGGGATGGATCAGACCGAAGCCGTTCGTGTCAAACATAAGCTCATTAACTCGAGGTGAGATAATGTATCACATCAAGCTAACTGAATCACAGTGGCACTGGTTGCTACTCATGACTGGGTACGCAATGGGCGCTATTGCTAATGATAGGGATGCCAGCGACACGCGTAAGGACCTTGAAGAGAAGTTCCTTGACTTGCTACCTATAGTCGCAAACGCTGATGAAGTACCGGATGATCCGGAATGGGACAAAGGCTGAACATGGAGTTCTATGTGGAGGAGATCTCAACTGACGCCAGCGGATTGGCTACTTATATACAAGCCGGGGTAGGTGGAGTCAGCGGAGGACTGTATAAACTCCATAGCTGGAACTTCATACCAGACTGCCCCACTTGCACTCTACGTCCTGGTGAATACAAGATCTGGATAGTCTGGGAGAAGGTTCATGACGGAAAGAAGTAGGTACGCATGCATCGCTCGCGGATACGCCATCCTATTGTTCTGGGCAGTATGCTGGGGAGCTACGCTTGGCTGCTTCGAGATCAGAATCGAAGCAGCTGATGGTACAACAATTCAATTCAGGAGTCTATGGCAATGAGCGTCCCAAACATCAGCTACATACGTAATCAAGCGGCCAGGCTATTGAGCAAGGCAAACGCCAAGGAAGACTCCACTCCTGTTACCACGGGTGAGCTCGGCGACGTGATCAAACTGATCCACGATCTAGCCGGCTTCGTGGACCTGGAGTGCCAGAACATCCACGTTCGGACCAGTATGTCACGTATGCGGCCATGAGCAAGAGAAGATCGAAGATGGAGAACCCCAACAACGCCACCTGTCAGGATTGCGGCGCGGAAGTGTGGGTCTTCATGGTCCACGATAGCCTATGGGCCGAGGCAGGTCTGAATAAAGGTCACTTCTGTCGTGCATGCGTAGCCAAGAGATTAGGCAGGCCTCTTGTGAATGGCGACTTCACTGACTGCCCGGCCAATTGGTACAACGTTCCAGGGTTCGAATACAGCCATAACCCAGGGAGATGAACATGGGAATGTCAACGCACATCGTAGGCTTTCGTCCTCCAGATGAGAAGTGGAAAGCGATGAAGAAGATCTATGACGCGTGTGTCGCTGCGAAAGTAGGTCTGCCAAGTGAAGTCGATTCGTTCTTCAACGATATACCTCCCGATCCGGCAGGTGTACAGATAGGATTGGAAGACTATCCTGGCACAAAGGTGAAGATCGGAGCGGTTAAGCTTTGGAAGGATGAATCCGGAGAAGGCTTTGAAGTTGATATCACCAAGCTACCCAAGGACGTCACCCACCGTACCATAACGAGATGAAAGGGTAATTAAGCATGAAGGGGTTTCAGAAGGACGTAGTTCTCAAGGTCGACAAGGATGTCGACGCGTCGTATATCAACATCACGCCTGAGGTAAGGAACCGTAGGGGGTCGGTAAAGAGCACTACGTCATTCGAGGCTGAAACTCATGCCGGTGTTATCAACGTAGACTTCGATCACGAAGGTTTCGTAATTGGAATCGAGCTGTTAGGATTGAAGTTCAGACAATAAGCACGAGGACAAATGACTAATACCATTGTTTCTGCAGGTATCATACTGCTTGAAGGAGACTTCCAGTTGATTACATTCAACCTGGCAGCTCTCCAGATCCTAGCTTTCCCAACTTCTACCGATAGGATCCTCCAGCCTGAGGCGTTCCTACAAGACAGAATCAAGAAGAGGCTACTGAAACAGCCAAGTAATGGTAACGGGAACCATTTGGCACATTCAAACTCTCAGCTCGTGAAGGAGTATAAGTCTGGTGGAAGACAGTATACCTGCAATGTCTTCCACATGAGTGCCAGTGCCAACGGCACGGTATCAGGCAAATCAACCTCAAGAATAACGATCGTCTTGGAACGTCAAGTCTCCTTTGAAGATGTCCTGGAGAACTCCCTTAATCGGTACGACCTCACGCGCCGCGAGGCAGAGACTGTACGCCATCTAGTAAGCGGTCTCACCAGCAAAGAGATCGCGGATCAAATGAGAGTCAGTCCCAACACAGTCAAATCCTTCCTCAGGATTGTGATGGTGAAGATGCGCTGTACTACCCGCACTGGCATAGTTGGGAAGATCATCTCACCAAGATCTCCCGTTGCCATATACTCTAGAGACGATGATAAGTACATAGATAGAGAGAAGCTAAACGGAACCTCATCGAACCGTATACCACACGAAGAGAAGCTTCGTCTAC
>Ga0182030_10021029_pt1 | contig 12256 bp, 7 predicted proteins | sample 812S3MmetaG_FD_121299 | JGI IMG/M metagenome (GOLD analysis project Ga0182030, IMG submission 121299) | Permafrost microbial communities from Stordalen Mire, Sweden - 812S3M metaG (Illumina Assembly) | ecosystem: Environmental > Terrestrial > Soil > Wetlands > Permafrost | place: Sweden...
CTCTTTGACTACATGGAACGGGTTGGGGCTGGGATCTTGCGGGCTAAATGGGGCGCAGAGCAATTTTTTGTGGGTGCGCACTGGATGGCTGAAAACGTGGGCTGATACTGACCGACGCCGTCGCAAGAGCGTTGCGCGTAGCAAGGTTTCGCGGCACATGGAGAGGGGCCGCGCGCGAGCCGTCTATTCTCTATTCGCTATTGTCGCTGGGCTCTTGCCGCAGGTAGCGCAGGGTCGCGGCTGATGGGGTATGGAGAGCGCCCCGCGAGGGTGGGGCGCTCTCCAAATGCACGAGCTACTAGGGCTGGCCGGCGGGCTGGAACTGCTCGTAATCGCGACCGTCGTTGGGCGGGTTTGGCTGGCTGGAGCCAATGATCTGTCCGCTGGAGCGATCGCGGAAGTAGTAGTCCTGGGTGGGAAGTTCGTGCTGCTCGCCGTCTTCGTCGTTGTAAAGGGAAGTGCCGCGCATGGCGGCTCGGTCCCAATCTTCGACGGCGCGGGTGCCGTCGCCGGAGCTGGTTCGGGACGACGGGGTATCGCCGCGAGAGCCTACCTGGACGCCTGTGATCTCGGTCATTGAGGAAGAGCGGTCGCCAGTCTGGAGACGGTAGATTTCGGTTTCGAGATAGGATTCGCGGGCGATGTAGGCGGGCATTTGGCCTTCGCAGGGAGGGCGGACGCTGTAGAACTGGCCATTCATGGCGGCCATGGCCTGGCGATTGGTGGCGTTGGTCATCTCGGCTTCGCATTGGGCGGCGCGGGCCTGGAGCTGGACCTGCTCGGCTTTGAACTGAGCCAGTGCCTGCTGGTTGGCGGAGTTGGCGCGGGTATCTGTGCTGGCCTCGCGAAGGGAGCTGCCGTTGAAGCTGGTGTCGTCGTTGTAGGCGCGGCGATGAGAGCTGGTCCCGACTTTGTAGATGAGTGAGAGAACCAAAACCACGATGAAGACCTTGGGAAGGACGGGGAGTGCTTTGAATTTTGACCACATGGCGTTTTCTCCTGTCGGGCGATGCCTTGTTGCTTGTTCACTGGAGACGGCGAGAAGGGGCGGAGAAATGCCTCATGCAGACAGGCGGCATGTTTCGGGGCCGAGAAAATGCAAGTGCCGGGGAGCAGCGATTGGTCGGTGCATGGTGACAGGGACGACTGCGATGCACGAAGCAACTGGATATACTTCGGAACGGAATGGTTTGAAATGATGCTGGATTTGGCGGTGTTCTTGGGAAAGAGGGCGAAAATGATGCGCTGGTTTGCCGTGCTGGGGTTCGCAGCGCTGGTTTGTGCGCCGACGCGGGCAGCGGGCCAGGGGCCGGTTCAGATTGAGGCGGTGCCGGGGGCTGGAGCGTCCGCGTTGGATCGGGGCCGGAGGCTGGTGGAGCGCGGGGCGTTTGCCGAGGCGGAGCCGGTGCTGCGCGAGGCGGCGAAGGCTGATCCGCACTCGGCAGATGCGGCGTACCTGCTGGCCTACACGCTGCTGCGGCTGAACAAACCGAAGGATTCTTTGGCGGAATACACGGCGGCGGCGAAACTCCGCACGCCGGATTCGAAGGAGCTGAAGCATGTGAGCGATGCGTACGTGCTGCTGAACGACCTGGACGATGCGGATCGCTGGATGTTGCGCGCGGTGCGGATGGACGACAAGGATGCGGACGCATGGTACGGGCTGGGGCGGATCCGGTATACCGAACAGCGATTCAAGGATGCGCTGCAATGTTTTCAGAAGACGCTCGAACTGGCGCCACGGACAGTGAAGGCGGGGGACAACCTGGGGCTGGCGTACGAAGGGCTGAACGAGACAGGGGAGGCGATCCAGGCATTTCGCACGGCGATTGAATGGCAACAGGGGGCGGCGCATCCCAGCGAGCAGCCGCTGCTGAACCTGGGGACGGTGCTGGTGGAGCAGGGGGACGTGGATGGGGCGCTTCCGCTGCTGGAGCAGGCGGCGAAGATTGCGCCCGGGGACGCGAAGATTTGCGAGCAGCTGGGGAATGCGTACACGGCCAAGGGACGCCTGGGGGAGGCGGAAAAGGAATTTCGTTCGGCGGTAGGAACGGTTCCGGACAGCGCGGCGTATCACTACCTGCTGGCGCGGGTGCTGCACCGGGAGGGCAAGGAGGCGGAGTCGAAGGCGGAGTTTGCGCGAGCGGCGGCGTTGAATGGGACACATTCGAGCAAGGAGCCGCAGTGAGCCTTCGCCGCCTGTAAATTTCCCATTTTTGGAAGGAGTCAAAGCAACCGTTTACCGGAAACTCCTTCGAGGCGGTCAGGAATCACAGAAAAGTGAGCTAAAAGGCTTTACAAAGGAAGATATGGCTGCGGACTTGTTGATTTTGCGGCTGATTTCCGGGGACTCCAACTTTAGGTTGATTTTTCTATTGACAGTGTTTGTGGAGGTTGGATAGGATTCGGGCGTTCAAAAGTAAGCGCTTTCTGAGGGCTTCTAGAAAACGATTTCCGAAAGGGATGCCATTTGGAAGGCAATCGTTGAGAGTGTCCCAAAGGCGACATTTTTTCTGGCACGACTGTAGTAACTGAGGGGAATGGAACAACCCGGTCCCGTGGCCAGGTTTTCCGCAATGGATGAAAGTGCTGCATCGAGTGGAAGACAAGATTCCAAACCGAAACGGTGCGGGCATGGGAAAGAGCAGCAATTTTCAGGAGAGCCACATGAGCAGGTATTTCAAAGGATTGGGTTATCTTTGCGTCCTACTGGGCGTGATTTTTGCGTTGTCTGGAGTGGGTTGGGCGCAATCGACGCGCGGCGCACTGTCAGGAACAGTGAGCGACAGCAGCGGGGCGCTTGTACCCGGAGCGCAGATTGTCGCGGTGGGTGTGGAAACGGGCGAGAAGAGCGAGACGGTTTCGACTTCGTCGGGCGCCTACACGTTTCCCGAGCTACCGATCGGCCGTTACGATGTAACGGTCACCGCGCCTGGATTCTCGGCGTCAACCAGCAAGGGTGTGCTGATCACCATCAACTCGACGTCGGCACTGAACGTGACCCTGAAGACAGGCGCGGCGAGTGAGACGATCACGATCGACGCCAGCGCTCCGAGTCTGGACAGCGCCACGTCGGACGTGGGCGGCACGATCAGCCAACAGCAGATTGAAGATTTGCCTATCTCGCTGGCCAAAGGCGTGAACGGCATGCGTTCACCGGAAACGTTTGTGTTTCTGGTGCCAGGAACGACGGGTCCGGGAACGGGCACGGGTGGAAACTCCGGCAACGGCGTCTTCTTCTCGCGACTGAGCGGCGGTCAGGCGTACGGTTCCGAAGTGACGCTGGACGGCGCATCAATCACCCGCAGCGAAAACGGATCGTCTTTTGACGAAACGTCTCCTTCGATTGAAGCGTTGCAGGAATTCAAGGTGACGACGTCGACGCCTTCGGCGGAATTGGGTCGCAGCACGGCCGGTTTTGAGAGCTTCTCCACGAAGTCGGGTACGAACGACTATCACGGCACGGCCTACTTCATCGCCAAGAATTCGGCGTTCGATGCCAACAATTGGTTCAACAACGCTTACAAGACACTTGACTGCACGCCGGGTGAAAAGGACTATCTTTGCGCCTACAGCCGGCCTAAGGACAGCAAGTTCGATTTTGGCGGTACTTTTGAAGGTCCGGTGAGAATTCCCAAGGTTTACAACGGGAAAGACAAGACCTTTTACCTGTTTTCATGGGAACAGTACAAGTTCACCCCCAGCGGCGCCACACAATCCACGGTGCCGACGGCGGCTGAAAAGGCCGGAGACTTCTCGGCCCTGTTGACCCTGACCGGGGCGCCAGTACCCACGACCTATACCAACGACTGCACGGGCGATGTTGTTCTTCAGAACCAGATTTTCGATCCTGCGACGACTCGGATTGGACCGAAGGGTGTTCCCTGTCGCGACCCGTTCCCGGGAAACATCATTCCGAGCACACGATTCAGCCCAGCGGCGACAGCCTTGCTGGCAGGATTGCCAGATCCCAACCAGGCGGCGACGCTGACACTGCCGAATGGCTTCAAGAACAATTACGCGATATCGTCGCTTGCACCGATCACCAACACGTCTTATACGATTCGCATCGATCAATCGCTCTCGTCGAAGAGCAAGATCTTCGGTTCGTACAGTACGCGTGAGAATTCCGCCATTGAAGCTCCGCCTGACTTGCCTGCTCCGTACAACAACGCAGGCTGGCCGCAGGACTTTGACACGCATTACACCCGTGTGGGCTGGGACTACACCCTTACGCCAACATTGCTGAATCATTTGAACCTGGGCTACAACCGCACCAACAGCAAGAACTTCGCAGCGAACCTGAATTCCAAGACGACGCTGACCAGCGCGGGCGCACCGAATTACTATTCGAACGCGTTCCCGCATGTCTGCTTTGATGGCCTGGATAACTACAGCTGCTGGGGCCAGACGAATAATGGCGACAACATAGACAACGGCAGCCGCGTGAACGACAGCGTGAACTGGGTCAAGGGGCGTCAGAGCTTCAAGTTTGGCGTGGACTGGCGTTATCAGCAGTATTCGGTGATCAACGACAACATTCCTTACTTGAGTTTCCTGCACAGCGAAACCGACTATGAGGCGACCGGCACCTGCCCACAATGCCAGAGCGGCAACAGCCTGGCGAGCATGCTGCTGGGTGAAGTCGACTACTCCAACCAGACCGTATACAACCACGCTTCGCGATGGAACTCGAAGTATATTGCGGGCTTCGTTCAGGACGACTTCAAGGTCAGCCCGAACCTCACACTGAACCTGGGCGTGCGCTACGACATTGACTTCCCGCGGCACGAGGCGGCCAACTTCACGTCACAATTCAACTTCACGGCACCGGATGCGGCTGCGGGCGGATTGCCGGGAGCATTGCAGTTCGGCACAAACTGCGGCGGTTGCAACACGGCATGGGCGAAGACCTGGTACAAGGACATTGCGCCACGCGTCGGGTTTGCGTATGTACTGCCGGGAACAAACGGCAAGCTGGTTCTGCGCGGCGGTGGAGCGGTCATCTACGGTCCGCTGCAATACAGCGACTTCGGCGGCTCAATGACGCTGGGCTACTCCCAGTTCCGGCAGATCGGCAGCAATTACACCGGACCGGGAACGGCGGGCGGATTCACACCGGCCTTCCAGCTTGACGCGGGCTACGCGGGCTTCTCGCCATCGAACTTTGCGCCGAGCACCGATCCCACGCAGTTAACCGGCGCACCGGGTGTCTTCAACTCGGTTGGCGGCGAAGTGATCAAGCCGAGCTTTGGCCGTCCTTCGATGACCGACAGTTGGAGCCTGCAGATTCAGGACGAACTGGCGCAGGATCTGATCTTCACCCTGGGTTACCTGGGCCAGAATTCTCAGAATCTGCACTCCGGCGATCTCTCCAATAGCAACAACATCAGCACGAGCAACTTCGCTCTGGGCGACAAGCTGGACAATCCTCAGTTTGCCATTCAATCGCAGGGCGGAACCTCGATTGCAGGTGTCAGCGCTCCGTACTCGACCTTCCTTGGCAACCTTGGACAGGCCATTCGTCCATTCCCGCAGTATGACTACATCGCGGGCGATTGCTGCCTGGAGAACCTGGGGCATTCGACGTATCAAGCGCTGATTACCTCGTTGAATCGTCGCTTCCGCAACGGATTCAACCTGCAGCTGGCATATACGTGGTCGAAGAACCTCACCGATGCGGACTCGACGATTCCGTTCAGCTATACCAATAACCGCTCGCAGACGCAGGACTCGGGTAACTACAAGGGAGAGAAAGCGGTCAGCATTCAGAATACGCCGCAGCAGCTCTCGATCAGCTACCTGTACCAATTCCCATTCGGCAAGGGGCGTCAATTCCTGAATAGCAACAAGGCTCTTGACCTGCTTGTTGGCGGATGGGAAATTGGCGGCATCCAGCGTTATCAGAGCGGTCAGCCGATCGACTTTGGCTGCGCAACGGGCATTCCCTACTATCAAAACTGCATCCGCTTCACACGTGGACCGGGAGCAGCCGCGAATGGTCTGGCGAGCGCCGCCTTCAAGAAGAACAAGAATGGCCCGAGCATCTTCAATGGTGAGTCGTGGTTTGCTCCGGTATTCCGTCCGGCGCAACAGCTCAGCGGATCAGATCCTGGAGTATCCCTGGGGAATGCGTCATTTGTCGACCAGAACCGTGAAGGGGCGTCCAATTTCAACACTGGGGATAACTTCTGGCTGAGGACGCCATCGGCCGGTTGCAGCAACGGATGTTCGTTTGATCCGTTCTCGTTCGGCACGGGTATTCCTCGCGTCACTGAAGAAGTCACTGGACCGATGTTCCTGTCGGAAGATTTCAGCCTGCTGAAGAACTTCCATATCGGCGAGCACAAAGCACTGCAGATCAAGGTGGACGCGATCGACGCGTTCAATCGTCATCGCATGGGTCTGCCCGATACGGAACCGGGAGACTACAACAATGGTAACTTCCTGGATGGCGGCTTTGGCGTCCCGGGAGGCACGGATTACGGTCCGCGCAACCTGCAGTTCTCAGGGCGGTTCAACTTCTAACTTGCTTGAAGACAGATGGACTGAGAAGGAGCGAGCCTGGCTTGCTCCTTCTTTTTTGGTGGTTGATACAATCGTTTCGCGAGTGAGTGTTGTCGATGAAGGCCTGGATACGCTGTTTCTTTGTGATGGTTGCTGAAGTAACCGTGCTCAGCCTGGGCTTGAGTCAGGCTGGTGCGCAGACTACTGGCGCTCCGCAAGATGGCGATGCATTGTTGAAGGCAGGCAAGCTGGTTGAGGCTTGCGAGGCGTTCGAAGCGGTGCTGACGCGCGATCCAGGGAATGTGGCTGCGCAGGATGGCGAGGTCGCGGCAAGTGAACGGCTGGCGGTCAACGAGCGGGCGGCCGGGCACAGAGACGATGCGCTGAAGGCGCTGCTACAGGCGCAGGAGTATGTTCCCGACGATAAGAAGCTGTTGTATGACCTGGGAATTCTGGAAGACGAGATGCGACTGTTTGTCGATGCGGACCGCACTCTGACGCATCTCGAAAGTCTAGGGGCATTGGGTTCCTTAGAGCCGGAAACGTTGTATGCGATGGCGCGGGTGAAGCTGGATGTGGGGCAACTGGGAGCGGCGGAAGAAAAGATGGTGGCGTATCTGAAGCTTCGCCCGCAAGATGCTTCGGCGCATTATGGATTGGGACGCGTGTATCGGCAGGGTTTGCAGTTTGACAAAGCCTGCGCGGAGTTTGAGCGATCCATCGAGTTACAACCGCGGCAGACAGAGGGTTACTACGAGTTAGGCGATGCGGAGCTGGCACAGGGGAAGTATGCCGAGGCGATGGTGAACCTTACCAGGACGCTGCAGCGCAATTCCAAGCATGGCGGGGCTCTGACGGATGAGGGCATTGTGTATTTCAAGCAGAAGCAGTATGAAAAGGCGATGACGACGTTGCAGCAGGCGATCGCGGCGGCTCCGGAGTATCAGCCGAGCCATTACTACCTTGGACTAACGCTGGCGCGGCTTGGGCGTGCGGAAGATTCAAAACGTGAGTTGGACATTGCCACGCAGATGGCGGAACGAGATCACAAGTTGGCGGCTGGATTGAGGCTGCAAGGACAGACGCCATGAGGCGAGTAGGTTCATGGGTGTTGCAGGTCGTTGGGGCGGGGGTGGGGATTACGATGCTGGCAGGTTATGCAGGCAGCCAAAGCTCCAAGCCAGCAGAGACGAAACCCGATGAGACGAGCATGCATTGGCTTGAGCTTGGTTCTGAGGCCATGCATCGGGGAAATGCGGCCGAGGCAGCTGCGGATTTCAAGCATGTGGTGGAGGCTCAGCCGCAGTTGGCGGACGGATATTTTGGGATGGGTCTGGCGTTGCTGCGCGAGGGCAATTTGAGCGAAGCGGAGAGCGCGCTCGAGCGGGCGGTGAAGCTGAATCCTGGTATGCGCGGGGCGCATATGTTTCTGGGGATTGCGCAGTACCAGATGAACAAGCCGGAAGAGGCGGCTGCTTCACTGGAGCTTGAGGTAGCGGCTCAACCGGACAGCGTGGAATCACTGAACTGGCTGGGTCTGGTGCAACTCAGTGCCGGCCATGCGGGCAAGGCGGCGGAAGCGTTTGACAGAGCCGTGGCGCTCACGCCGAACGATCAGAGCCTGCAGTATTACCGGGGCAAGGCGCATGCCATGATTGCGAAAGATGCTTACCAGCAACTGTATAAGATCGATCCGGATTCTTGGCTGGTGCATCGGGCACTGGGAGAAAGCCTGGCCGAATCAGGGCAGCCAGAAAAGGCGATTGGAGAATTTGAAGAGGCTGTCAAAAAGCAGCCGAATAACTCCGACTTATACGAGGAGTTAGGTGAGTCTTACCAAAAAATGAGCCGATTCGATGACGCAATCAAGGCATATCAGCAGCAAGTGAAGCTGAATCCGCACGGTGCCATTGCGCTGTACAACCTGGGGAAGATTCAAGTGGAGCGCGGGGATGCGGCGACCGGCGTTGCGCTGCTGCGGCAGGCGATCGACGCGCACATGGATGCGGCGCCTGCTTACTTTTATCTGGGCACCGGGCTGGCTGCCTTGCACAAGAATGAAGAGGCGGTGACCTGGCTGGAGAAGGCGATGCAGAGCCATCCTTCGCAGTTTATCCAGGAGAGCGCCGAGTACGAGTTAGTGCGGGTTTATCAGAAGCTGGGCCGAAAGGAAGATGCGCAGCGAGCGGCGGAGGAGTTGAAGCGATTGAAGGCGGCGAGTTCACCGGGCAAAGCGAATACGCCGTAGGGAGGGTCCGGCCGGCTCCGGTGATTACTTCTTGCGCAGGTGCTTCATGGTGCCGCGGGGGAAGCCGGTTGATTCGCGTACGATGAGGTCTGTGGGGATGTTGAACTCGCGCTTGCCGTGAACGGTTTCGGGAGATTCGACCTGGGTGCGCAGGGCGCCGAATGCGGCCTTGGCCAGTTCGTAGCGCGACATCTGGATGGTGGTCAACGGGGGCGTGGTGACCTCGGCAATGTGAATGTCATCGAAGCCGATGACGGAAACGTCGTCGGGGACGCGCAGGCCAGTTCGATATAGCTTGTGGAGTACACCGATGGCGGTCATATCGTTGGAGCAGAGGACGGCGGTGGGTACTTCTTTCAATGCCAGCAGCTTGTCCATCGCGGCGGCCCCGCCTTCGAGGGTGTGATCGCCTTCGGCGATGCGAGCTGGATCGGGGGCGATGCCGCACTCTTTCATGGATTTTGAGAAAGCTGCCAGGCGGGATTGTGCCGAGTGGAGGCCGGCTGGTCCAGAGACGAAGGCGATGTTGCGATGTCCAAGGGCAGCGAGATGCTGGACGGCCTGGCGGATACCGTGATGATAATCGATCTTGAGGACGCTGACACCGGCTCTGTCAGGGCCTACATCGATGAAGACAAGAGGCACCTTACGCTTGGCGAGCTGATCGAGGAGCGGTTCTTCGAGTCCGAAAGTCATGACCGCGACGCCTTCGACCTTGCGCTCGAGCATGCGGCGGATGCAATGGGACATGCGCTTGGGGTCGTGGTTGGTGGAGCTGATAAGGATCTCATAGCCGTGCTCGACGGCGATGTCTTCGAAGCCCTGGATCAACTCAGGAAAGAAGGGGTTGGTGATTTCCGAGATTAGCAAGCCGAAGAGCTTGCTGCGTCCTGAAACGAGGGCGCGTGCCTGGGTGTTGGGGACGAAGTCGAATTTTTCGATGACGTCCCAGACGCGCTTGGCCATTTTGGGATTGACGGTGGTGACGCGATTGATGGTGCGGGAGACGGTGGCGATGGAGACATTGGCCAAGCGAGCAATAGTGCGTATATCCATTCGATCTGGAATTTCATCGGAGTCCGGTTTTTTCGGCGTGATTCGGTCGGCCAAAGGGGTCACCTGGAAATCGTTTTCGTCTGAAATCAATTCCAAGACAGTGTAGATGATTTATGGCGTGCGTCGCAGAAATGTGTTGGATGGGAGCCCGGCCGCCAGCTTTTGAGCAGGGTCTGCGGCGAGGAGAAAGGTAGGGAGAGAGCGATGGTGACGCAGGTGGTTGACAAGGCTCTATGCAGGGGGATATATGTTGGTGTCGAATCTGGAGAGAACGTTTTCTGGTGTGTTGACAAATTTGTCTGTTGGCGCATGCCCCAGTGAACTGCAATCGTTTTCTCCGAAGAGCCCATTCAAACCTGCAAACCTTGGAGAGCGCCGTGCCGAATCCGTCCAGCTTTCAGTTCCCTTCCAGAGTCAGAAGTGCTTTCTATCTGTATTGCTGGCTGCGTAGCATGGCTCTGTTGAGTTGCGCGGCGATGCTGGGTGTCCTGGCAGGGTGTGGCGGCGGCGGTGGCGGCGGCACTACACCGCCACCGCCAACTCTGGAGATTACCAGCGCGAATCCGGCGGGTGGAACGGTGGGTGCCGCGTATACGTTTGCCCTGACGGCGACCGGGGGCAGCGGCACTGGCTACGCGTGGTCGGTGAATTCGGGGGCCTTGCCCGGGGGCACGACCCTTTCGAGCGCAGGCACGATATCTGGGAAGCCGACGGCGGCGGGGACTTTCAAATTTGTGGTTGAAGTGACGGATTCCGCGTCCCACACAGCAACGGCAAGCGAAAGCATTGTGATTGCCGCGCAGACGGCTTTGAGTACCTATGAGTTCACGGGCGATACGTCGCCGGTGCATGACCCCAGCATCATTCGCGAGGGGTCGACGTATTACGTGTTTGTAACCGATGCGGGCGGGCAGTCTGGCTACATTCCGATTCGCTGTTCGACGGACAAAATTGCGTGGACGAGTTGCGGATACGTGTTTCCTACGCTCCCGTCCTGGGTGAGCTCGGCGGTACCGGGAGCGACAGGAATATGGGCGCCGGATATCTCCTTTTTCAATGGGACATATCACCTCTATTACGCGGTATCGACGTTTGGTTCGCAGGTGTCGGCGATCGGATTGGCAACAAACACAACGCTCGATTCGACCGATCCCAGCTACAAGTGGGTAGACCAGGGACTGATTCTGCAGTCGACGACGGGAGACAACTTCAATGCCATCGATCCCAACATCCTGGTAGATGGGAGCGGTTCGGTGTGGTTGACCTATGGCAGCTTCTGGAGCGGGATTTTTCAGCAGCAGATTGATGCGGCGACAGGGAAAATCGCGAATGGTTCGAATACCTATCACCTGGCGGAGCGTACGGCCGGCGTGGCGAATGACCCGATCGAAGGCTCGTCGCTGGTCGAGAAGGGGAGTTACTACTACCTGTTCGTTTCGTGGGATTACTGCTGCGAATCGACGGCCTCGCAGAGCGACTACAAGATCGTGGTAGGCCGCGGGAAGAGTCCCCATGGACCCTTCCTGGATCAAAGCGGAGTGGACATGGCGGCGGGCGGCGGGACAATCCTGCTGCAGGGCGACGGTGTGATGTGGGCAGGGCCTGGCGGGCAGACGGCGTACATCGATCCAGCGGATGGAGACGTGATTACGTTTCATGCGTTGAACCTGGCGCAGAATGGCCTCGACTATCTGTTTGTGCGTTCGCTGACGTGGGTGAATGGCTGGCCGGCGATTGGGACGTCGACGGTGACGACGGCGGATACTCTGGCCGTGACCACGACGGCTCTGACGGCGACTCAAACCAGCGCAGCGGTGGGAGAGGCGATTACGCTGGACGCGGCCGTTACAGCGACGGGCGGGGGTGTGCCGACGGGAACGGTGAGCTTCAATAGCGGGAGCACGGTGCTGGGCAGTGGAACGCTCGATAGCAGCGGAAAAGCTTCGCTGACGCTGAGCAGCTTGGCGGCGGGGACGTATTCGATCACGACGACCTATGCGGGAGACGCGGCGAATGCTGCTTCAACTTCGGCCGCGGTGACGGTGACGGTGACCGGGCAGAGCGCGATCCTTACGCAGACCACGGTGTCTTCGGCGTATACGAGCCGGCTGCAGGGCTTGCCGCTGGCCATTGAGGCTACGGTCAAGCCGGCTTCTGGTTCGGTTGTGCCGACAGGGGCAGTAGCGTTTGTGGATGGCACGACGGCGTTGGGCACGGGCGTGCTGGATGTAAGCGGGCGAGCGACCGTGAACACGGCCAAGCTTGCCGTGGGTGCACATTCAATTACGGCGTCTTATGGCGGGGATTCGGTCTATCACGGGTCAATCTCGTCGACATTCGCGGTGACGGTGACGCAGCCGTCTAAGGAGACGTACATGAACCCGCTGACCTTGACCGATCCGACGCTGGGAGCGGTGACGAGCTGCCCCGATCCGGCGGTGATCA
>Ga0182030_10021032_pt1 | contig 12254 bp, 12 predicted proteins | sample 812S3MmetaG_FD_121299 | JGI IMG/M metagenome (GOLD analysis project Ga0182030, IMG submission 121299) | Permafrost microbial communities from Stordalen Mire, Sweden - 812S3M metaG (Illumina Assembly) | ecosystem: Environmental > Terrestrial > Soil > Wetlands > Permafrost | place: Sweden...
CGCCAGGCTTCACTCCCGCCGGGGCGGCAAAACGCATACCGGCGAAATGAGGCAGAATATCAATATCCAGGTGGGCCAAATTAGAGTATCGAAGTGGGCCATGCCGGAGTATCGAACTCATTCAGGAAATCCACCGGGCCACGCATCCGGCGCAACTGCCGAAGGACCGAAAGCCGACGAAGCGCACCAGCCCGGACGCCGCCGACGTGTTCGCTGCGCTCGATGCCGAGGTCGATGAGGATCCGGAAGATGCCTGACGGCGTTTCCACAAAATCCAGGGCTGCGCTCGAACGCCTCATTGTGATCGCACAGGGCGACACCGGGCAGAGTCGCATCGTTGCCAACTTCCTGCTGGCCTGGTGGAACGCACAAGAGTGCGGCGGCTTCGATCTCACAGATGTATGGGGAGTGGACGCCGTGATCGCCGTGGACATGGTGCGTGTGTTTGCACTCATGGCCGGATCGCAGCGCTACCCGGATAGCCTGGGCTACAGCCAGCACTTCGACGAGATCATGCGTGTGTGGCGACCGGCAAGGCGCTAAAATGGCCGCAGTGAACGTAGCGGCCACCCAAGAGAACCACGCCTTTGCTTTAGCCGCTTTCCCTCTGTTTGCTGAAAAACCGCATCTGGGGCATCAACCTTCTAGCGCCACCTTCCGCCTGGGCACCACGCTTGCTATCTCCAGCACTGTGACGGCGATGCCGGGATGTTTGTACGATTCTGGCACCAGACCTCGTTGTACCGGCAAAGAACGGTAGAACAGTGGACAGCCTGATCTGCGTATCTTTAGTTTTCTCATTGCATTCCGCTCTGGCTGGGCTATTTCATTTATTTTCTCGCTCAATAGGGAGCCACAGCGCCGATTTTCATGTCCTGAGTATATGACAAGTACTTCTCGATATTAAGTACTTATTATGATAGGCTAGGCGAGTAGCGCGCCCTAACAGTCGAGCGACAAGTCGCGGCCCGGATTGTTACCCATGTCCCCGGCGGCTCCTTGGCGCTATTGGTCGGGGGCCGTGTAGCCGGTGCGCCAGTGGGCCTGCAGCGGCGGGAGGCCGCGGGGCGGCACCACTTTCACTTGAATGTGATGGTTTTTCCCGTCGTGCGCCTGGCTGGTGGGCGAAAAGCCCAGGATGTAGCGATTCCGCAGTTCGATGCCGATGCGCCTGGCGATGTCCGGAAGGTCGGCCGCGTCGGCGACAAAGAGGCGGCCGCCGGTGGATTCCGCGATATGGCCCAGCAGCTCCGGGCCGCCGGCTTCTTCCTGCGTGCTTCCGCCGCCGAACACGCCGATGGCATAAATCAGCACATCGCTTTCCAAAATCAATTTCTTCACTTCGGTGACGGAGTAGCGGCTGTTGTTGTCGCCGCCGTCGGTAATCAGTAGCAGGGCCTTCTTGTTCTTCCTGGATTTCCGCATCTCCTGTAGTGCCAGGTAAATGGCGTCGAGCAGCGCCGTCGAGCCCTTGGAACGGGAAAACGTGAGCTCCTGTTCAATGCGTCCGTAATCCCGGGTGAGCGGGACCACCAGCCTGGGTTGGCTGTCGAACTCCACCAGAAAAAACTCATCCTCGGGATCGGAAATTTTGAAGAACACGGTTGCCGCCATGCGGGAGCGCTTGAGTTTCTCTCCCATGCTTCCGCTGGTATCGAATACCAGACCGGCGGCGATGGGTTCATCGTCCATGGCGAACTGTGTGATGGTCTGTTCCACCTTGTCGTCGTAGACGCGGAAGTTTTCCTTTTCGAGGCCGGATACGGGGCGGTTGAGCGGGTCGTTGACCGTCACCGGGATGAGGACCAGTTGCGACTCTACGCGGATATTGGGAGTTCGCTGCCCTTCGTCCTTGGGCGCGGGCTTGGGCCGCGGCGTGATGGGACCCTGCTGGGCGCGCACCGCCAGCAGCGCTCCTAACCCGAGAGCCAGGTATACCAGCGGCAATCTACCGAAGGCCCGCACGCTGCTATTGTACGATGCGGCGGTGCGGCAGAACGTGTCGAGAAGAGTCTCGACACGGCACGCAGGAGTGCGTGCGCCACGAAGGGCGGAGACTGGGCGGCTTGCAGGAATGACCGGCCGGGAGGCCGGTCCCACTGGGGTTACGTGGAGTGGGCCGCGACGATCTTTTGCAACTGCGCCAGATGATTCAGGTCGTGACCGGCCATGGTTTCGACGACGGTCTGGAAGGTCATTTCGCCGCGCTGGGGATGGCTTAAGCGTCTGGACCAGGCGTCCGGCGGCAGGTGTTCGATCAAGCGCCGGTTCCAACCGCGCAGCGCGGCGAACACAGTGCAGGCTTCACGCGCGCCATAAGCATCATAGTTGCGCGACCAGGCGTCCTGATCGAAGGGTTGGATGACGTGGTCATTTTCCGCCAGGGCCTGGCGAAGCCGGAAGGCGAAAGCGATTTCGCAATCGGCCAGGTGGCAGAGAATTTGCCGGGCGGTCCATTTGCCGGCGGCGAGCGAACGTTCGAGGCCGCTGTCGCCCAGCGCGTCAAGGATGGTTTTCAATTGCGCGGCGGTATCCGCAATGACGGGAAGCGGCTTCCGCTCGCCTAAGAACGAGGCGTAGGGGTTCATGGCCAACTTTACCCCATGCCGCCGACAGGCTTCAAGCCGGGGGTCGCCGCCGGGCACCTGGAAGCGGAAGCGCTTCCGGGGTGAGCACGCGCGCATCCGTCCAGCCGGACTCCGTAAAGCGGAGAGCGCGCGGAGTGAAGAGGATTCGGTAACTGGTGTCGTCGAGCGGCACTTCGGTTGCGCTGCTACTCTGCGGATAAACCAAAGCCAGGTATCTGAGGATGGCGTAAATGTCGCCGTCTTCGGGCTGGCGGAAGGAAAAGCCGTTGGAGCGGAAGTGAATCGCGGCACCCTGGGTGGAAAGGCGCCACGACAAGAAAGCGCAGCAATCCACGGCGTGCTCAAACCAGGCGTCGAGCTCATGAGGGACATCGCGGTCCAGGAATATTTCCACGGTCTGCTCCTGCTCGCGGGCAAATTCCCTCACTTGCAGACTGCCGGTGTGGGCGGAGGCTTTCCAATCCAAATGCCGGGCGCTCTCCAGCACCTGATACGGCCGGATGCGGTAGAAATCGCGGCCGAGCCCGCGGAAATGCGTTTCAATCTCACCGGCGATGCCGGCCAGCAGGTCGTCAAACCCGGGCTGCGGGTCGATGGAAGGGTAGACGATCATCTCGCGCCGCAGCGTGACGCGGGCGGATTTCTCCAAGAAGCCGAATGGAAAAGAGGTAAAGAACGCAAAACTGTTTTCGCGATACGCGCCGCGCGTGGGAAACAACACTTCCACCGTCTCACCCAGCGTGGCGCGGGCCGCAATCAAAGGAAAGTAGACGCCGGATTTCAGGGCTGGGCTGGCGGCGTCGCGTAGTCCCTCCACGCGAATCGAGAACGAAGGCAGCAGCCACTTCTGATTTCGCACAAAGAGCTTCCCTGGCACGGGCCGTCCGGCCGGGATATGCTCCGGCACCAGGAAATCCAGTTCCAACGCCGCCAGGCAGAGCCGACTCACCAGCCCAGAGACCAGCAGAGTGGCCATCATGGCCGCGGCGATGAGGAACAACAGATTGTTAGTGGAGACCAGAGCAGCCAGCGTCACCAGCAGGATGGCGGCGGTAAACATGATTCCGCCGCGCGTGATTTTATAGCGGACCCTTCGCGCCAGCGCGCCTCGAAAATGCTGCCATCGCTTTCCCATGCGCCGCTTTCATTCTACAGCCCGTGGAGCGGCGGCCGCCGCCTTACCGGGCAGAATCGGAACCTGGCCGTGGTCCCTTGCAGTGAATGTTAGGATTGTCGGGTGGCGAGCCTTAGATGGCGCAATTGGGCGCTGGCGGTGTTTCTGCCGGCCTGGTTCCTGTTCTTCAACTGGGACGGGCTGCGGGTTCACTTTGCGCTGGACGACATCGGCAACATGGCCCACTACTACCGCGACGGCCCGTGGTGGCTGGCCGCATCGCAATTCCTGCCGTGGCGCGGTTACTACCGTCCAATGGGAGGCGTGTTTTATGTGCCCATCCTGCACTTCGCCGGCTTGAATCCGGTTCCTTATCAAGCTGCGCTTCTGTTGCTGCTGCTGGTGAACGTGTACCTCATCCACTGCCTGGCGCGCCAGTTGGGTTGCGGGGAACCGGCTGCCGCGCTGGCCGCTCTGGCGGCCTGTTACCATGCCGGCTTGGGCAACCTTTATTACAATGCGGCCTTCATTTACGATGTGCTCTGCTGCTTTTTTTATCTGGCCACGCTGGTTTACTATCTTCGAATTCGAAACACGGGCCGTCTGCCTGGCTGGCGGCAGAAGACTGTGCTGCTGGCGCTTTTTCTATGTGCTCTCAATTCCAAGGAAATGGCTGTCACGCTGCCGGTCATGCTGCTGGTGTACGAGCTGATTTACCACCGGCCCGGTGAGTGGAAAGGCCCTGCCGTGGCGGCCTGGTTGCGCGGCCCGGCCCAGACGGCACTGCTGGCGGCGCTGCTTTGCGCGGTGGATGTCTTTGGCAAAATCTCCGGCCCCGAGGCGCTGGTTCAGGCCGAAGCCTACCACCCGGTCTTCAATCTGCAGCGCGTTCGAGCTTTTCAGCGAATGGCACTGAGCGATCTGCTGTTCGGCTGGGGATCCGGATGGGGCGGCATTCTGCTGTTGTTTGCCCTGCTGGGATTTCTGGCGTGGCGCCGCGAGGAACGGAGGGAATTGCGTTTTCTTTGGTGGTTTCTTCTGATCACGCCGCTTCCCCTCGAGTTCCTGGTGGGCAAGAGCCAAGCCTGTCTGTACGTTCCGATGGTGGGGTGGGCGATCTTCGGCGGGATGGTATTCGCCGATTTGGTTTATGCGGCGGCCGGAATTCTGGAGCGCGAAGCCCTGCTGCGATGGCTGGGACGTGGGGCGACGGTTGCTTTATTAACGGCTGCCGGAGTGTTCGCGTGGGGACGATTGAACCTGGAACGCAAGAATGTCGACGCCGAACCGCGCATGGCCGCGCTTGGCCTGGAGAGCTGGCCTATTATCGAGCAATTGCGCGCCGTGAACCCGCGCGTCCGGCCGGGCGGGAGCGTGGCTTTTCTGAACGACCCGCTGCAGAGTTGGGACATGCTATCCATCGCGCAACTCTGGTTTCACGATCGCAGCGTGCGCATTCACGTGGACCGCGAAGGACCGATGACGGCCGGCGAACTGGCAGCGATGGATGCCGTTTTCATATTCCGGGCGGGCCGTCTGATGCAATTGAAGTGAGCGAACGGCGGCGGTCAAACCGGGGCTATCCAATTTCAAAAGCGGGTAGCAGTCCCCGCTTTGCAGACGATCGCGGCGCCCGGCGGTATTTTCGGCGGCACTACACTCTCTAGATGGCGGGCTGCAAGACTTTCTGGCCGGGAGACCAGTTGCACGGCGTCAACTCGCCCGTCTGCAACGCATCCAGCACCCGCAGCACTTCCCGCGGATTGCGCCCCACCGACAGATCGTTGACGGAGACGAAGCGGATCACGTTTTCGGGATCCACGATGAAGGTGGCCCGCTGCGCGACGCCCGCCTTGGGATCCAGAATGCCCAGCATGCCGCAGAGGTCTCGCTTGATATCCGCCAGCATCGGGAAGGGCAGATTCCGCAGGTCTGGGTGATGCTGACGCCAGGCCAGATGGACAAATTCCGAATCCGTGCTGCCGCCCAGCAATTGGGTGTTGCGTTGCTTAAACTCGCCATCCAGGGCGCCGAAGGCCGAAATCTCCGTAGGACAAACAAAAGTGAAGTCCTTGGGCCAGAAGAAAAAGACTTTCCACTTGCCGGGGTAATCGTTTTCCGTGATGGTCTGGAAGGTCTTGCCGGTCTCCAGGCTCACGGTTGCGTCCAGAGAAAAACCGGGAAATGCTTCGCCGACACCTAACATGATGAGTGCTCCTGAATCAGTTTATAGAATCTGCAACTCCCAATTATACCCAAATTATCCTACCGTTGAATCTCGTAGCGTTTGATCTTCTCATACAGCGTGGACCGGTCGATCCCGAGCACGGTGGCGGATTCCTTGATGTTCCCCTGGGAGCGCTCCAGGGTGGCCGCAATCAGCAGTTTTTCCATTTCCTCCAGCGTCATGCCAGCCGGCGGCTTCCAGGCTTTCGCCGCCCCGTTTGAAGCCAGGAACGAGAAATCCTCTTCGGACAGCTCAGTTCCGCGGGTGGTCACCAGCGCCCGCTCCACGGCGTTTTCCAGTTCCCGGACATTTCCCGGCCAGTTGTAGTCCATCAGCAGCTTCAAGGCGGCTTCGGAGATGTCGCCGATGTCCTTTCCCATTTCGTGCGACAGTCTCTCCAGAAAATGGTGCGCCAGCAACGGAATATCCTCCCGCCGGTCGCGCAGCGGTGGAATCTGGATCTGGATCACGTTCAGCCGGTAGAACAAATCCTCGCGGAACTTCCCTTCCATTACCGCCTGCTGGAGGTTGACGTGGGTAGCGGCCACCACCCGCGCATCCACGCGCACTTCCTGCGAGCCGCCCACGCGGTAGAAGCTCCGCTCCTGCAGCACGCGCAGCAGTTCCACCTGCACTTTCGGCGAGATATCGCCGATTTCATCCAGGAAGATTGTGCCGCCGTCGGCCATTTCGAACTTGCCCTGTTTGCGCTCGCCGGCCCCGGTGAACGCGCCTTTCTCGTGTCCGAACAGCTCCGTCTCGAGCAGCGTCTCGGCCAGGGCGGCGCAGGATACCGCGACAAACGGCTTGCTGGAGCGGTCGCCCGAATGGTGAATCGCCCGGGCGATCATCTCCTTGCCGGTCCCGCTTTCGCCCTGGATCAGGACGGTGCTGCGCAGACCCGCAATCTCATGGCAGAGCCTCAAGATGTCGGCCATCTTGGCGTTCTTGCTGATCACATCGCCCACCACGTATTGCCGCGAAAGTTTTTTCCGCAGAATGGTATTTTCACGCTGTAGATTCTTAACCTTGATGATCCGGTTCACCAGCAGCGAGATTTCCTCGGGGTTGCACGGCTTCACGATATACTCCTGCGCACCTTCCTTCATCGCGGTGATGGCCGTGTCCACCGTGGCGTAGGCCGTGATGATGATGATGGACGCCTCCGGATGCAGCCGGCGGATCTGCATCATGGTTTCGATCCCATCCATCCCGCCTGGCATTTTCAGATCCACAAAATAGATGGCGTAGTCGCGTCCCTTCGCCTTCTCCACGCCTTCCCGGCCCGACGACGCCGTGTCCACCGAGTAGCCGTCTTCGCGCAGCCACGCCGCCAGCGATTCGCACATCACTTCTTCGTCGTCCACCACCAGGATCTGCCAGTGCGTCTTCATATCCTTACTCCCTTGCCGCGGCGCCGCAGCTGGTCGCTGCACGCGGCGCAGAACTCATTGCGCTTCAAATCGATCTGCCGTACGTTCGTGGAAAGCGCCATGGCGCATTTTCCGTCGCTGCAGTGCACCAGGCCGAACGTGTGGCCGGTTTCGTGGAGAGCCTCTTTGCAAGCCCGTTCCACGAGAATTTCCTGGTTCGGCGGCAGGCCGTAAAACTGCTGCTGCAAGCGCGCCAGCGATACCGCCGCAACGCGCCCGTCCAGCTGCGCCTGGCCGAACACGAAGGTCAGCACTGGAATATACAAATCCCGCCCGGTCACCGCCAGCAGCTTCAACCCATCCGGCGGGCAAACCCGCGTCAACATCTCCAACACCGCAATGGAGGCGTACTGCCCGCGTCCCGGGTCGTAGGCAAAATCCACCGCGGGAAGCTCCAGTTGCCGGACAGCGACGCCGAACTCAGCCGCAACCCTGTCGCGCATCGCGCCAAAGGCCGCGCGCTCCACTTCGGGCGTCGCGCCAACGTACAGATACTTCATTCCTTGCGCGCCAACTCGGGAAGCGGCAACTCCACCTGCTGTTTGGGCTCAAGCGGCAAAGAGACCGTAAACGTGGTGCCCTCGCCGACCTTGCTGGCCACTTCCACCTCACCGCCGTGCGCCTCGATAATTCCGTACGTCACGGCCAGTCCCAGACCCACGCCTTTGCCTTCCGGCTTGGTGGTAAAGAAGGGGTGGAAGATTTTGGCCAGATTCTCCGGCGGGATTCCCTCGCCGTTATCCCGCACTACCAGGCGCACCATGCCGGCGCCCGAATGGGTCGACACCGTCACCCGCCTCTCAGTCTTCGTCTGTGTCGCCTCAGCCGCATTCATCAGCAGGTTCAGCGCCACCTGCTGCATCTGCGATTGGTCGCAGGGCACCAGCGGCAGGTCGTCCGCCAAGTGGGTCTCCACTTCCACGCTGCTCAGCTTCATCTTGGGCTGGATCAGCGAGAGCGTCATGCGGACAATCTTGTTGATGTCTCCGGGCGCGCGCTGCGGTTTCGATCGCCGGGAAAACGCCAGTAAATCCGAAACGATCCGTCCCACCCGCGCCGTTTCGTGGGTCACCTGCGTCAGGTATTTGCGAAATTCTTCAATGCGCGCTACCGGTACCCCGTCGTCTTTCAACATGCGCTGCAGGAGCATTGAAAGATTCAGCACGCCGGCAATCGGATTGTTGATCTCGTGAGCGACGCTTGCCGAGAGTTGGCCCAGCGAAGCCAGCCGGTCCGTTTGCATCAGTTTCTGGTGCGCCGATTTGAGCTGCTGGGTCCGGTCCTCGACCTTGCTTTCCAGATTCTGCGTGAACTGGTTGATCTCTCCCAGCGCCGTCCGCAGCCGGTCGCGCATCACGTCAAAGGAGCGCGCCAGTTCGTCCAATTCCTCGCTGCTGCTCGAAACCACAATCGGTTTATCGAGCTCCATCTGGCTGACAGCCTTGGTCCCTTCGATCAGTTCTTCAATCGGGCGGCTGAGAAAGCGTCGTGTGAACAGGATGATAAACAGGCTGATCAGCGTGATCTCCACAGCCGTCACCACCAGCACGCGGACCTTCATTCCGGCCACTTCGTGGTCCACGCTTTCCAGATTCAGCGCCAGGTCCAGGACTCCCAGCAACTTCACACCCGCCGGGTGCGCGTGGCATTCGGCCTGGCTGCACGACCGCTCGTTGTAGATCGGCGTCCGCAGATCCAGGCGGCGCCATCCGTCCGCGCCGCGATAGATTTTCACCCGGTCGGGCGCATCCATCAACCTGGGATCAATGGCCTCCTGCCGTGCTTCCTGATTAGTGGAAAAGGTGGCGTGCCCCGCGCTGTTGAACATCCGGATGCGGTCGATACCCTGTTTCAGGGCAATGGTCTGCATGACCTCATAGGCCGCCTCCCGATGGTCGTCGAGCATGGCGTGCCAGGTGGCGCTGGTAATGCCCTTGGAGAGCTGATCGGCCCCCAGAATCATCGTGTGGAGGAGTTGTTGTTCCTCGGTCTTGACGTTGACCAGCCCTGAAACCGCCGCCACAATGATCACGATGACGGTGATCGAGAGCATCAGCTTTCGGGCAAGGCGCCTCGGCATATCAGGTACCTATTATCCGATTTGATTGTAGCGTGCGGCGCGCTCCAATGTGACAGGGCAGCGCCCGGCGTCCCAATCGTGAGAAAATGACAGAGATCTCCCGAATGGCTAAATCCGGCCCGACGCCTGCGCATATGGTTCGCTTCCTGGTGCTTTTCTGCGTCTGTTTCCTGACCGGCTTCATCCTGATTTTTGTCCCCTGGACGCGACCGCTGGTGGATGGCTACTCGCGGAGCATCGTGTCTCTGGCCGCGGCACTCATCCGGCTCTGTGGCGGCAAGGCGATTGCCCTGTCGGATCTGATGCGCAACCCGGGGACGAATTTCGAAATCCGTATGGCCAATGGATGCAACGGTATCAACGTGACTGTTCTTCTGTGGGCAGCGGTGATCGCTTTCCCTGCCTCGTGGTTCCAGAAAATCAAAGGCCTGGCGGCCGGTACGCTGGCCATCCACTCCGTGAACCTGGTCCGGTTCATCAGCCTTTATTACCTGGGCCAGTACAGCCAGAGCTGGTTCGAATTCGCACATATGTATTTGTGGGAAAGTCTCATGATGCTTGATACGCTGGTGGTCTTCTGGACCTGGGCGTACTTTGTGCGAAAATCCGAGTCGATGGCTCATGCCCCCGCGCACTAGCCGGCGCGGCAGTTCCCGCCGCGGCACAGAGGTGGTGAGCCATGCCCGCTAGCCCACAACTCCGCTTCCTCTTGCGAGGCTCAGCTCTGGTCGTGGTGATGCTGGCCGCGTGGTGGTTGCTGCTGCTTGATCCCCTGCTCGACGGCTTGCGCGTTTCCACCGGCATGGCGCTTCAGCTGATGCCGGGGGACGGCGCCACCGCCGATGCCGTTTCCGATTCTACCGGCAACTGGATACTCCAGGTCCCGCTCCCGGGTTTTGTGCAGCGGAGCGAGGCTGTGCAGAAGCTTTTCAAGCCGGACGCGCGGCCGGTCCGTCTGCCTTCGCTCAAGTTGGCCGTTGCGCGCGACGTCCCTACTCTGTTTTCGCTGGTCTTCCCGCTATTCTGGGCCGCCGCGCTGGCGGGTCCGTTCGGTCCCCGCACCTGGAAATACCTGCTGGCGGGTACGGCAATCGTTTACCTGATCTCCGTGGGGGCCATCATCTTTTATGCCGTCTATATGATTGACCGCAATCTGAGCTATACCAGCGGCGCCGCCAATACCGTCATCAACTTCCTGGAGTACCTGAACATGTACGTGGTCCCGTACGCCGCGCCGGTGCTGACCGCCCTGGCTCTGAACGCCGAACTGCGCGCCCAGATCTTCACCGAACTCGTCTAGCTAAGCCGTGCGCAGCCGTTCCGCGGCCGCTTCCGGCGTGACGTCGCGCTGCGGGGCGGCCAACATTTCGTAACCCACCAGGAACTTTCGGATCGTTGCGGAACGCAATAGCGGCGGATAGAAATGCGCGTGCACGTGCCATTCGGAGTGGGCCAGGCGATCGGTCGGCCGTTGGTGGATTCCCATCGAATAGGGGAACGAAACGTGGAACAGCCGGTTGTAGCGCGACGTGATGCGCCTCAGAATATCCGCCAGCCCGTCCCGTTCCGCGTCCGCAAAGCCATCGATGCCGCTGGCGTGCCGCTTGGCGACGACCATGGTCTCGAAAGGCCACACGGCCCAGAACGGCACCACCACCAGAAAGCTCTCGTTTTCTTCCACGACGCGCTCCCGCGAGGACTGTTCCAGCTTCGCATAGGCGCATAACAGGCAGCCGCCGTGCTGTTCCAGCCACTCCTGCTGGGCCGCCGTTTCTTTGGCAACTTCGTTCGGAATGGCATGGTTCGACCAGATCTGGCAATGCGGATGCGGATTGCTGGCCCCCATCATGGCGCCCCGATTCTCGAAAATCTGCACCGAGTTGATGAGCGGGCGGGCGCCCAGTTCCACATACTGCTCCACCCACACATCCACCACGCGCCGCAGGTCCGCGGGCTGAATGTTGGCCATGGTCAGGTTGTGGTGCGGCGAAAAGCAGACTACGCGGCAAATCCCCGGCTCCGCTTCCGCCACCAGCAAGCCGTCCTGTTCGAAGCGCTCCAGCGGAGTGTCGGGCTTGAGCGCGGCGAAATCATTATCGAAAACAAACGTGGAGGTGTACGGTGGATTGCGCACTCCTCCGGCCCGCGCATTTCCGGGGCAAAGATAACATTCCGGATCGTAGTCCGGCTGCGACTGGATTGGCGTCTCTTCCGTCTGCCCCTGCCACGGCCGCGCGGTCCGGTGCGGCGAAACCAATACCCATTCGCGATTGAGCGGGTTAAACCGTCTGTGCGGATGCTGTTTCCAATCGAACATGCATCCTTATGGTAGCGAATGAAACTGTGGCGGATTACTTTAACGCGATGGTGGTTCCTACGGCGGGGTCCGTGCTCTTCGCGGAGCCGACGATGATGCTTACCGGAATGTTCGAACCGGAAGAAATTCCGGCGGGGATTTGGAAATTGACTTGAAACACTCCGGTGGATAGCGTGGGGGCGACTCCAAAATAGGTCACGGTAGCCGGAATTGGGGCGCTGCCGAGGGTCACGGTAACCGCCAGCGCCAGGGGCGTCAACGAGGTCAGCGGGGTAAAGCCGCCGGTGATCCCAGGCGGATTAGTGGCCCCGCCGCCGGTAGCCCAAAGCGACACTACCGATCCCGCGGGCGCCGGGTTCGATGCCGAATTCCATGTGCCGTCCTGATTCATTAACAGCGCCTGTGGCGTTTCGCTGGAGATGGCGTGAAAAATCCCCGGTGCGGCCGGTTGCACTGTTACGGTGCTGGGCCACGTGGCGGAGCCGTTGTATTCGA
>Ga0182030_10021033_pt1 | contig 12253 bp, 13 predicted proteins | sample 812S3MmetaG_FD_121299 | JGI IMG/M metagenome (GOLD analysis project Ga0182030, IMG submission 121299) | Permafrost microbial communities from Stordalen Mire, Sweden - 812S3M metaG (Illumina Assembly) | ecosystem: Environmental > Terrestrial > Soil > Wetlands > Permafrost | place: Sweden...
CGCATTGTCGGCAACCCGCCTGGACTGCTTGGTTCGGCGAACCGGCTTGAGGATCGACTCTATCGACTGAATACGCGTACGCAAACGCGGAGCGGAGAAATCCAGGAGCGCGCGCAGTTTCAGCGGCAATCGGCCCTGGTTCGCATAGACGAAGCTAACCGGAATTGGCGCAGGCTCGAAGGCCTCGAGAATCAACCTCAGTTCGCCTGAGCGGACAGCCGATTCAAGTTGGTAGGACAACACGCGGGTTACTCCCAGTCCGGCGATTGCCGCATCGACGGCCGCCTCGGCTGTGGACACGGTCAGGCGAGGACGGATGGGGACTGAGGTTTCGGTACCGTCAACCTGGAAGCGCCACGTGTCCCCGGCCGACAACACGTCGAAGCTGACACAGTCCTGAGCGGTGAGATCCTGCACACGTCTGGGCGTACCCCTCTTGGAGAGATACGCCGGACTTGCGCAAACGACCCGGCGCAGGCTCCCCAGCTGCGTCGCAATCAGTCCGCTATCCGGTAAATCGCCGATGCGAACCGCCAGATCCACGTGGTCCTCTAGAAGATTCACGATGCGGTCCCCGAGAGCCAGCCGGACATTGACATCGGGAAACGTCTGCAGGAACTCGGTGAGCACGGGGAGGAGTTGGAGGCGTCCGAACAAGACCGGCGCCGTCACGGTTAACTCACCCCGGGGGGCGCGGTACTCGCCGGCTGCGGCCCGTTCGGCCTCATTCACATCCTCGAGAATTCCTCGGCAAGCCGCGACGTAGCCGCGCCCTGATTCGGTTAAGGTCAATCGGCGAGTAGAGCGGATCAGGAGCCGTGCATTCAGGGCCGCCTCCAATTCCGAGACTTTTCGGCTCACGGTCGCGAGCGGCATCCCAAGCTTACGGCCGGCGGCTGAGAGACTCCCAGCATCGACCACCGCCAGCAATACTTTCATCGCTTCGAATCGGTTCACGGCTCTTATTCCATTAAATGGAATAGTGAATCACAAATATACCGTCTAGTCTCATAGAATGGAAGAAACTATTATTTGCTCTACAAGCCGGAACGGCCTCGTCACTTCACCGAAAGGAGAAACTTGCATGTCACGTATTCCCACCCCCGACACGATCGAAGCGGCACCCGCTGCGTCCCGGCCGCTGTTACAGGCGGTCAAGAAACAGCTCGGCACTGCGCCCAACCTGTTCCGCCTCGTTGCCACCAGTCCTGCCGCGCTCTCGGGATACCTCAACCTGTCCGGTGCCCTCAGCAAGGGCGAACTCCCGGCCGCGACACGCGAGCGAATCGCACTCGCAGTCGCTGAGATCAACGGTTGCGACTACTGCCTATCGGCTCATACATATCTCGGACGCAATGTCGCAAAACTCGATGATTCGGAAATGACCGCCAACCGCAACGGCACTTCCAACGACACCAAGGCTGACGCTGCAGTGCGTTTTGCGGCGAAGGTGACGCGGCTTCGCGGTCACGTGACCGGCGAGGACTTCTCAGCGGTCAAGGCGGCAGGTTACACGGATGCACAGATTATCGAGATCGTGCAGCACGTGGCGCTCAACACCTGGACCAACTACATCAATACCGTCGCTCAGACGGAGATTGATTTTCCCGTGGTCAATGCACGAAAGGTTGCTTGAGATCCGATCGTGAGCATCAGCGGCGGCGGCGGTGGATCACGTCCCCGCAGGCCCGGCCTAAAAATGCCAATGGGTCAAGACCGGGATGGGGCGCCGCCCGGATGACCGTCCGTCTCTGAGTGAACTGGGATTTTTAGTGTCGTGGAGGGTAACCGATGAGCTATTCGAGCGATGTGGCGTTCACGCCCGCCGTGAAAGCGGTGCAGGAGCGCAAGGGCTCTCGCCAGAGCTACGCCCGCGTGGAGGAGTCTGGATCCTGGAATACCGAAATCACTGCCGATTTGCAGGTATTCATCGAAGCCCAGAGCAGTGTTTTTTTCGCGACCGCCAACAGCCAGGGCCAGCCCTACATTCAACACCGGGGTGGCCCACCCGGATTCATGAAGGTGCTGGATAGGCAGACCCTGGGATTTGTCGACTATGTTGGCAACCGCCAGTACATCACGCTCGGAAACCTAACGGAGAACCCGCGGGCGCATTTGTTTCTGATGGACTACGCCCGTCGCCAGCGGGTGAAGATTTGGGGCACGGCGAGGGTCATCGAGCATGATGCTGCGCTCTCGGAGCGGCTCATGCCCAAAGGGTATAAGGCGCGCGCCTCCCAGGTGATCCTTTTCAAGATCGTTGCGTGGGACGCCAATTGCCCCCAGCATATTCCACAGCGATTTGAGGCGGCCGACGTGGCCGCAATGATCAAGGATCGGGATCAGCGAATCGCAACGCTGGAAGCGCAAGTCCTCAGTCTGGGGGCGGTCACGATGAAATGAAGCCCCCGTTGGTGCGTCTGCGCGTCGAACAGATTCGACGGGACGGTCACGGGCTTCCGTATGACCCGCCTGAACGCTTTGGGGCGGTAGTCAGGTCCTTGCTGCGGTCGATCGTCGCAGCGTAGTGGCGCTCGCTGTAACCAAGGTCGGGCGGCGTTTACACGAGGGAATCGGCTGGTTCACTTCGCCTCCCCACCACCGACTAGCGCGACATCCGCAAACCACAATGCTTTCCAGCGTTCGACCTTCTCGGGTGCCGACAACTGTTGCGGCGACGCCGTCACCCCAGTACCCCACGTCAAGGACGAATCCATCGCGGTCACGTTGATGGTGCCGTACAGCCATGCTACATCCCGATAAATCGCCCCGATCAAAACCCCGCACTCCCGACACAGCACCATCTCCGCGGAACCACTTCCCTGGCGATACCGCTGGCAACGCTGCTCGTCTTTGATGTGGATCACCATCCGACCCTTGGGATCGGAGACATACGCCGCTCCGTGCTTGCGGCAATAACTGCAATCGCACGCACGCGGAGCGTACTGACTCGTGTCCCGAGTCAGCACGACCTGTACGAAAATGGTGCCGCAATGACAACCGCCGAAAATCGGTTCCATGATGACGCGATCGTACCCGACCGACCTTAGCCCTGCATCTGGATCGGAATCTCACACGACCCGTGCTTCCGTGCCGGCGCCCCCGCTTTGACCGCTCCCATCGTCGAGCGCAGAATCGCGGGTGTCGTTCCCCCTGGAGCTCCCCCGTGCTCGAACTGCGCCCCAACTGCGAATGCTGCGATGCCGATCTTCCACCGGAATCGACAGAGGCAAGGATTTGTTCCTTTGAGTGCACATTCTGCGCCGCATGTGCCGAGGAGCGTCTGGATGGCAAATGCCCAAACTGCGGCGGTGAACTTGTGTCACGCCCGCGGCGTCCGATTGCCGGGCTGGTCGACAACCCAGCCTCGACGACACGAGTCTTTAGGGCTCAGCCCTGCACCAGGACCGCTTAGTTCCGGATACTCTCAGGCTCCGCTACTGCAGATTGGCCGTTCCCAGAATTGCATGAGCACGAACCGGGAATGTACCCATGGCGACGATCTTTGGCGCAGCAGCGGAAAACATGAATCCGTCTATCGGAAGGGCCGCGAGATTGGTCAGGTGCTCGACAATCGGAATGCCTGCTGCGAGCAGAACCGTATGCACCGGTCGCCTTGGGTCGGCGGTGTCGTCAATATTCAGTGAATCAATTCCAACGAGGGCGGCTCCCCGGTCGCGAAGGTATGTCGCGGCCGCCTCCGTCAAGAAGGGGTGACCCTCAAAATAGTGGTCCGTGCGCCAGTGGCGATCCCAGCCGGTGTGGACCAGCACTGCGCGACCAGACACGTCGATGGTCGCGAAGTTGGTCCACTCGATGGCGCGAGTCTCAATGCCGATTGCTCGCACTACGACACCGGCAATATGGGCGGTGTTCGACAGCGGTGTCGTGGAAAGGTCGGTTCCCTTGGGATAGCGGTGATAAGGCGTATCGATGTAGGTGCCGGTATTGGCCACCATGTCGATGCGACCAATTTGAAACTCCGTGCCGGGCGCATATGCCGCCCTGGACTGGAGGTGTGAGATATGATCGCAAACGATCGGTGCCGGCAGGCCTTTGTAGGTCACCATGCCGCTTTCGATCGTATGGCTCAGGTCGACAAGACCGGCTTTTGGTTCAGCCAGGTCCGTACTTGCGGGCTTGGATGAGCGCTTATGCTGCTCCTCGATGATCTGTTTGTTCAGAATATCGACCCTCCCGACCATCAGGAGACGTAAATCCCGAATGATGTAAGCCGCCAGCTCGTCATCCGAAATGGTCTCTCCTTTGACGTCGAGTCGAAATCCCTGGCCCTGAAGACCGCCTCCGTTCGAGAACTGAAGCGAGAAGTCGAAAGAAACGCGCTTGTCCATCACAGAATCTCCTTTCACTCGTACTGCCGGTCGCTATCATTGGGCTCGGCATCAATTTCATACTCAACCCAATCGGGGCCTCGATTGGCTTCGGCATTCCAATCCACGATCCGGCCGCATTTCCTTTCATGTGGATCAAGGGAATTCGCGACCTCGCCATGGCTATTTTCATCCCGGTCTGTGACGGGTTGGTCATCCTGAAGCATCTCGGCTCTGCGCCACCCATCTATATTGATTGGGGAACAGCACTTTACATGATGATTGTTGCCGCCTTCCTTCGTAAGGGACTCTGACGGGATAGCGTGCCACGATACGAAGGCATCGTCTTTCAAATGGTCATTATTCGCTATGTCGTCGCTCGTTATCATTCGGCATCGTCGTCTTCCCCCGAGAAAATCCTGGCCGGAGGGGCCATTGAACAGGGTGCCAATAATCGCCGCATTTCTGTCGGTGTTCATCGCAGGGTGTGGAATCGCGCAAGAGCAGCCGCACGGAAATGGCCGGAGATTAGGGGACGTCGACTTTGCAACCTCTTGCAACGAATCAGCGCAAAGCGATTTCAATTACGCGGTAGCCCTGCTTCATTTTTTCCAGTTTAGCCGCGCCATAGAGACGGGACGGAAAAGAGCGTGGTGACACCGGGTCCACTGTCCCCGGCGCGGGAACTACTCGGAGAGATGCTAATGGAGATGAATGAACCGGCCAAGGCGTTGGTGCAATTTTGCGCGCACGCCGATGCGCCTGGAAGACCCGAGATCAGGGAAGCGCGTGGAGCGAAACGGTCGGCGTCCGTGACCTCAAGAACAAGCTGAGCGAATGTCTTCGCCGCCGTCCAACCCTCACTTACGGCAGATTGCAAGCACCAAGCCTCGCAGCCAGCGATGCGCCGGATCGGCGTCGAAGCGTGGGTGCCACATTTGCGAGACCGTGATCGCCTCTGTGCGAACCGGCAGCGGTAAGCTCCTGATTGCGGCGGGATTGGACTTGGTCTGTTGTCCCTGGGTGGCGCGAAAGAACGAGCCAGTCACAAGGGCCACGAGATCGGATACGCTCGCAACCGCTAATGCCACCCGGAAGCTGGGCACTACCACGACGACCGTGCGCGAGAGGCCAAGCTCCGCCAATGCGTCATCGACGGGGCCGCGCTCGTGCCCGCGGCGCGAAGCGACAACGTGGCCACACGCCGCATATCGCCTGGCCGTGATCCTGCCTCTCCCAAGAAGAGGGTGGCCTTCGCGAAATGCACAAACAAAGTGGTCGCGGAATAGGGTTTGCAAGCGTACCTCCGGGCCCGACCTCCCCAGCACGCCAATCTCAAGATCCACCAATCCCTCTCGCAGCGCTCGGACGTCCTTGTCGGGCTTGGGCGCGAAATGTAGGCGCACATTCGGCGCCACCGCACTTACGGCCGTAACGAGATGTGCAGCGAAAACCTCGACAAAACTCGCGCTGGAGCGAATTGTGAAAGTCCGGTTCAACTCGGCGAGATTCAAAAAGGCGACCACGGGACGCAACACCGATTGGGCATCCTGTGCCAGATCGCGTACGCGTTCGCGAAGTTCGGTAGCGTGCGGCGTTGGCACCATGCCTCGACCCGCGCGCACGAGTAGCGGATCTCCTGTCGCCACCCGCAGTCGCGCGAGCGTCCGGCTCATCGCCGACGCACTGAGGCCCAAACGCCGCGCCGCGCCGACCACGGTACCCTCCGCAAGCAACGCGTCCAATGAGGTCAACAGGTTCAGGTCGATATTCGTCATGGGTAAGAGCTAGCGTACCGGGACATGGCGTCTGGTGCACGTATAAAGTGCGGCCGATGCGCCTTCCGCAATGATGGCGGCCGCGATACCTTGCTCACGGCCCGGTCAGATATGCCCCGTTTCAGACGGATCGGGGCATTCTGCCGTTCATCCGTCGCTCCCTAAGGAGAATTGCAAATGCCCACTACATCGTCTGAAAAGCAGCTCCTTCTTATTGGCGCGTCCCGCGGCCTTGGTCTTGCCTTGGCTGAGGAGTACCTCAAGCGGGGCTGGCACGTCGTGGCAACTGAACGGGACAGCGCCACATCAAAACTGCACGACCTATTGCGAGCCGCCCAAGGTCGACTCGAAATCGCGACCGTTGACATTACTTATCCGGATCAGATTGCCGCGCTGCGGGCGCGTATGGCATCGAGGCAGTTCGACATGCTGTTCGTCAATGCCGGCATCGGTACACGTGACATGCTCGCCGACGTCTCCACCGATGAATTCACACGGATGATGGTGACAAATGCCTTGGGTCCCATGCGTGTCGTCGAGAGTTTGCAGGACCTCGTGCTGCCGACTGGAACGATCGGCATCATGTCCTCGGGACAGGGCAGCATCACAAACAATGAGAACGGACACTACGAGATCTATCGTGGGAGCAAGGCGGCGCTCAACATGTTCATGCGCAGTTTCGCGGCCCGCCACGCTGATGATCCGCGCACGCTATTGCTCATGGCGCCGGGCTGGGTGCGGACGGAACTGGGAGGGCCCCAGGCGCGTCTGAGCGTCGAGGAAAGCATCCCCAACCTCGCGAATACGATGGACGCGCAGGTGGGAAAAGCGGGACTTCAATACCTGGATTACCTGGGCCGGAACGTTCCGTGGTGAGCACGAACATACGTATCGTCGCTCCGTGCGGTAACGGATATAATTTGCAGGTAGACGCGAGTACCATCCGTATGGCAGATAGGCGTGGTCGGGAAGGACGCCTCACAGTGCAATAAGGCGGGGCGCGCAGGAAGTCCTGGGCGTCCCGCCAAAATCCATTTCATCTCAGCATGCCAGGAGCGCACTCATGACCCGAGTATTGTTCGTCGGGCAACAGCCGGAAACGGTGGACTTCTCCGATCCCTTCTTACCGCCGGGTTTCAATGCGCAGAAGATCAACGCGGGAATTGCGGTTGGCGAAGCCAAAATCGAGGAGCGGGGCTGGAAGGCCGATCTCTGCATGATCCCGCCGGACGAAACGGCCGGGCCGATGCTGGAGAAGCAGCTCAAGAGCGCAAGTTACGATTGCGTGGTGATCGGAGGCGGCCTTCGGCTCCCGCAAAACAGCCTGCTCTTGTTCGAGAGGGTGGTCAACGCGATCCACAGGGCCGCGCCCAACGCCGCAATAGCATTCAACACGCGCCCTGAGGACACGGCGGACGCTGCGTCTCGTTGGATAAGGGCCGATTGATTACCTGGCGAAACCCGGGAATGCCTCATGGATGTCAGTCGCCAGAGCGCGAGGCTGCTCTAGCGCCGCGAAATGGCCGCCGACCGGCACAGCAGCTCGTCAAGATCAAACCTACTTGTGCGGTTTTGTCGCCTGAATGTGGCTGTAACCGCCTTTTCGTTCATTCCGACAGGTATGCTGCAGAAACCGGGGTGGAGATCTTGGAGCATGGCGAAACTCGTCTTTGGAATGAACCAGTCCCTGGATGGCTACGTCGACCACCTTGAAATGAGTCCGAGCCCTGCGCTCTTTCGCCACTTCATAGGGCGAGTGCGCGAACTGACGGGCAGTGTGTACGGTCGTCGCATGTACGAGGTCATGCGCTATTGGGACGAAGACCGCGCCGAATGGGGCGCCGAGGAACATGACTTCGCGGTGGCGTGGCGGAACCAGCCGAAGTGGGTTGTGTCGCGCTCGTTGAAGTCGGTCGGGCCCAACGCCACACTTGTCGAGGATGACTTCGAAGCGGTGATATCGGGGCTGAAGGCTCGGCTGGTTGGGGAACTTGACGTTGCCGGACCGGAGTTGGCTGGAAGCCTGACCGACCTTGGTCTTATCGATGAATATCGACTGTACCTCCACCCCATCGTGCTTGGTCGGGGCAAACGCTTCTTCGCCGGCCCCCGGCCGCCGCTCCGCCTGGTGACCAGCGACCTCGTTGGCGAGGACGTGATTAGATTGACGTACGTTCCCGCCGCTGCGCCAGGCCCGCCTTCCGTCACCAAGGACCTTGAAAATTGAGCGATGATTGCTCATTATGCCAGGCAGGCTGAAAAGGCCTCAACTCCCGGCCAGACTGCGCCCAGGCCCCATAATATCCGCGGTTGCTCCCACGCACCATTGCTCATTTAATGGAGAAAAGACTGTGTCCATTCCCGCCAGACAGATTGCTCAAGGCGTATTTGCCGACATCGAACGGGTATTTGTTCTGCAGCAAGCCCATCAATGGGAGATGAAGGCAGCTACCGCCGCGCAGCGGAAAGAGAAGCTGAGAAAGTTGAAATCGGCCGTGGAGGCTCACGCGGACGAGATCGTGGCCGCGGTGAAACAAGACACACGCAAGCCCGACGGCGAAATACGAGTCACCGAAATTTTGAACGTGACCGCCAACATCGAGAGGAACATCGGCAATCTCGACGAGTGGATGAAGCCGGTCGAGGTCGTGCCTTCCCAGAACACGAACGACAAGGCGCGAATCGTGCACGAGGCGAGAGGGGTTTGTCTCATATTGGGGCCCTGGAACTTTCCGCTGGGGTTGGTGTTGGGCCCTGTCGCGGCAGCCGTTGCCGCCGGGAATTGCTGTATCGTCAAGCTCACGGACTTGTGTCCGGCGACGGCCAGAGTCGCCGCCAAGATCATCAAACGGGCATTCGACGAGAGAGAGGTTGCCTTATTTGAAGGGGGTGTCGAGGTGGCCACTGCGTTGCTCGACCTTCCGTTCAATCACATCTTCTTTACTGGAAGCACGCGGGTAGGAAAGCTGGTGATGGCTGCGGCGGCGAAGCACCTGGCCACCGTTACGCTGGAATTGGGAGGCAAGTCTCCCGTCATCGTCGATGAAGACGCGGATGTGAAGAAGGTCGCGGGGGATCTGGCCGGAGCCAAGCAATTCAATGGCGGGCAAGCCTGCATCTGTCCTGACTATGTATTCGTCAAGGAGCAGCAGAAAAACGGGTTGGTCGAGGAGTTTCGTGCCAAAGTCAAACAAAATCTGTACAGGGACGACGGCAGCATCAAGAAGGAAAGCATCGCCCAGATCGTCAATGATCAGAATTTCACCCGAATAAAGAAGCTCTTCGATGATGCGGTTGCCAAGGGCGCCAGCATTGCCGTCGGCGGCACATTGGAGCAGGCCGACCGCACGATCCATCCGACGATGCTCACCGATGTCACTCCTGACATGCTGATCATGCAGGAGGAAATCTTCGGACCCATAGTTCCGGTTCTGACCTACAAGAACATCAATGATGTCATCGACTACATCTCGGGCCGTGCCAAGCCGTTGGCGCTCTACATGTACAGCAATAATCAGCACAACGTCGACAAGGTGCTCAGCGGAACCTCATCGGGCGGCGTGACCATCAATGGATTTTTCTCCCATTACCTGGAAAACCGGTTGCCTTTCGGTGGCGTCAATCAAAGCGGCATGGGGAGCTATCACGGCGTCTTTGGGTTCAAGGCGTTCTCTCATGAGCGCGCAATTTACGTACAGGAGACCCGCTGACGGGTCGGACGATTCGGAACGCCGCTGCGTCCCGGCTAGTGGATGGCATCATGACCGGAGCGGTCGGGAACACACGGAATAGGGGAGTTGGATGTCGAAGTGCCGCGGGTGCGAATGAGCGCCGCATCGATACCGGAGACGGCGCGGACGGCCAAAACCGTGGTCATCGTCGGCGGCGGCTTCAGCGGCGCGTTGTTCGCGCTGAAGCTTCATCTGAAGTGCCCCGGCTGGCGCATCGTGATCGCCGAGCCGAAAAGACATCTGGGCCGCGGCGTCGCGTACGGTGCCTGCGGACCCGGCCATCTGCTCAACGTGCCGGTCAGCCGCATGGAAATCGGTCTCAAACCGAGCTTCGCCGACTGGCTGCACCACCGCCGAAGTTCCATCGCCGATGCGCTGGTGGAAAGCGGACTCGATCTTGCCGCCGCTTTCGTACCCCGGCGGTTGTTCGGCGAGTACGTCGGGGAACGCGTCAACGAGGCGCTGGACAGTCGCTCGCTGGCAGGCCTGTCGAGCGTGAGAGGGGAGGTGGTGCGCCTGCTCAACGATGAGCGAGGCGTGTTGCTGACCGACGGCCGGCAGATCAGGGCCGACATCGTCGTGCTGGCGATGGGAAATCTGCCGCCGCGGCCGCCCGGGGGTCCGGACGCGTGGCTATATGACAGTGGCTTCTTCATTCCGGATCCATGGGCGATGGACGCATTCAGCGACGTTGACCCGGCGGAGCCACTGCTGCTGATCGGCAGCGGTTTGACCACCGTCGACGTGGCCCTGCGTCTCAACCAGCAAGGGCACCGGGGCCCCCTTCTGGCCGTCTCCCGCCGTGGACTCACGCCCCAAACGCACGTTGCGGGCGGGACATGGCCCGAGTTTTTGCACGACAAGATTCCCGCGTCTGCGCGCACGCTCACGAGACTCGTGCGTCAGCAGATCGCGCTGGCCGCGGAGCGCGGCGTCCCCTGGCAGCGGGTGTTCGATGCGGCGCGTCCCGCCGTGCCCAGCATATGGAACGGGTGGAACTCCTTCAGCCGACGTCAGTTCCTGCGCCATCTGCGTCCGCGGTGGGATATCCACCGCCATCGCATGGCGCCGCGCGTGAGTGATGCCTTCGGCGCACTGCAGACCTCGGGCGCGCTCGAAGTCGCGTCCGGCCGCGTGGGCGGTTACCGCCCCGCGGGCCGTTTCATCGACGTCACGCTGCGCCTGCGTGGCGGCGCCACCCGGATCTTCACCGCCGGACACATCGTCAATTGCACGGGACCGGGCGGCGATTTTGCCAAGATCGCCGTGCCGCTCATCGCTGAATTGCGCGACCGCAACCTGGCGGTACCCGATCCCCTCGGGGTGGGACTCGAAACGCGCGATTGCGCGGTCATCGACCAGGCCGGAGAGCCATCGTCCTGGCTGTTTGCGCTGGGACCGTTGACCCGACCTGCTTGGTGGGAAATCACGGCCGTGCCGGAGATCAACCTGCAGATTGACCGCCTGGTCGCGCAGTTGACGAGTCCCGTCACGGCACTACGGCTGACGGCCTCGGACTTCATGGACATGGGCGGCGGGATTTGACGGGTGCCGCCTCCCGGCGCAGTGTGACCGTCGCCTGTTGGATCTTGGTGGTGCTGAACACCGGGGGTGTGTGCATGGCGGTCGAACGTCCGGTCTATCGGGTCGAGGTGGACTCCAAGCCCTTCGAAGTGCGCGACTACCCGGCGTCGATCGTGGCCGGCGTGCAGGTGAGTGGTTCGCGGAGTGAGGCGGTGAATGCCGGTTTCCGGATTCTGGCCGCCTACATTTTCGGTGCAAACCAGCGCAGCGACAAGATCGCCATGACGGCGCCGGTCACGCAAAGCGGGGGCGAGAAGATCGCCATGACCGCGCCGGTGCAACAGAGCGAGGCCCCGGGTCACTGGGAAGTGTGTTTCACCATGCCTGCGGCCTATCGATTGGAGTCGCTGCCGCGGCCGCGCGACGAGCGGATCCGGATGAGGCCGCTGCCTGCGCGTCGCATGGCCGTGGTCACGTTCTCGGGGTTCTGGAGCGACGCCAACCTGACTTCCCACGCGACAGCGCTCGCCGAATTCGTCAAATCCCGTCGTTTGAACCCGATCGGGCCGCCGGTCTTCGCCTATTACGACCCGCCGTGGATGCCCTGGTTCCTGCGGACCAACGAAGTGCAGATCGAGGTCGCGCCGCCGCCGCCGTGAACCGGCTGTGCAGGCTGGTCACGAGCCCGCAAAACGGGCGACAATGAAGGCTCACGCCAATCAGGAAGCCATACCGGTGGGACGAGAGTACACGCGCCTGTTCGAGCCGCTGCGCATCCGCGGCTGCACGCTCAAAAACCGGATCATGTCGACCGGTCACGACACCACGTTGCCGGTCGACGGCACCGTCAATGAGGCACTGGTGGCCTACCAGGAGGCGCGGGCCCGCG
>Ga0182030_10021034_pt1 | contig 12253 bp, 10 predicted proteins | sample 812S3MmetaG_FD_121299 | JGI IMG/M metagenome (GOLD analysis project Ga0182030, IMG submission 121299) | Permafrost microbial communities from Stordalen Mire, Sweden - 812S3M metaG (Illumina Assembly) | ecosystem: Environmental > Terrestrial > Soil > Wetlands > Permafrost | place: Sweden...
CAGGAACGGGGATGTCCGCCGCCACCGGCCGCGGTGCCCACATCGTTCGATCGCGCGGCGCTGGCATCGATCTGCACGACCGAGCGCTCACTTGGCGCCCTGGTTCTGGTTCACCCTGCGGCGGATGCGCCCGGGCGGTTGTGGATATCACCCGTAAAATACCAGGAGGACGTGGTTGAGAACGGAAAATCGGGCACGTTCATGACGGACAAATTCTACGTCTATCGGTGCGATGCTTTCCGAACGGCGTCGATATCGCAGTCCAGGAACGTCGCGGCACCGGACGAGTCCAGTATTCTTAAACCATGATGAAACCAGACAACTGCGAATCTCACTGAGGGACAACGATCGGCATGGTCGCACCGGCGCTCGGGCCACGTTCGATTTGCGCCGGCCGGTCACCCTTGGAGAGAAGAGCATGTCGGATTCAACCGCCTCGGTCGTCTGCATCGGCGCCGGACCCGCTGGATTGACCGCCGCATACTTGCTCTGCAAGAAGGGCGTCAACGTTACGGTGCTGGAGCAGGACCCGGTCTATGTGGGAGGCATCTCCAGGACGGAGACTTACAAGTCGTTCGGGATCGATATTGGCGGCCATCGTTTCTTTTCCAAGTCGCGCGAGGTCGAGGATCTTTGGACCGAGATGCTGGGCGACGACATGCTGGAACGACCCCGGAAATCCCGCATCTGCTATCGAGGCAGTTTGTTCGCGTATCCGCTGCGTGCAACGGACGCGTTGCGGAAGCTTGGTCCGATCGAGGCGGCGCGCTGCGTGTTTTCCTATATCGGCGCCCGGTTGCAACCGGTGCAATCGCCGCGAAACTTCCAGGATTGGGTCGTCAATCAATTCGGGCGGCGGCTGTTCGAGATCTTCTTCCGCACCTATACCGAGAAGGTCTGGGGGATGAAGTGCACCGAGATCTCCGCCGACTGGGCGGCGCAGCGGATCAAAGGTCTCTCCCTGACCAAGGCGATCTGGCATGCGCTGCTGCCGCAGAAGCAGCGCCGGCCGCGCGAGAAAATCATCAAGACGCTGGTTGACAGCTTCCGTTATCCGCGACGCGGCCCCGGCATGTTGTGGGAAGCTGCGGCCGACAGCGTCGTTCGGAATGGCGGCGAGATCCTGCTGGGGCGCCGCGTCCTTTCGATGGCACGGGACAAGGCCAGCAGACGCTGGACGATCGAGGCACAGGGGATCGACGGGGCTAAAGAGAGGTTCACCTGCGATCACGTGATTTCCAGCATGCCGATGCGCGAGATGATCTCCGCGCTTGCCCCCGAGCCTCCGTCCGCGGTCCGCGAGGCGGCAAACGCGTTGCGTTACCGCGACTTCCTGGTCGTTGCGCTGATCGTCAAGGATCATAAGCTGTTCGACGACAACTGGATTTACATCCACGACCCGAATGTCAAAGTCGGACGCATTCAGAATTTCCGCTCCTGGTCGCCCGAGATGGTTCCCCAGGACGGGCTGAATTGCTACGGCCTCGAATATTTCTGCTTCGAAGGTGACGGCATCTGGACCTCGTCCGACAAGGATCTGGTGGCCCTGGCCACCAAGGAACTCATCGCCCTCGGACTGGCCGACGCATCCAGCATCCTCGACGGAACCGTCGTGCGGCAGCCGAAGGCATACCCGGTCTATGACGACGGCTACCAGGAACGTGTCGCGGTCATTCGCGAGGAAATCGAATCGAACTATGCCAACCTGCATCTGGTTGGCCGCAACGGCATGCACAAATACAACAACCAGGACCACGCCATGATGACGGCCATGCTGGTCGCGAAGAACATCATCGCGGGAAGCCGGCTTTATGATCAATGGCTCGTCAACCAGGACGCTGAGTATCACGAGGAATGCGGCGCCGATGTCGAGCATCGGGATCGTGGCGGCCGGAGCGTGCCTGCGTTGGCGTCGGCGTCCGTGGCATAGGACGGGAGCAGGTTAGGGCGTTTTCACTGTGAGTGGAATCGCCGGAACGAACCCTGTCACGAAACCTGTCATTGCGAGGCGCGCAGCGCCGAAGCAATCTCCTGCCTGACGAGCGTACCTCGGCTCGTCAGGCAGGGGATTGCTTCGGCGCTGCGCGCCTCGCAATGACAGTTTCCCCGCACGGTGAAGCCGCTCCAGGACGCGGGTCGAGGCCGCTGCCTGCCCGTCAGCCGGCAATCACGGGCGCGCGTCCATCCGCCGGATGAAGCCGCCGCCCAGAACGCGCTCGCCGTCATAGAACACGCAGGCCTGCCCTGGAGCGGGCAAGGCCGGCGCATCCAGCCGCACCTCGGCGCCGTCCGCGGTGGCGTGGACCGTGGCGCCGTGCGGCTCCTCGCGCGCCCGCAGCTTCACCCGGCAGCGCAGGCCGGCATCCGGCGGGGGCACCAGCCAGTTCACCTCGCGCAGCCGCACCGTGTCGGTGCCGGTATCGCGCGGGCCGACGATCACCCGCCGCATGCCGGGCTCGGTCGCCACCACGATCTGCCGCTGGCCATGGTCCAGCGCAGCCTTGCCGAGACGCTTCCCTTGCCCGACGGTGTAACGCGCGACGCCGTCGTGCCGGCCGAGGACACGCCCGTCGCGGCTGACGATGTCGCCCGCGGCGACAGCATCCGGCCGCAGCTTCGCCACCACGTCGGCGTAGCCGCCGGACGGCACGAAGCAGATGTCCTGGCTGTCCGGCTTGGCCGCGACCGCCAGCCCGAGGCGCTCGGCCACGGCGCGCACGGCCTGCTTGTCCGGCATCCCGCCCAGCGGGAACGTGCAGAATGCGAGCTGCGCGCGGGTGGTGGCGAACAGGAACCAGCTCTGGTCGCGCGCCGGGTCCGCGGCGCGATGCAGTTCGGGTCCGCCCGGCCCATCGATGCGCCGCACATAGTGGCCGGTGGCCAGCCGTTCGGCGCCCAGGCCCTGTGCCAGCGCCGTCAGGTCGGTGAACTTCACCGTCTGGTTGCAGCGCACGCAGGGTACCGGGGTTTCGCCGGCGGCGTAGCTGTCGGCGAAGTCGGCAATCACCGCGCGGGCGAAGCGGTCTTCGGCGTCGATCACGTAATGCGGGATACCCAGCCGGTCGGCGACGCGGCGCGCGTCGTGGATATCCTGGCCGGCGCAGCACGCGCCCTTGCGGCCCGTCGCCGCGCCATGGTCGTAGAGTTGCAGCGTGACGCCGATCACCTCGTGGCCGGCTTCGTGCAGCAGCCCGGCCACGGTGGAACTGTCCACCCCGCCCGACATGGCGACCACGATGCGCATGGCGGCGTCAGTCGTTCAGCAGGTTGCGGGTGCCCGCCGGCAGCTTCACCACCAGCCCGTCCAGCTCCGGCGTCATCACGATCTGGCAGCCGAGGCGGGAGGTCTCGGTCAGGCCGAACGCCAGGTCGAGCATGTCCTCCTCGTCCTCGGTCGGGGTGGCGAGCTTGCGAAACCAGCCGGCGTCCACGATCACGTGGCAGGTGGAGCAGGCGAGCGAGCCCTCGCAGGCGCCCTCGATATCGACGTCGTGCTTATGGGCGATCTCCAGCACGGACAGGCCGAGCGGCGCCTCCACTTCGCGACGTGTGCCGTCCCGCTCGATGAACGTCATCTTGGGCATGCGTGGGCAAATCCTTCAGGGCCGCACCCGACCGGCCGGGGTAGAGGGCCGGGTCAAGCCCGGCCATGACGACGGGGCGTGGGGCATGACGCGTCGGCCGTTTATGATCCGGCATGCGCCGCAGCCAGCGCCGCCGCCGCGTAGTCGATATCGGCGGCCGAGGTAAAGCGTCCGATCCCGATGCGCAAGGTGCGCGCGGCTGCGTCGTCCGACAGGCCGAGGGCGCGCAGAACGTAGGACGGCTCGACCGCAGCGGACGAGCACGCCGAGCCGGTGGAAACGCAGAGGTCAGGGGCGCGGGCCATGAGGTCGGCGGCTGCGGTGGCCGGGAAGGTCAGGTTGAGGTTGCCGGCGATCCGGGCGGTCATGCTGCCGTTGACTCGGATGCCCGGGATGTCCTGCTGCAACCGGCGGAGCAAGCGGGCACGCAGTTCGGCGATGCGGGAGGTTTCCGCGTCCATCTCTGCCTGCGCCAGCCGGCAGGCCTCGCCCAGGCCGACGATCAGCGGCGCGGGCAGGGTGCCGGAGCGCAGCCCGCGCTCCTGCCCGCCACCGGAGAACAGCGGCGCCAGGCGGACCCGCGGCCGGCGGCGGACGAACAGCGCGCCGACACCTTTCGGGCCATACAGCTTGTGGCCGCTGATCGAGGCGATATCGACGCGCCAGCCGGTCAGGTCGAGGGCAATTTTCCCCGTCGCCTGGGCGATGTCGGTATGGAACAACGCGCCGGCTTGCTTGGCGATCGCCGCCAGCGTTGGAATGTCCTGCACCACGCCGGTTTCGTTGTTCACCGCCATGACGCTGACCAGCAGCGTCGGGTGCCCCGTCAGAGCGTCCCGCAGCGTGTCGGGATCGAGCGTCCCGTCCGGCCGCACCGGCAGGAAGACCGGCTCGAAACCCTCCTCCGCAAGGTCGCCGACGGATTCAAGAACGCATTTATGTTCCGTGGCGACGGTGACGATGCGCCGGCGCTCGTTGCCCATGCGGGCGGCGAAACGGGCGGCGCCCTTGATGGCGATGTTGTTGCTTTCGGTGGCGCCGGAGGTGAACACGATCTCCTTCACGTCGGCGCCGATCAGGGCCGCGACCTGGAGGCGGGCGGTTTCCACGGCCGCCTCGGCGTCATTGCCCATGGCGTGCTCGACGCTGTGCGGGTTGGCGTAGCGTTCGGTGAAGAATGGCAGCATCACCGCCAGCACGCGCGGGTCGCAGCGCGTGGTGGCCTGGTTGTCCAGATAGACCGGCCGGTTGGGACGCAGTGGCGAAGCGGCGTTCATGCGCGCAATGTGGGTTCGGATGGCGGGTACTGCCAAGAGGGGACCGCCAGCAGGGAGGCTGAAACGATGAGAGCAGTACTGCTGTCTGAACATGGCGGGCCGGACAAGCTGCGGCTGGGCGATGCGCCGGATCCGATCGCCGGGCCGGGCGAGGTGGTGGTGGACGTGCACGCTGCCAGCGTCAATGCCGCCGACTACAAGGTGCGGCTGGGCAGCTACGACAGCAAGCTGCAATTCCCTTACATACTGGGCCGCGATTTCTCCGGCGTCGTTGCCATGCTCGGCGCCGGGGTGACGGATTTCGCGGTGGGCGATCCGGTATTCGGCGTGCTGGATGCCGGCAAGGAGGGCGCCTATGCCGAAAAGCTCGCGATCAAGGCGGGGATCATTGCGCGCAAGCCCGACCGGCTGAGCCACGCGGAAGCCGCGGCAATGGCACTGACCAGCATCACTGCGGAGTGGGCGCTGGAAGACACGGCGAAGCTGCAACGCGGGGAGACGATCCTGATCACCGGCGGCGCGGGCGGCGTCGCCGGCTTCGCGATCCAACTTGCGAAGCATCTCGGGGCGACGGTGATCACCACCGCGAGTGCGGCGAATTTGGACTATGTCCGCAGTCTCGGCGCCGACCGCGCGATCGATTACCGCGCCGAGGATGTCAGCACGACGGTCAGCGGCTGCGACGTGGCGTTCGACACGGTCGGCGGCGAGGTGCGGCCTGGCTGCTACGCTGTGCTGAAGCCGGGCGGGCGGCTGGTGTGGGTCGCGCCGGCGCCGCCGGGGTTCCAGCCGGGGCGGACCGATGTGCAGACGCTGCGCCCCGCCGTGGCGCGCGACCGGGCGCATCTGGAGCGGATGGTGGCACTGCTTGAGGCGGGCGCCGTGCGGCCGCCGCCGATCACCCTGTTCAAGCTGGCGGACGCCGCGGCGGCGCATCGCGTCAGCGAAAGCCGCCACCTGCGGGGCAAGCTGGTGCTGACGGTGCGTTGATCCGGCGGGGGGAGGTTGCAGTCAGCGTGATGCCGCCAGTGCCGGTGCAGCGGGTGGAGCATCTACACCCTGACTGGGACGCGTCCTTCTCGTCTTGCAGCGAATCATCCCACCCCCTGTCATTGCGAGGCGCGAAGCGCCGAAGCAATCTCCTGCCTGACGAGCGTACCTCGGCTCGTCAGGCAGGAGATTGCTTCGGCGCTTCGCGCCTCGCAATGACAGGTTGTTCCGGCGATTCCACTCACGGTGAAAATGCTCCGGCATCGCGTCTGCGCAGTCGGGCTGCCATGGCCGCATAGGCCTCCGCGAACCCGATCACGCCCTCCCGGGTCGCATTCCATGGCAGCGAGACGCGGATCGCCTGCCCGGCCAATGCGCGGAGCCCCATCGCCGCCAGGACGTGGCTGGCGGCGACCTTGCCGGAACTGCAAGCCGCCCCGGCGCTGACGGCGACCCCCGCCAGATCCAGCGCGATCACCTGCGCGTCCGCCCGTACCCCGGGCAGCGCCACGCAGGTGGTGTTGGGCAGCCGCGGCGCGCCGCCGCCGCACACCACCGCACCGCAGGCGATGGCCGCCTGTTCGGCCGCGTCGCGCAATGGCCCCAACCCCACCGCGTCGCCGTAACCCAGGGCCGCCGCGGCGAAGCCGGCGATCACCGCGACCGGTGGGGTGCCGCCGCGCCGGCCGCGTTCCTGTCCGCCACCGGCAATCAGCGGCATTATCGAGGATGCATCTGCCGCCAGAAGCAGGGCGCCCGCCCCCGCCGGGCCACCCAGCTTGTGCGAGGAGATGGCCAGGCTGTCGGCAGCCAGCGCCGCCAGATCGATCGCCATCCGCCCGGCCGCCTGCACGGCATCGACATGCAGCCGCGCGCCGTGGCGGCGGCACAAGGCGGCGGCCTCGGCCACCGGCTGCAGCGTGCCGGTCTCGTTGTTGGCCAACATCAGGCAGACCAGCGCCGGAGGTCCGTCGGACAGCAGCCGCGCCAGCGTGTCGAGATCGGCGACGCCGTCGCGATCCACCGGCAGTATTGCCGCATCGGGCGCCGCCGCCCGAACCGCGTCATGCTCTGTGGCGCCGATGATGAGGCGCCGCCCGGCCCCCAGCGCGTGGACCGCCAAGGCGTCCGCCTCGGTCCCGCCGGAGGTGAACACCAGGTCGGCGGGCCGGGCGCCGAAGCGCGCCGCCAGGGCTTCGCGCGCGTCCTCCATGACCCGCCGCGCCGCGCGGCCGGCACCGTGCACGGATGACGGGTTGCCCGTCACCTCCAGCGCCGCCGCCATGGCAGCGCGCGCCTCGGGTCGCAGCGGCTCGGTGGCGTTGGCGTCAAGGTAGTGCATGGTGCGTGGCAGTGGGTGGTGCGTGGTCGTGGATGGTGCGTGGTCGTGGATGGTGCGTCTTCGGGGGTGGTGCGTGTTCGGGGCCTTACCCGCCGGTGCGCGGCGACTTCTCCCCGCCCGAGGGGCACAGCCTGGTCAATCCGCGGCCAGCGGCACGTCGGCGCTGGTCACCGCCACCGCGCGGCCGAGCACCCGCCCGGTCACGACGTCGGCCAGCGTCACGCCGGAGAGGAACAGCCCGATCTGGCGCCCCAGTTCATGCCACAGATCATGCGTCTGGCAGCGCTCGCCAAGGGTATTGCTCGATGGCCCAAGGCTATTGCTGGATGGCGCGGCCATGCAGCCGCCGCTGTCAACGTGACATCGCGTGGCATGGATTTGCTCCTCCACGGCGGCGACGATGTCCGCGATGGTGATCAGATCCGACCCGCGTGCCAGCCGATACCCGCCGCCCGGCCCGCGCGCCGACGCCACCAGCCCGGCGCGCCGCAGCTTGCCGAACAATTGCTCCAGGTAGGACAGGCTGAGCTGCTGCCGCGCGGCGATCTCGGCCAGGCAAATCGGCCCGCATTCGCAGCCGATCGCCTGGCGGGTCGCCAGATCGACCATGGCCATCACGGCATACCGGCCGCGCGTGGAAAGCTGCATCGTCAGTTGCCCGCCGGCAATCTTTGCTCGCCCCGTTGCTCCGACATCTGCGTCGCCTGGCGCTGCTGTGCCTGGGCCTGCGCCTGAGCCAGGCGGGCGATGCGCACCTCGACGTCGGACAGTTCGGCCCGCAGCCCCTCCAGGTCGCGCAGCAGTGGGTCGAGGCTGTCGTCGCACGGCATGCCGTACGGGTCGAAATGCGGCGCCGAGCGCGGCAGCTTGCGATCGACCGGGCGGGCCGGCATGCCCACCACCGTGGTGTCCGGCGGCACCGATTCGAGCACCACGGAATTGGAGCCGACTCGGGCGTTGTCCCCCACCGTGATCGGCCCCAGCACCTTGGCGCCCGCACCGATGATCACATTGTTCCCGATCGTCGGGTGCCGCTTGCCGCCGCTGGTCCGGGCCACGCCCAGGGTGACCTGATGATAGATGTAGCAGTCGTCGCCGATCTCGGCCGTCTCACCGATCACCACGCCCATCCCGTGGTCGATCACCAAGCGGCGACCGAGCTTTGCCGCGGGATGTATCTCAATCCCGGTGAGCCAGCGCGCAATATGTGACGAGAAGCGTCCGGCCAAAAGGTACCCATGGGTCCAAAGCCAGTGTGACAGGCTGTGCCACATGACGGCATGCACGCCGGGGTAGCAGAGCACCACCTCGGCCGACGATCGGGCTGCGGGGTCGCGTTCCCGGTATGTCCGAATTAACTCACGCAAGAACATGTAAGCCATGCGACAATTCCGTTATGAAAGATCGCGCCTGGTCCTCTATAGTGCGTCCGGTCCTGGTGAGACCCAGGCCGGGTGCGACCGGTCAGAACAACGCCCGGTCGAGGCAAAAATGGAGGGTCGGAGGAACGCAATCTTTGTGACATTCAGCCATTTCGCGGGTAGGCTATAATTTCCGACCCCCCAGGTCAACAATTGACGGGGGCCCCTGCTCACATGGAACTGAATTCGGGGGACGGCGTTCCTATCTAAGGGTCAGCTGGAAGCTTGCGCCCACTGTTGCAAATTGTGTTGCGTAAGGCTTTGGGGCGGCGGTTTGGATCGGGACCTGCGGTTCCGCCCCCGGCCGCCGGAAGCGAACGATAGAAACAGGGTTTCGGGATTGCCATGCCTGAGGTGATGTTTGCCGGACCTGATGGCCGGCTCGAAGGCCGCTACCATCATTCCAAGGAGACCGGCGCCCCCGTGGCGCTGATCCTGCACCCGCATCCGCTGCACGGCGGTACGATGAACAATCGTATCACGTACACGATGTACCAGGCGTTTCAGCGCCTGGGGTGTTCGGTGATGCGGTTCAACTTCCGCGGTGTCGGACGCAGCCAGGGCCGCTATGACGGCGGCATCGGGGAGATCGGCGACGCCGCGGCGGCGCTCGACTGGATGCAGGCGGTGAACCCCAACCATGGCGGGCTGTGGATTGCCGGCTATTCGTTCGGGGCCTTCATCGGCATGCAACTGTTGATGCGCCGGCCGGAGATCTCCGGCTGGGTCAGCGTCGCACCACCCGCCAGCCACTACGATTTCGGCTTCCTGGCGCCCTGCCCCTGCGGCGGGCTGATGATCCACGGCGACGCCGACGAACTGGTGCCGGAGCCGTCGGTGCGGAAGCTGGTGGACAAGCTGAACACGCAGAAGGGCGTGCACGTGGACTATCGCGTGTTCGCCGGCGCCGACCACGTGTTCGCCAACCACGCCGACGCGGTGGCCGAGGCGGTCGAGGATTGCTGCGGCAAGGCGATCGCCCGCCGCCAGATGGCGCTCGCCGCGGACTGACCTGCCGGGATTCGAGTATGAAACTCCCCCTCCCTCAAGGGGAGGGGGAGTTGCTTTTTGCCCCCTCGCTTGTCGCACCCTTCCGCATTGGAACTCCTTTATCGCACCCTTCGGCACGAGCGCGCGGTTATTTAGTTGCCTGCCGGCTCTCGATCGACTAGATATAGTGGCGATCGATGAGGGCAGGACATACCAACATGGATGGTGACATCGCCCGCCTGGCCGCTCTCCGCCACCGCGACCTGCCCGGCGCAGCATTCGGCGAGGTACCGCTGCCCGCCCGCAAGCTCGATCCGGGCATGGGCGTCGCCGTCGCCCGCCGCACCGTGTTCCGCCCCGATGACCGGGAGTGCTTCGGCCTGGTCGCCGATCGGGTGGCGGAAGGCAACATCGCCCTGCTGGGCCCCGGCAACGCCCGCTCCCGTCAGGAACAGGCGCGGCTGCGCAACGCCATCGCGACCGGCGCGCTGCTGACCTCGGGGCGCCATCTCCAGCATGGCGACGCCGACCAACCCTCGCGCAACATGGAGGTGTTCACCAACTGCGCCACCGCCGCGGCCTCCTTCACCAAGTTTTATCTGCTGCTGAACGGCTCGGGCGTCGGCCGCAGCTATGACGACGCGCTGATGGCGGTGGACTGGGCGCAGGCGCCGACACTGCTGCTGCACCTGTCACCGGACCATCCGGATCACCCGGCCTGCGACATGGCGCGCTTCGCCGACGAACTCGGCCTGCCCGCCGACCCGGAGGCTGTGCAAGCGTTCCTCGCCCGCGAGCTGCTGGACGACCCTGCCGCTGCCCCGGCGGACGCCGTCCGCTACCGCATCGAGGACAGCCGCGAAGGCTGGGCCAAGGCCGTCGAATGGCTCGAGGCGATGGCCTTCCGCGGCGAACGCGACCGCACCTTGGTGCTGGATTTTTCCGCGATTCGTCCGGCCGGCACGCCAATCAGAGGCATGCAGGGGCGGCCGGCGTCAGGTCCCGTGTCGCTGCTGCGAGCCTTCCTCAACATCCGCCAGCATGTGATCACCGCGGCCCGCGACGAGTCGCCCATGGAGCGCTGGGAGCAAGCGCTGCGGCTGGACCACTATTTGTCGATGGAAGTGCAGGTCGGCGGCGCGCGGCGCGCGGCCCGGATGGCGACGAAATCCTGGCGCGACCCCGGCGTGCTGCGCTTCATCCGCAGCAAGGAGGCCGGCGGCCTGTGGACCGCCAACAACTCCGTCATGGTCGATGCCGAATTCTGGGCCCGCGTGCGCGGCGGCGACCCGGCCGATTCACTCACCCGCCACGCGGTGGCGGTGTTCGCGGAGGCCACCCGCTGCGCCTGGGTGAACGGCGAGCCTGGCTTCATCAACGGCGACCGGCTGGAGGACCATCGCACCGGAATGGCCCGCGAGCGGCCGGTGGATCATGACGGCAGCGGCTTCCGCAGTGCCCGCTACCAGGTGGACGCGGCGGCGCCGCTACTGGCGGAACTCACGCGCCGCGCGGCCGAGTCGGATTTTCCCGCCACCACCAATCCCTGCGGCGAGATCACCCTGCACGTCACCGGCGGCTACTGCGTCATCGCCGACTTCGCTCCCCTGCTCGCCTGCCCTGTGGCGTTCGAGGACGTGACGCCCGGCCAGCCATCGCCATCGGTCGCCGCGCTGTGGGACGCGCGCGTGGAGGACGCGGTGCGGCTCGGCGTGCGCTTCCTGATGCGCGCCAACCGGATGGATTCGCTGTACGCCCAGGAAGTGGCGCGCACCAACCGCATGGGCATTGGCCCCACCGGGCTGCACGAATATGCGTGGATGCGATTCGGCCTCGCTTTCGCCGATCTGCTGGACGAGACGCGGGCGGCGCCGTTCTGGACCATGCTCGATCATTTGTCCCAGGTGGCGAAGGACGAGGGCGACGCCTACGCGCGCGAGCTCGGCCTGCGCCGGCCGGTGACGGTGACGACGGTGAAGCCGTCCGGCACCATCAGCAAGCTGTTCGGCCTGACCGAGGGCGCCCACCTGCCGGCCCGCGCGCAGTATCTGCGCTGGGTGCAGTTCAAGGGCACCCGCGCCGCCGGGACCGGCGAATGGCTGTCCGGGTCGGACTCGCTGCTGGCAGAGTACGCGGCGCGCGGCTATCCGCTGCGCGAACTCCGCAGCTTCCCCGGCATGACGATCGTCGGCTTTCCGACCGTGCCGCTGATCATGCGGCTGGGGCTGGCGGACAAGCTGGTCACCGCGCCGGAGGCGACCCCGACACAGCAATATCACTGGCTGCGGCTGCTGGAGCGCTACTGGATCGGCGAGAGCCAGGGCAACCAGGTCAGCTATACGCTGAAGCTCTATACCGACCGGCACGATTTGGACGGGTTCCGCGCCATCGTGCTGAAAGAGCAATCCGAGGTGCGCTGCTGTGCGATCCTGCCCACCCGGCCGGATCATGCGCTGGGATATGAATACCTGCCGGAGGAGACCATGTCCGCCGAGGGGTTCGCGACGCTGGTGGCGGCGATCGACCTGGCGGAGGCGCGCGAAGCAGTGGACATGGTCCACCTGCAATGCGCCAGCGGAGTGTGCCCGTTGTAATAACAACGACCTCTCCCGCTGCGCGGGAGAGAGCCTGCCACCGGGCTTGACCCGG
>Ga0182030_10021035_pt1 | contig 12252 bp, 11 predicted proteins | sample 812S3MmetaG_FD_121299 | JGI IMG/M metagenome (GOLD analysis project Ga0182030, IMG submission 121299) | Permafrost microbial communities from Stordalen Mire, Sweden - 812S3M metaG (Illumina Assembly) | ecosystem: Environmental > Terrestrial > Soil > Wetlands > Permafrost | place: Sweden...
AAAAATGCTTGAGCCCTATTCAGCCAAGATCAAGACGGCGTTCGTGTACGGATCGGTGGCCAAGGGCACCGATACGGCACGGAGCGACATCGATCTGATGGTGATCGGAGATGAGCTAGACTATTCGGAACTGTACGCAGCGCTGCAAAATGCGGAATCTCAATTGCGGCGCAAAGTAAGCCCGACTTTTCTCTCGTCGGTAGATTGGCGCCGCAAGGTCTCTCAGAAGGGTTCTTTTGTTAGCAAGGTAAGTGGCCTGCCAAAGATTTTCATTTTTGGTTCTGACAGCGACCTCAAGACATGAGCAAAGCGGAACTCGACAATCTCGTCCGGATCGGAAAGCTCAAGCTTGAGCCGGCATCACGAGTCGAGTTTGACGGTATGGTAAGCTCGGCCCGAACACGTCTGACTGACGCTCAGAATGAGAGTCTCGACCCTGATAGCCAATTCGACCTCGCCTATGGTGCTGCACACAGGCTTGCCCTCGTTACGTTGCGCCAACTGGGATATCGTTCAGAAGATCGAATTACGGTTTTCCAGACGCTCGTTCACACCGTGGGAACGGACAAGGCCGACGTTCAGATCTTCCTTCGGGCTCACAACGAACGAAACCTGGCCGAATACGAAGGCCGCACCGACGTTAATCCGCAGCTTCTGGCTGATCTCATCCGTTGCACAAAGACGTTGCAGGCGGCGGTAGCAAAACTCGACCCGCCGGCTGAGGAATAATCCGCAACCGATTTGGCACCGCAAGCGTGACACCGCAAAATCGACGGTTCGAGAGTGATTTTATTACTCTTTTTTTTGCTGACTTTTGCGCCGGCTTAACGCATTAAGAGCGTTCGCTTATCCGACGATGGCGCCTTAAGCCATTCAAAGATAATCCGAATTTCAGGGCTGGGAGCCAGACGGAAAGTTCGATACGTGCTGCGCAACCCCAGCCACCCACCTCTATCCGAGACGCGCGTCTATAATATGGGTTTCCCCCAAGTGGGGCTTTTGGCTTAACCCCCTCTTTCAACGCTTTAAAGCCGGCATCCGCACGTCCAAGCCTTGGCCACCAGAACGCGATTTGGAGATGACATGACGCCGGGAAGCTTGTCCGAAAGGCTGTTGGTTGGCCGGCAGATGGCCGCGGTGGCGACCGCCGCCATGCTTCCGGTCAGTACCAGCGGACAAGCCATCGCGTTGTCGATTTTCGTTGTGCTCGCCATTTTGACGGTCAAGCGCGAGGAATGGCTCGCGACTCTCGTCACGCCCGCAGCAGCCATCCCGGTCGGTCTTTATGTCTTGATCGTGATCGGCATGCTGTGGTCGCCGACCCCGTTCGCCCCCGGAGGGGGTGTCGGGCACTACGCAAAATTATTGCTTATTCCGGTTGCGATGGCCTGCGCCTTCACGCCGCGACAGGGGCTCCAGATCGGCTACGGGTTTTTGGCGGGGTGTCTGGTGGTCCTGGCGCTTTCCTTTTTGTCGTTTTTCATCCTTTTGCCGGCTCCGTTCCGCCATGCGATGGACGGCGTGCCGGTGAAGGACAACGCCGTTCAAAGCGGCTGTTTTGCGCTATGCGCCTTCGCGCTCGCGCTGGGAGGCGTCAGCGCGTGGGTGGAGGGAAACCGGCGGCGCGCCGCCGCCATGCTGATCCTGGCCCTGGTATTCCTGGCCGACATCTTCATGATTTTCATTTCCAAGACCGGCATCCTGATGACGGCGGCGCTTGTTGCGCTCTTTGTCGTGCAGACCGAAGGCTGGAGGCGGTCATTGCTGATCGCAACTCCGATCGTGCTCATCGCTGCCATTGCGCTATGGACATCTCCCCCGGCACAGCGGCGCCTGGCGGAAATCGCGACCGATATTCACGCGGTCGACAGCGGCAAGGGAAGCTCCGAAGCCACCCTTTCGACGGCCAGCAGGCTCGACTTCTGGCGCAAGGCTGTCGAGTTCATCGAGCAGGCCCCGTTGTTCGGTCACGGCACCGGCAGCACCAAATCGCTGTACCAATCTCTCGAGGCGACCCGGCCCTCTCCCTATGGCGAAGCTGTGCCGGACCCGCACAACCAGTTTTTTGCGATCGCCATTCAGGTCGGTCTGGTGGGCGGCGCGATACTGCTCGCGATGTGGGCGGTGCATTTTTCGATGTTTGTCGGCGGCAGTTTCGCATGCGCCCTGGGGCAAGCGGTGGTTATACAAAACCTCATCGGGTCGCTTTTCAACAGTCACCTGTCGACCGTCACGCAGGGAATGCTGTATTGCCTGGCGGTCGGGTTGCTTGGCGGCATCGTGCAGCGGGCGCGTGGCCGCAGCGGGATGGCTGAAAATCCGGCGAGCCGGCTTGAACCCGCAAAATGAATGACTCGGTCTCGCGACCGCCCGCATCGTCGCCTCAATCGGATTCCGGCCTGTCGACGTAGACGAGGCCGGCCTTCGCCAGCGGCTCGCGCATATTGTACATGTCGAGCCCGAGCACGCCGGAAGCGAGTTGCTTGCGCTTGACGTCTTCTTCGGCCCGGCGCTTCTCGCCCTTGGCGGCGACCTCGGCGGCGTGCTTGTTCCAGATCACCACCACGCCATCGTCGTCGGCGACCACGGCGTCGCCGGGTTCGACATTGATACCGGCGCATACGACCGGAATATTGACAGCGCCGAGCGTCGCCTTGACCGTCCCCCGCGCCGAGATGGCTTTCGACCACACCGGAAAGCCCATTTCCCGCAGCGCCTTCACATCGCGGCAGCCGGCGTCGATGATGAGACCGGTGACGCCGCGCGCCCTGAGCGAGGTCGCGAGCAGTTCGCCGAACATGCCGTCGCTGTTGTCGGCGGTACATCCGACCACCAGGATGTCGCCCGGCCGGCACTGCTCGACCGCAACATGAATCATCCAGTTATCGCCCGGCTGCGCCAGCACCGTGACCGCGGTGCCGGCGGCTTCGCCGCCTGCCCATACCGGCCGCAGATAGGGTTTCATCAGCCCGATGCGACCGTAAGCTTCGTGCACCGTGGCGACGCCGAGCGCACCGAGCCGCTTGACGACGCCGGCGTCGGTCCGGTGGATGTTGCGAACAACGACCGTCTTCATGACGAGTGCCCCTTTTCCGAAGTTCGCGAACCCTTGCGGCACCCCTCTGCACGAACTTCGGAAAAATAAGGGGCCTGGCAAAAAATAACTATTCTGGTGCCGCTGTTCGATTTGAAGTTCCTAACAGGACTCGCGACACCCAGTGCAGGAACTTCAAATCGGCGGCGCCCGCGGTGCCATGACGGACGATCAGGTCCCCGGAGCGAACCATCCGATATTCAGCCCGACGTGATCAGGCGGCCTTCGCCGTCCGCCCGTTGGCTTTTGCGGGAGCTTTTGTGGCGCCTTTTGCCTTCACCAGCGCGGCATAATCGGTATTCGTCTGATCGGCATAAGCCATGGCAAACGATGCAATCGCGTCATCGAGCGCCTCGCTCTTGCCCATGTAGCCCGCGATCGCCGCCGGCTCCCCGGAGCGGGCATGCGCGCGCGCCAGCGTCCGGCCACATAATTCAGCGTAATCCGACAGCGATTCCCCCTCGCTGATTTCGCTCACCCCGCCCAGCCTGCGGTTTTTCAGGGTCCGGACGTAGAACTGGCGGCCGGAGGTTTCGTCCTGTGTAGGGCCCAGGAAGATATCGCTCGCGGCCTGCATCATCAGCTGACCTTCCACGACACGGCGTCCCTGGTTTCCCTTGTAGGCAGTCCTGCCGCCAAGGCGTTCCAGCACCGAATGCATCGCCTGCTTGATCTGCAGGAACAAGGGTTCGTTGTCGGGGGTCATGTACAGCGCCACGCAGCAGAATGTGCCAACTGACCCGACGCCCACGGCCTTGAAGGCGATATCCTTCAGCGTGAAGCGATCGAGCAGCCGCAGCAAATGAGGATTGAGGCCCTTGCGATAGGTGGCGAATACCCGCTCGACGGCGAGCCGGTGCCGCGCGTCCGCCTTCGGATCGAGATGGAAAATGGTGGGTGGCTTGTCGACGATCCTTGGATCATTGCCGCCGACGAGATGCGGAAAATTATCGTCCTTTGCCAGGCCCTCGCCCCGCGCCTTGGCAATCACAACGGCCAGCTTCCGCCTCAGGTCGGCGTTACCGATGCGCTTGACCTCCTGCTCGAGATCGATGCGGCTGTGCCAAATTTCCTGCTGCGACAACCGGGCGAGCTCGCTCATGTGCAGCCGGTAAGCTCTAACTGTTGCGGCCGCAACCGCGCGCGACTGCTTCTTGCTGAAGCCTCCCGCCAATGCCGCCACCACGACACTTGCTGCGAGACGCTTCAGATCGACGGTAAAATCGACGCCCGGCAGCGTCTCGTCGAAATCGTTGACGTCGAACAGGATATTGTCTTCCGGCGTGACAAACGCGCCGAAGTTCATGAGATGGCTGTCGCCGCCAGCCTGCACCGGCAATCCGACCATCGGCTGCCCGGCCAGATCGGTCGCCATCACCGCCGCCGCGCCGCGCAAAAACGCGAACGGATTGAGCATCATTCGCTTGTAGCGCTCCGGCACCAGTTCCGGAACGCGCTCCGGATCGCTTTCGGCGAGGATGGCGACGGCACTGCGAGCCATCGATCCCTTCAGATCGGCATGCGCTTCGCGCGGCGTCTTGCGGCGGAGTTCCTTGCCCTCTTTGAAGCGCTCCGCGCGCGAGCCCGAGGTCACCGCCATCTGCAAGTCCTTCAATGAAAAGGCCGCATCACACAATGCGTGGTCACTTTATACGATCCTGGCGGCTTGTCACAGGGCGCAGGCGGCCTCCTCGCGGGGCCGCCGCCACTCGACTTGTCATACGGGCGTTCGCGGCAGCGAGGCTTCCAGGACCCTGAGGACCCTGACCTTGCTTCGAAAGGGCAGCGACGAAGCGCCGCTGCTTCCGCCTTGGTTCATTGGTAAACAAGACGTTGCGACGGTATTGCGCCGTCATGGCCGAACGGGCGCAAAAGGTGGATTTATCAGCAGAAACTCCCGAAAAAGGTCGCCCGGGACAATCCGGCAAAACCAAATCCTGGCCAGGATATGGACGATTTAACGCACCCGGAATTCTCCGGGCTTAACCGTTTGTCCAGCGACTTTCTGCGATACTCCCGCGTTGAAACGCATATTGGCTCCAACCCAGACCATGCCAGGTTCAACCGCTGTGACATCCTTCGGACGTGTGATTTCGGTGCGCGGATCCCTCGCCCGCGTCGGACTTCTGGCGACGAGCCAGATGGGCGTCTCGGAGGTGAGGGCCACCGTCGGCCGGTTCGTCAGCATCCGCTGCGCCAATTCCACCATCGTCGCCATGATCACCGAAGTGTCCTGCGAGGATTTGCCGACTTCCGACAATTACATCGCCAGCGCCTCGGTCGACCTGCTCGGGGAAATCCTCGGCGTACCCGAACGCCCCAAATTTCAGCGCGGCGTCACCAACTATCCGACGATCGGCGACACCGTCGACCTGATCAGCAATCAGGAACTTCGCACGGTTTACGCCCCGACGGGATCGGATCAGATCGCGGTCGGCACCCTGCAGCAGGACCGGTCCGTGATCGCCTATGTCGATGTCGAAGAGATGCTCTCCAAGCATTTCGCGGTACTCGGCAGCACCGGCGTCGGCAAATCGAGCGGCGTATCGCTGCTGCTCAACGAAATTCTAAAGGCGCGGCCGAACTTGCGGATCTTCCTGCTCGACGTGCACAACGAATACGGCCGCTGCTTCGGCGACCGTGCGCTGGTTCTCAATCCGCGCAATCTGAAACTGCCGTTCTGGCTGTTCAACTTCGAAGAGATCGTCGACGTGCTGTTCGCCGGCCGCCCCGGCGTGCCGGAGGAACTCGACATTCTCGCCGAAGTCATTCCGACGGCTAAGGGAATCTATACCCAGTACCAGAACGCCGATCGCCTCGGATTGAAGCGCGTCGATCCCAAGACGATCGGCTATACCATCGATACACCGGTTCCCTATCGGCTGGTCGATCTGATTTCGCTGATCGACGAACGGATGGGCAAGCTCGAAAACCGCTCATCGCGCATCATCTACCACAAGCTGATTTCGCGCATCGAGACCGTGCGCAACGATCCGCGCTACGCGTTCATGTTCGACAACGCCAATGTCGGCGGCGACACCATGGCCGAAGTCATCAGCCATCTGTTCCGGCTGCCGGCCAATGGCCGGCCGATGACCATCATGCAGCTTGCCGGCTTCCCGGCCGAAGTCGTCGATTCCGTGGTGTCGGTGCTGTGCCGCATGGCATTCGATTTCGGGCTGTGGAGCGACGGCGTCTCGCCGCTGTTGTTCGTCTGCGAAGAGGCTCACCGTTACGCCTCCGCCGACCGCAACATCGGTTTCGGCCCGACGCGCAAGGCCGTCTCGCGTATCGCCAAGGAAGGCCGCAAATACGGGGTCTATCTCGGGCTCGTCACCCAGCGTCCGGCCGAACTCGATGCCACCATCATTTCCCAGTGCAACACGCTGTTCGCCATGCGCCTCGCCAACGATCGCGACCAGGCGCTGTTGCGCTCGGCGGTGTCGGACGCCGCGGCCAACCTGCTGTCGTTCGTTCCCTCGCTCGGCACCCGCGAAGTGCTGGCTTTCGGCGAAGGCGTAGCACTTCCGACCCGGTTGCGCTTCAAGGAAGTGCCGCCGCATCAATTGCCGCGCAGTGAAGCCACCATTTCGACGGTGCCGTCGGTCGCCGCCGGCCACGATATGCATTTCGTCAGCGCCGTGCTCGAACGTTGGCGCGGGGCGACCTCGCATCGCGACGTTCCCAACGACCCCGGCATCAACGAACGGCCGGCCGCACGCACGGTGGAAGCGCCGATGCTGCAGCCGTCGATGGGCCTCGATCCCGACCGTTTTTCATTGCTGAAAAAGCCGCTGCGCTGACGGCTCAGGGGCGCCAAGCCCCGCGCGTCCGGCAGGCATGCTTTGCGCGGATGCGGCCATCGACTATGGTCCGGGGGCCGCCGCATCACGCGGTTTGACCCGGAACCTCCCCATGACGCAGCCCCTTGCAAAACGCTTCCCGACGCCCGCCATCGACCAGCTGCCGGAAGATATCCGCAGCCGTATCCTCGCGGTGCAGGAGAAGTCCGGCTTCGTTCCGAACGTGTTTCTGACGCTGGCCTATCGGCCCGAGGAATTTCGGGCGTTCTTTGCCTATCATGATGCCCTGATGGACAAGGACGGCGGCCTCACCAAGGCCGAGCGCGAGATGATCGTGGTCGCGACCTCCAGCGCCAATCAATGCCATTATTGCGTGATCGCGCACGGCGCGATCCTGCGAATTCGGGCGAAGAACCCGCAGATCGCCGACCAGATCGCCGTCAACTATCGCAAGGCGGATATCACGCCGCGGCAGCGGGCGATGCTCGACTTCGCCATGAAGGTGAGCATCGAGGCGAACAAGATTTCGGAGCAGGATTTCACCGACCTCGCCAGCCATGGCTTCAGCGACGACGACGTCTGGGATATCGCGGCGATCTCGGCGTTCTTTGCGCTGTCAAACCGGATGGCAAACGTCACCGCGATGCGCCCGAACGACGAGTTCTACATGATGGGACGCCTGCCGAAATAGCGTGCCGGTTTCGGGGGCAGGTTCCATGACACCCTGGAGGGATAGATTGTCATATCGGCGCCATGCCAACATTGTCTGTGAGATGCGTTGCGAGCGTGCTAAATAGGATCAGAATGTCCCGGGACTGGCAGCAGTGAAGACCCAGCGGCCCATTACGTCGGAGGAAGAGCATCGGGTGCTCGAATTCCGGCCACGCAACTCGGTCCGCCCTCAGGGTCGGCAGGGTTACGCGCGCGGGCAGGCAGAGGCGGAGGACACCCGTCCCGAGCCCAATGACCTGTCGCGCTATGAACGCCCCCGGGATGAACCGGACGACTTTCGCCATCGCATGCTGGCGAACGTCGCTGCCATCGCTTTTACGGTCGCCTTGATGGCGATCGGCATATGGCTTGCCCTGAGCATTGCGGATATGCGCAAAACCCAGGATTGCGTATTGACGGGGCGGCGCGACTGCGCGCGCATTTATGCCCCGCATGGCTAGCATTTTCGGGCCGGACCGGTTCCAGGGCCGGTCGGGCCGTGCCGGCCTGCCCGCCCGCCTCCATTGAACTCGGAGCGTGCCTCCGATATACGGGCACTCGACTCTGGACGGCGGATGAGGCGTTCCGGGCCGCCGCGCCGCCCTGCCTTGCCATCGTGCAATTTATCCTCAATATATCAAAGGCTTAGTGATGTCATCTACATTCGATCAGGTCGCCACGATTATCGCTGAAACCTGCGACATACCGCGCGACACGATCACGCCGGAAAGCCACGCGATCGACGATTTGGGGATCGACAGCCTCGATTTTCTCGACATTGCGTTCGCGATCGACAAGGCGTTCGGGATCAAGCTGCCGCTGGAAAAATGGACTCAGGAAGTCAACGACGGCAAGGCGACCACCGAGCAGTATTTCGTCCTGAAAAACCTCAGCGCGCGCATCGACGAATTGGTCGCGGCCAAGGGCGCTTAATCGCCGGCCATGCAGCTTGAATATTTCCAACTGATCGACCGCATCGTCGACCTCAACGTCGGCGAGAAGACCATTGTGGTCGAGGCGCAGGTTCCTCAGCACAGCACCGTCTTCGAAGGGCACTTCCCCGGCTATCCGATCATGCCCGGCGTGCTGCTGATTGAATCGATGGCCCAGACGTCCGGTTGGTTATTGCTCGCGCTGATGAAGTTCGAGCGGATGCCGTTTCTGGCCGCGGTCAAGGAAGCCAAGATGCGCGGCTTCGTCGCGCCGGGAGAATTGCTGACGATCCATGCCAGCCTGGTTCACGACGGCTCCGGTTATTCGATCACCGAGGCCAAGATCCGGGTCGACGGCAAGTTAAGATGCAACGCGACCCTCACCTTCAGCCACATCCCCTTCCCCAGTCCGGATTTGCGCGTGCACATGGATGCCGTGGCCCAGCGTATCGGCTTTCCGCAACAGGCCATTACCCATGACTGAGACGAAATCCTCGAATCCCGGATCGGCCGAGGTCTGGATCACCGGCATCGGTCTTGCCACCTCGCTTGGCGAAGGGCTGGACGCGAACTGGGACGCGCTCAACGAGCGGCGCATCAACGTCGACGAAAAAGCTTTCGCGCCCTACATCGTTCATCCCTGGGCGCCGGTAAACTTCGATACCCAGATCCCCAAAAAGGGCGATCAGCGTCAGATGGAAGCCTGGCAGCGGATCGGGACCTATGCCGCCGGGCTCGCGCTGGATTGCGCCGGGGTCAAGGGCAACAAGGAAATCCTCGGGCGGATGGACATGATTGTCGCCGCCGGTGGCGGCGAGCGCGATCTCGCGGTCGATGCCGGCGTTCTCAACGCCGCGGCGGCGGGCAATTCCGCGCCCGGCTTTCTCAATGAACGCCTGATGAGCGATCTGCGTCCGACGCTGTTCCTGGCGCAGCTTTCGAACCTGCTGGCCGGCAACATCGCCATCGTGCACGGCGTGTCCGGAACCTCACGCACTTTCATGGGCGAGGAAGTCGCGGGTGCGGATGCGGCGCGGATCGCGCTCGCACGCATAGCGGCCGGCCAAAGCGACATCGCGCTGATCGGAGGTTCGCATAACGGCCAGCGCAAGGACCTGCTGGTTCTCTACGAGTTCGGCCATTACAACCTCAAGGACAAGTTCGAACCGGTATGGGCGCGCAAGGAACATTCGGGCTTCGCGCTCGGCTCCGGCGGCGCCTTTCTCGTCATCGAGTCGCGGGCGCATGCGGAAGCGCGCGGTGCGAAGCCCTATGCGCGCCTGACCAACGTCGTGGCCGACCGGTCGCAGCGCAAGCAACCGGGCGACGTCACGTCGACGCTTGAAAAGCTATGGTCGGAACTCGGCGAACTCCGCGACAGCGGAGCCATCATCACCGGCGCGACCGGCGCCGAGCCGGCCACCTCGGAGGAACAGGCGTTTCTGACCGGACACCCGGATTTTGCGGTGCGCGCGACCGGCACCATGTTCGGCCATACCATGGAGACCCAGTTTCCGCTGGGACTGGCGCTGGCAGCCCTCGCGATTTCGCGTGGCGCATTGTTTCCGCCGACGGATTCCTCCGGGGTAGAGATTGAAATGTCCAAACCGCCTGCCCAGATTGTCGTGATCGGGGCCGGTCACTGGCGCGGTGAGGGTATGGCCCTGGTCGAAGCGATCAAGTGAGCATAACGGCCTGACCGGCGGGGGAACCATGACAGCATCACGCGACAAATTCGGAAGGCCGATCGTCGTCGTCACGGGCATGGGCATCGTGACGTCGCTCGGCGCCGGCAAGTCAGATAATTGGGCCAAGCTGACCGCCGGTGAATCCGGCATTCGCACCATCACGCGTTTTCCGATCGACGGTCTGAAGACCACCATGGCCGGAACCGTCGATTTCCTTGACATCGAGCCCTTCTCATCGACCGGGCTCTCGGAACGTCTGGCCGGAATGGCCACTGAAGAAGCGCTTGAGCAGTCGGGTATCGGCCGTAAGGGCGATTTCCCGGGACCGCTGTTTCTTGCCGTGGCGCCGGTTGAAATCGAATGGCCGCCACGGCTGGAACTGGGACGCGTCGCCGGGGGGCAGGAACTCGACTACGACGATCTGCTCCGCGTCTGCCGCGGCGGCAACTACACCCCCTATCATCGCCGATTCCAGTTCGGCTCGGTGGCGACCTATCTCGCCGATGCGTTCGGCACCAAGGGATCGCCGATTTCACTGTCGACCGCCTGCGCGTCCGGCGCCACCTCCATCCAGCTCGGCGTCGAAGCCATCCGCCGCGGCGAGACCGACGCCGCCTTGTGCGTGGCGACCGATGGTTCGGTCAATCCGGAAGCGTTGGTGCGGTTTTCTCTCTTGTCCGCACTGTCGACCCAGAACGATCCGCCCCGGGCCGCGTCCAAGCCGTTCTCGAAGAACCGCGACGGATTCGTCATGGCGGAAGGCGCCGGTGCGCTGGTGCTGGAGAGCTATGATGCCGCCGTCGCACGCGGCGCGCCGATCCTCGGCGTGCTGGCCGGCTGCGGCGAGCTCACCGACTCCTTTCATCGCACCAGATCCAGCCCCGATGGCAAGCCGATCATCGGCTGCGTGCGAAAGACCTTGGCCGACGCTGGCATGACGCCGGAGCAGATCGATCACATCAACGCGCACGGGACCGCGACGCCGGAAAACGACAAGATGGAATATCTGGCGATTTCAACGGTGTTCGGCGAACACGCCAAGCAAATCCCGGTGTCGTCGAACAAGTCGATGGTCGGCCACACCATCTCGGCAGCCGGCGCCGTTGAGGCGATCTTTTCGCTGCTGACGCTTGAACATCAGCGAATTCCGCCGACCATCAACTATGAAACGCCGGATCCGACGATTCTGTTCGATGTCGTCGGAAACAAAGCCCGCGACGCGCGCGTCACCGCCGTGATGTCGAATTCGTTCGGCTTTGGCGGCCAGAACGCCTCGCTGATCCTGACGCGCGAGCCGATCTAGCTGATTTAGCCATCCGATGCCGGCGGTTGACGTCACCGTATCAAACGGCGATACGCACGCGATCGGAAATCCTTCTTCTTGCCGGGGACACGGCGTTATGCGCGCGCTCACTCTTGTTGCCGATCGCCAGCTCGTGGTCGCGGATGTGCCGGCGCCGGCGCCTCCGGGCGCGGGCGAGCTGCAGATCCGCGTCAAGGCCGTCGCGCTCAATCACATCGACGTCTGGGGCTACCGCGGCATGGCGTTTGCGAAGCGCAAGCTGCCGCTGGTGGTCGGCGCGGAAGCCTCCGGCGAGGTTGCCGCGGTCGGAGAAGGCGTCACCCGCTTCAAGCCGGGACAGCCAGTGGTGATGTACGGCGCCCTCACCTGCGGGGTCTGCCGGGCCTGCAACGAAGGCCGCCACAATCTCTGCGAAAACGTCGCCGGCGTGCTTGGCTTCCACGTCGACGGCTTTGCGCGCGAGCTGATGAACCTGCCGGAACGGCTGGTGATCCCGGTGCCAAGCGGCGTCAGCGAACGCGACGCGGCCTGCGCGCCGATTGCCTTCTCGACCGTGCAGCACATGCTGTTCGACAATGCGAAACTGCAGCCCGGCGAGACCGTGCTGGTCCATGCCGGCGGTTCCGGTATCGGCACGGTTGCGATCATGATGGCCAAGAAGATCGGCTGCACGGTCATCACCACCGTCGGCGACGATTCAAAGATCGACGGCGTCAAGGCG
>Ga0182030_10021036_pt1 | contig 12252 bp, 12 predicted proteins | sample 812S3MmetaG_FD_121299 | JGI IMG/M metagenome (GOLD analysis project Ga0182030, IMG submission 121299) | Permafrost microbial communities from Stordalen Mire, Sweden - 812S3M metaG (Illumina Assembly) | ecosystem: Environmental > Terrestrial > Soil > Wetlands > Permafrost | place: Sweden...
GCATCAGCAAGGAGTTGTTCGATCTCTTGGTGACCTCGAAGCACTACTCCGAAATCACCGACGGAGCCTTCGACATCACGTATGCGAGCGTCGGCTACATGTACGATTTTCGCAAACGCGTGCGTCCGAACCAAGCGCAGATCGCCAAGGCGCTGCCGGCGGTCAACTATCGGCATGTTCTGCTCGATCCCGAGAAACAGACCGTGCAGTTCTCACAGAAGGGCGTGCGCATCGATCTCGGCGGAATCGCCAAGGGTTACTCGGTCGACCGCGGCATCGACGTGCTCAAAGGACTCGGCTACACGCGCGCCTTCGTGGGTGCGGGCGGCGACAGCCGGATCATCGGCGACCGGTTCGGCAAGCCGTGGATCGTCGGGATCCGGGACCCGCGCAAGGCCGAAGGCAACGTGATCGCGCGGATTCCGCTGGTCGACGCCGCGATCTCGACGTCCGGCGATTACGAGCGGTTCTTCGACGAGGACGGCGTGCGTTACCACCACATCATCGATCCGCACACCGGCCATTCCGCGAGCAAGGTGCGCAGCGCCACCGTGATCGGGCCCTATGCGACGCGCACCGACGGTCTATCGAAGACCGCCTTCGTGCTCGGGCCGGAAGCGGCGATGGAGATCTACAACCGGCTCGACGACATCGACGCGATCATCGTCAAGCTCGACGGTACGATCATCAAATCGAAGGATATGCAAAAGGCGCTCCCCCAGCCGCAGCAGTAATCAATCCCGGAAATTGTTGAACTGCAGCGGCACCTCGAACGTGCTCTTGCGCAGGAGCGCGATCGCTTCTTGCAGATCGTCGCGCTTTTTGCCGGTCACGCGCACCTTCTCGCCCTGGATCTGCGCCTGAACCTTGAGCTTCGAGTCCTTGATGAGGCGCGTCACTTTCTTGCCGGTCTCCGGGTCGATGCCGTGCCGGAGCTCCACGAGCTGCTTGGCGACGGCGAGATTGACGACGGGATCATTCACCTCGAGGCAGGTGATGTCGATGCCGCGCTTGGCGATCTTGAGCTTCAAGATCTCGAGCATCTGCTTCAATTGAAAATCCGCGGGCGCGCTCATGGTCACCGTGGTTTCCTCGAGCTCGAATGCGGCGCCCGTGTTCTTGAAGTCGAAGCGCTGAGACAGCTCGCGGCCCGCCTGGTCTACGGCGTTGGTCAGCTCATGAGAATCGATTTCGGAGACTACGTCGAAGGAGGGCATGGTGATTTCCGGCCGCAATATCTCGAGCCTTAACGATACCCGCGAGCCTGCAGCGTGAAAAGCTTGGCGTATCGACCGTCGGCCGCCATCAAGGACTCGTGACTGCCGCGCTCGACGATCCGCCCCTCCTCCAGGACCAGAATCTGATCCGCCATGCGCACGGTGGAGAAGCGGTGCGATATGACGATCGCGATGCGATTGCGGGTCAATTCCCGGAAATGCTCGAAAACCTCGGCCTCGGCCCCGGCATCGATCGCGGCCGTGGGCTCATCCAGCACGAGAATGTCGGCCTCGTTGCGCATGAATGCTCGCGACAGCGCGATTTTCTGCCACTGGCCTCCCGACAGCTCGCGGCCGTCTTTGAACCATTTGCCGAGCTGTGTGCGGTAGCCTAGGGGAAGCTGCTCCACGAAATCCGCGGCGAGGCCCTGGGCGGCGGCGCCGCGCCAGCGGCCCTCGTCCTCGAACGCCCGCACGTCGCCCGCTCCGATGTTCTCGCCGACGAGCAGCTGGTAGCGCGCGAAGTCCTGGAATATGACCCCGATGCGCTGCCGCAAGGTGGTCTCGTCCCATTCCTGCAAATCCAAGCCGTCGAGAAGAATCCGTCCCTGGGTCGGGTGGTAGAGCCGGGTGAGCAATTTGATCAGCGTGGTCTTGCCCGAGCCGTTTTGCCCAACGAGCGCCAGGCTTTCCCCGGGCCGCACGTGCAAATCGATCTGCGATAGCGCCGGCGCGGTCGCGCCCGGATAGACGAACTCCACGCCCTCGAACCGAATGCCGTCGCCGGGCCGCGGACCCCGCGTGCGCGAGCCGCTCGTGCTCTTCACCGGCTGCTCGAGGTACTCGAAGAGATTCGACAGGTAAAGGTTATCCTCGTAGAGGCCGCTGATGGCCGTGAGTGCCGCGCTCACCGAGGCCTGACCCTGGCGCAGCAGCATGAGGTACATGGTCATCTGGCCGACGCTCAACGCGCCGAGCACGGTCTCCGCGGCGATCCAGCCGTAGCCGCCGTAGAGCGCGCCGGTACCGAGCAATCCCAGTCCGAAGCCCCACGTATCGCGACGCACGGTGAGATCGCGGTCCTCGCGATAGAGTCGCGTGAAGATCTCCCGGTAGCGGTCGAGGAAGCGCGGACCGAGCTGGAATAACTTCACCTCCTTGGCGTTCTCGTCTCGCGCGAGCACCCCCTCGAGGTAGATCTGCATGCGTGACTCGGGCGCGCGCCAGCGGAACAGACGGAAGGCCTCGCCGGAGAATTTCGCCTCGGCGAGGAAGGCGGGCAGCCCCGCAAGCACCAGGAGCACAACGGCCCACGGCGAGAAGCGCACCAACAGACCGCCGAAGGAGATCAACGAGACCGCGTTCTGCAGCAGGCCGAAGGTACGCATGACCAGGCTCAAGGGGCGGCTCGAGGCCTCGCGCCGCGCCCGGGTGAGCTTGTCGTAGAACTCGGAGTCCTCGAACTGCACGATATCGAGCGTGAGCGCCTTCTCGAGGATCATCACGTTGACCCGCTGGCCGAGCTGCGCCCGCAGCAGCGATTGGGCGAGCGACAAGCCGCGTTGCGCGAGGGCGGTCAACGCGACGAGCCCGGCCTCACACGTCACCAAGGTCAGCACATGGCCGAACGCGGTCGCCCCGGTACGGTGGTGCAGTTCCGCGGCACGAATCACCGCGTCGACGATCAGCGCCCCGATGTAGGCGACGCCGGCGGGCAAGACGCCGGCAATGACCGTGAGCGCCGCAAGCGCGATCGACAGCGAGCGGTTGGTGGTCCACACCAGCATCAAGGCGCGCCTGCTGTATTCGAACAGCGCGCCGATGCTGCGTCGGAACGCGCCGTTGCCCGAGGCGCGTGCAGAATCGTCGGAGGTCAGGGGAGGATGGGCTGCCAAACGTCGTCAATCCACCGGGCGGAGCGAGAACGGGCAGCGGTAAGGACCGGCTGCGCTGGCGCGCAGGCGGGCGCTCGCCGCATTTTGCTTTTCGCTCGTCAACATTGGCCGCTCGACATAAGGTGTCTCGTCTCTCCGGTATCCCACGCACGGAGCCCGTCCGCTTATAATTACCTGAAGGGCAGCGCTCTCGGCCCCGGTCCTCGTATGGCGGAGTAATCGTGAAATTCAAGCCCCTGCTCGATCGCTGGAAAAAAGAGCGCCCGCCGGCGCGAACGGCGTCAGAATACGCCGTACGGCTGCCGCTCGACGATGCCTCGCGCCTGCACGCGCTGGTCGAGCTTTTCCCCGGATGCACCCTCGAGGAGATCGTCACGGATTTGCTGCACGCCGGGCTCGACGAGATTGCGGCAGCGATGCCTTACGAGCCCGGCCCGAAGATCATCTCGCGCGATGATCACGGCGACCCGGTGTACGAGGACATTGGCATGACGCCGCGCTTCGTCGAGCTCACCCGCAAGCTCAAGAAGCGTCTCGAGGCGGATCTCGATCGCGCCCCTCCGCCCCCCGGAAGCCTCGGGCAGGCTTGACGCTGCCTGCTCGCGGCGGCGATACTCACGCGGCATGTCAAGCGCAAGCTTAAACCGCGTTGGTTGGTGGTGGCGCACTTCGTCAATGGGGTGGGCGCTGGGCGCTTAAGTTTTAATTTCATCCGATATCCAGAGCCCATCCCCGCCTTACGACGGGGATGGGTTTTTTTTGGGCCTTAAACTCGAGGTAAACCGCAGGTCACATGAAAGCGCCCTTCGACATCGCCGCCGATCTCGACACGCCGGTGTCCGCCTACCTGAAGCTCGCGCCCTTTCGCCCACGCTTTCTGCTGGAGAGCGTTGAGGGCGGCGAGCGGTTGGCGCGGTACTCATTCATCGGCTTCGGCGATTGCTTGGAGGTGCGGCTCGACGCCGCGGGCCTCGCGGTCGGCACCCAGCGCGGACCGCGACCCCGCTCGCGGCAGGAATTTCTCGACGCGTTGCGCGCCGCGCTTGCGCTCGCGCCGCAGCCGAAGCCCGACATTCCGGGCGTTCCGCTGTCGGGGGGTCTGGTCGGCTACACGGCTTATGATGCCGTGCGCTACTTCGAGCGGCTGCCGGGACGCAGCCTCGACGCGACGCCGGCCCCGCACGCGCACTACCTCGCGCCGTGCTCGCTTTTGGTCTTCGATCACCTCACCCGCAGCGCCGCGCTCCTGCACGACGGCAGCGAGGAGGAGCGGCAACTCTTGCGGAGCGAGGTCATGCGCGCACTGCGCGGTGCGGTCCCCACCGTGCTCGCTCGCGGCGGCTTCTCGCCCGGCGAGCCCTCGCTCTGCGAGGCGGCGCACGCGGCCGGCGTCAGGCGCGCTCAAGAATACATCGCCTCCGGCGACGTCTATCAGCTCGTGCTGGCCTCACGGTTCGAGGGACGGCACGGGCTCGCTCCCTTCGAGGTCTACCGGGCGCTGCGGCTTCTCAACCCCTCGCCCTATATGTTCTTCTGCGAGCTCGGCGATATCACCGTGGTCGGCTCTTCGCCCGAGGCGTTGGTCAAGTCTCACGGCGGCCAAGCGCAGCTGCGCCCGATCGCGGGGTCGCGGCCGCGCGGTGCCGATGCAGCGGGCGACCTGCAGCTCGAGACGGACCTGCTCGCCGATCCCAAGGAGAATGCCGAGCACGTCATGCTCGTCGATCTGGCTCGCAATGATCTGGGACGGGTGGCGACGGCCGGATCGGTGCGGGTCGAGCCGTACCGGGTGATCGAGCGCTACAGCCATATCATGCACATCGTGAGCGGCGTGAGCGGCAAGCTGGCCCCAGGGTTCGATGCGTTCGATCTGTTTGCCGCAACCTTCCCGGCGGGCACGCTGGTCGGCGCGCCCAAGGTGCGCGCCATGCAGATCATCGATGAGCTCGAGCCGGTCGGACGCCAGCTCTACGGCGGCACGGTGGGCTATTTCGGCCGCCACGGAGATATGGACCAGGCGATCACGATCCGCACTCTGGTGTTCCGCGGTGATCAATACAGCTACCAGGCGGGGGGCGGTATCGTCGCCGATAGCTCCCCGAAAGCCGAATATGAGGAAGTCATGGCGAAGAGCGCGGTGCTGCGCCGCGCACTCAGCATCGCGGCGGAGGGCCTGTGAACGCGCCGCCGAGAATATTGCTGATCGACAACTACGATTCGTTCACCTACAACCTGGTGCAGGCGTTCCTGGTGCTCGGAGCGGAGGTCGACGTTCGCCGCAACGACGCGATCAGCGTGGAGGCTGCGCTTTCGCAGGGGCACTCGCACTTGGTCATCTCCCCGGGGCCCGGCACGCCCCGCAATGCCGGCGTGTCGATGCCGATGATCGAAGCATTCGCAGGACGCATCCCGATCTTCGGCGTGTGTCTCGGTCATCAGTCGTTGGTCGAGGTGTTCGGCGGACGGGTGGTACGCGCGTCGCGGCTCATGCACGGCAAAGTGTCGCCGGTGCGGCACGACGGCAAGGGCGTGTTCGGCGGCATGGGTCAGGATTTTCAGGCGGGGCGCTATCACTCGTTGATTGCGCAACCCGACAGCATCCCGCCGGTGCTCGAAGTCACGGCGCGCACGCCGGAAGGGGAAATCATGGGCGTGCGCCATCGGTCGTTGCCCATCGAAGGGGTGCAATTTCACCCGGAAAGCGTCTTGACTCCCGAGGGGCCGGTCATGATGGCCAACTTTCTGAAGATGTAGCCGATGATGCGAAGTCCACGCGAAACCCTCGATCACTTGCTGGAGCGCCGCGACCTCGATGAGAGCGAAGCGGGGCGGCTGCTCGTGCTCATGACGGCGTCGGATCTCGCTCCGGCCCTGGCCGGAGCGCTGCTCGCAGCCGTGCGCGCCAAGGGCGTGACGCCCGCCGAGGTGCGCGGCTTTGCCGCTGCCATGCGCTCACTCGCGCGCAAGCCCGAGCTGCCCGAAGCACCCGACGCCATCGACATCGTGGGCACCGGCGGCGACGCGTCCGGCAGCCTCAACCTGTCGACGGGGGCGGCATTGCTTGCCGCCGCCTGCGGCTTGCCGGTGGTGAAGCACGGAAACCGCTCGATCTCGAGCCGCAGCGGCAGCGCGGATTTGATCGAGGAGCTCGGGCTCAAGTTGCCGCTCGATGAGCGCCGGGCGGCGGCGTGCTTTACCGCCACCGGATTCACCTTCCTGTTCGCGCCGTATTTCCATCCGGCGATGAAGGCACTGGCGCCCACGCGGGCGGCGCTCGGCGTGCGCACGGTCTTCAATCTCCTGGGGCCTCTGACCAATCCGGCCGCGCCGCGTTATCAGCTGATCGGTGCCTACGATGAAGCCACCGCGGCATTGATGGCCGAGACCCTGAGCGGAATGGCCGGCGAGCGCGCCTGGGTCGTGCACGGCGCGGCCGGTTGGGACGAGGCAACGCCTATCGGACCGTTCTCGGCCTACGACGTGACGCGCGGCGTGGTCCGCCGCCTCCAGGTCGATCCACGGGAATATGGCTTGCCGCCATGCCGGGCGGAGGATCTCAAGGGCGGCGACGCGGTGGCGAACTACGCCGCTCTCAAGGACGTGTTCGGGCGCCGCGACCGCGGACCGCACCGCGCCGCCCTCACTCTGCAGTGCGGGCTCGCGCTCTACATCGCGGGCCGCGCCGCCTCGATCGCCAACGGCGTCGATGCCGCCGGCGAGACTCTGGACAGCGGCCGCGCCCAGGACTGGCTCGCCAAGCTCGAGCAATTTGCCGCTCTCGACCGAGCGTGTCCGTGAGCGGCTTCTTGCGGGACATGCACCGATCCAGCGCCGAGCGCGTAGCCGAGGCCCGACTGCGCGAGCCGGAGGGAGCGCTCGAGCGGCGCGCGCGGCAAACTCCGCTGCCGCCGCCGCTGAAGCTCTCGGGGGCATTTGACGTGATCGCCGAGCTCAAACTGCGCTCCCCGGCTCAAGGGGTGTTGCGCAGTGGCGCTCACGATTGGCAGAGCCGTGTCGGCGCGTATGCAAGAGCGGGCGCCGCCGCCGTGTCGGTGCTCACCGAACCGACCCGCTTCGACGGCTCGCTCGAGCACCTGCGCGAGGCTGCCGCGGCGCTCACGCCGCTTGGCGTGCCCGCGATGCGCAAGGATTTCGTCGTGGATCCCTATCAGGTGCTCGAGGCGCGCGCGGCCGGCGCGGGCGGCGTGCTGCTCATCGCACGGATGCTGAGCCGCGAGCACATTGCGGAGCTGCTCACGGTCGCGACCGATCAGGGCCTGTTCGTGCTGCTCGAGGCGTTCGATGACGCCGACCTCGAGCTGTGCCGCGAGCTCATCGGACCCCAAGTCTCGGGGAACGAAAGACTGCTGGTGGGCGTCAACTGCCGCGATCTCGATACGCTCAAGGTCGAGCGGTCGCGCTTCAAGGAGCTCGCGCCGCTGCTGCCGCCAAGCGCCCTCTGCGTGGCGGAGAGCGGAGTCGCGACGGCCGCCGACGCGCTCGAGGCGCGCCGGCTGGGATACCGGCTTGCGCTCATTGGCACCGCATTGATGACCCGCGAGGATCCGGCCTTGCTGCTTGAGGAAATCTTCGCCGCGACCCGGACAGTGCAGTCTTAAATGGCTACACTCGGCAGCATGTTCATCAAGATTTGCGGCATTACCAGCGCCGATGCAGTCAGTGCCGCCGCGGACGCCCGGGTGGACGCGATCGGGTTCGTATTCGCGCCGAGCCCGCGGCAGGTGACCCCGGGGCAGGCGGCGCAACTCGCGGCGCTCGCCCCGCCCGGCATATTGCGCATCGCGGTGGCTCAGCATCCGCTGCAAATGAAGGTCGACGAGATCTGCCGCATCTTGAAGCCCGACTTTTTTCAGACCGATGTCGAGGACCTGCGCGAGCTCAAGATCCCGGCGCACATCAAGGTGCTTCCGGTCGTGCGGTTCGGGCGTAAAACGCCGAGCCCGCTGCCGCAACGTATAGTGTTCGAGGGGCCGACGAGCGGCATCGGCGAGCTGGCGGACTGGGGGCGGGCCGCGGAGCTCGCGCGCCAGACCGAAGTGATCCTCGCGGGCGGCTTGAACGCACAGAACGTTGCGGAAGCCGTGCAGGCGGTCAGGCCATTCGGCGTCGACGTGTCGAGCGGCGTCGAGCAGGAGCCGGGCGTCAAGGATCCCGGCAAGATCAGAGAATTCGTGCTCGCCGCGCGCGCAGCGGCGGCCCAGTTGGAGCCAGACACATGAGCTCGAGACCCGCGACCCGGGAGATTTCCGGGACCCAACCCGACGCCAAGGGCCGCTACGGCATCTTCGGCGGCCGCTACGTGCCGGAAACCTTGGTGCCGGCGCTCGATCGGCTGCAGTCCGGCGTCGACTGCTATTTGCACAGTGCGGATTTCCAGGCGGAGTTCCACAGCGAGCTCAAATCCTGGGTGGGCCGCCCCACCGCGCTTTCGTATGCGCCGACGCTCTCCAAGCGCTGGGGCGCGCGCGTGTGGCTCAAGCGCGAAGACCTCGCGCACACCGGCGCGCACAAGATCAACAACGCCCTGGGACAGACTTTGCTCGCGAAGCGTTTGGGCGCCAAGCGCGTCATCGCCGAAACCGGTGCGGGTCAGCACGGCGTCGCGAGCGCGGCCGCGGCCGCCCGGCTCGGGTTGCCTTGCGTCGTCTACATGGGCGAGGTCGACGTCGAGCGCCAGGCGCCGAACGTCGGGCGCATGAAGCTCATGGGCGCGACCGTGGTGCCGGTCGGCTCCGGCGATAAGACCTTGCGCGCCGCCATCGATGAGGCGCTGCGCGACTGGGTGTCCGATCCGGACGGTACCTACTACTGTCTGGGATCGGCCGTCGGTCCGCATCCTTATCCGTACCTGGTGCGGGAGCTACAGTCGGTGATCGGCCGCGAGGCGCGCGCGCAGATGCTCGAGCTCGGCGGCGGTTTGCCGGACGTGGCGGTCGCCTGCGTGGGCGGCGGCTCGAACGCGATCGGGCTGTTCCATCCGTTCGTCGACGACGCGAGCGTTGCGCTCCTCGGCATCGAAGCGGGCGGTCGCGGGGCTGGTCTCGGCGACAATGCGGCCTCGCTCACGTTCGGAACGCCCGGCGTGCTGCAGGGAAGCTATACGTTGATCCTGCAGGACGCGTTCGGCCAGGTGCGTGAGACACATTCGGTGTCCGCCGGACTCGATTATTCCGGTGTCGGGCCGGAGCACGCTTTCTTGAAGAGCACCGGGCGCGTCATCTACGAATCGGCGACCGATGAGGAGGCGCTCGACGCGCTCAGCGAATGCGCCCGGTGCGAGGGACTGCTGCCCGCCATTGAAAGCGCGCACGCGATCTTCGGCGCGCGCCGCTATGCCGAACGACATCCCGGCGCGCGCATCCTGATCGGATGCTCGGGACGCGGCGACAAGGACATGAGCATCTTGCAACGGACGCTGCTCGGCGAGTAGGCGGCAGCATGCAACCTCGCGACCAAATATCCGCGGCGATCAAAGCCGCCACTGCTCGAGGCCGCCCCGCCCTGGTGGGTTATCTGACCGCCGGGTTTCCGGCGCGTCGCAATTTCCGGGACAATCTCGCCGCGGTGGCCGCGGCGTGCGACGTGGTCGAGGTGGGCGTACCGTTCTCCGACCCGATGGCCGACGGTTCGACCATTCAGCGCGCGAGCTTCGCCGCGCTCGCCGACGGCGTCACGCTGCCGTGGATTCTCGAGGAGATCCGGGCGCTGCCCGAGCCGCGCAGCGCGCCGGTGCTGCTCATGAGCTACCTGAATCCGCTGCTCGCGTACGGGCTCGAGCGCCTGCCGCGTGCGGCACGCGAGGCAGGCGTCGCCGGGTTCATCGTCCCGGACTTGCCGTACGAGGAGAGCGGCGATCTCAAGGCCGCGCTCGAGCACGAGGGACTCGCGCTCGTGCAGATGGTCACGCCGGTGACGCCGGCCGGCCGGTTGGAGATGCTGTGCCGGGAAGCGCAAGGCTTCGTTTATGCGGTCACCATGACGGGCACCACCGGCAAATCGGCGGAGGTGCCGGACCAAGTCCTCGAGTACATGGATCGGGTCAAGCGCTGCTCCAAGATCCCGGTCTGCGCGGGGTTCGGTATCAGGTCGCGTGCGCAGGTCGCACGTTTCGCGGGTCACGTCGACGGTGTCGTGATCGGCTCGGCGCTGGTCGAGACGCTGGAGCGCGGCGAGGACGTGCGCGCCTTCCTGGGTTCGCTCCGATGAAGCGCATTTATCGGGCCGCCTCGCTTCTGCAGGTCGCGCACGCCCGGAATGTGCTCGTCGCGTCGGGCATCCGCTGTGAGATGCGCAATCTCTACCTCGCCGGCGCGGCGGGCGATCTGCCGATGATGGAGACCTGGCCCCAGCTGTATGTCGAAGAGGCCGACGAGCGCAACGCGCTCCGCGTCCTCGAAAGTGCATCGTCTCCGAGTACTGAAGCGCCATGGACTTGCGGCGAATGCGACGAGGAGCTCGAGGCGCAGTTCACTACCTGCTGGCGATGCGGGTATGAGCGCGCAAGCAAGGCGAACCCTTAGAGTTTCGCGGTGCCGCATAGACGGTCGCTGTCAGACAAACACCGACACGAATTCGCCCGAAATCTGAGCGAAGGATCAGCAACCACCCATGGCACGTGTCCCAGGCCCAGGTTAAAACTCCTCGGGTGCGCAGTGTAACGATTACACCGACGCGTCAACGGAGGCCTTTAAGTCATGAGCGTGGCGAGCAGCAGCTTTCTCGAACCCTCGTTTCCGCCCGCGGCGGCCGGCCACTTGCTGGGTGAGTCCCCAGCGATGCTGGAAGTGTTTCGCCTAATCGAGCGGGTGGCCCCGACCGAGGCGAGCGTGCTACTCACGGGCGAGAGCGGGTCCGGTAAGGAGCTCGCGGCTCGATCGATCCACGACCGAAGCCTGCGCCGCGCCGGCCCGTTCGTTGCGATCAACTGCGGGGCGATCCCCGCCGGACTCATCGAGGCCGAGCTCTTCGGCTACGAGAAGGGCAGCTTCACGGGCGCGGTCCGCGGCCATGCGGGGGTCTTTGAGCGCGCCAACGGCGGTACTTTGCTCCTCGACGAGGTGACCGAGATGCCGGCGGACATGCAGACCCGCCTCCTGCGGGTGCTGGAGAGCGGTAAGTTCTACCGGGTCGGCGCGAACCTCGAGCAGGCTACCGACGTGCGCGTCATAGCGGCGACCAATCGCTGTCCGCTGCAGGCCGTCGAGAGCGGCCGGTTGCGCGAGGATCTATTGTATCGCCTCGCGGTATTTCCGATCAATTTGCCGCCGCTGCGCAGCCGCGGAAGCGACGTCGAGCTGCTCGCCGAGCATTTCCTGGCGGAGCGGAACGCAGAGGCCGGAGCGCAGAAGCGCTTCACTGCGCTTGCGCGCATGACGCTCCGGCAGCACACCTGGCCCGGCAACGTGCGCGAGCTCAAGAATTGCGTCGAGCGGGCGTTCATCCTGGCGGACCAGGCACTCGAGCTCGCACCGCTCATCCAGAACACGGGCGCTCGAGCCGAAGGCGGGGCGCCCGAGCGGCTGGACATTCGCGTTGGAAGCCGAATCCATGATATGGAGCGTTCGTTGATCGAAGCGACGCTCGATTACTTTCAGGGCAACAAGCGCCGCGCGGCGGACGCCCTGGGTTGCAGCCTGAAGACCTTGTACAACAAGCTCAATGGCTACTCCCAGAGCGAGTGCGCGAGCAGCTGAGGCAACGGGCTCCGGAGCTGAAGCAAAATAGGGGAGAGTCAAAATCGTGTCACGAGTATTGATCGCCGACGATCACGCGGTCGTCCGAGCGGGTTTCAAGCAGTTCCTGGAGGCGGATCCCACCATCAAAGCGGTGGGTGAAGCGGCGAGCGGAAACGAGACGCTTGACCTGCTGCGCAAGCAGGAATGGGACCTGGTGCTGCTCGACATCCACATGCCGGACCGCAGCGGCCTCGACATCCTGCGGCATATTCAAACCGGTCATCCGGGCGTGCGGGTTCTCGTCATGAGCGGCTTGCCCGAGCAACAATACGCGGTAAATGTGCTGCGCGCCGGCGCGAGCGGCTATCTGTCCAAAGACAGCGCTCCCGAGGAACTGATGAAGGCGGTGCGAACCGTGCTCTCCGGTCGCCGATACGTGAGCGC
>Ga0182030_10021041_pt1 | contig 12249 bp, 9 predicted proteins | sample 812S3MmetaG_FD_121299 | JGI IMG/M metagenome (GOLD analysis project Ga0182030, IMG submission 121299) | Permafrost microbial communities from Stordalen Mire, Sweden - 812S3M metaG (Illumina Assembly) | ecosystem: Environmental > Terrestrial > Soil > Wetlands > Permafrost | place: Sweden...
GCAATCTGACACACCTCCCCATGCCGATTCATACTTATCGTCACACTCCCATCCCTCAACTGCTCTTCCAGCATCGTCGCATCTAACAACGTAGCCTCCTCCGCCTCCCCATAAAAACTAAATGTAACGCAAAGCGGATAATGCAGTAGACTCAATGGCACCGGCTCCCGTTCCGCTAATGTGTAAACAGTCACACTCTCGCCCTCCGTACTGGTATCCGGTTTCCTAAAATGCTGTAACGCGGCTATAACACCTATACATGCCGCGTCCACGAGATTCCCATCGTGTGATAATACGTGTACGTCTGCTCTTACAGACCAGACTTTAGACCCAGCTATTAGGCACAGTGATTCGACATCTAAAGCTTGAGAGCGCCGAAGTGTTTTTTCTAGGAGGCGGGAGAGCAGCAGCTCGGTTTCTGAAGGACGGTTTACTTCGAAGTGGGGGGCGGTCATGGGGGAGAGCTCGGTGGTTATGGTGAAGATGCCGTCAAAGGGGCGGTCGGGGAAGGGGACAGTGACTTCGGCGGAGATGTTGGTAAGGACTCTGTTCACATACATTAAACTTTCATTCAATCCTAAAAACAAAGTTAAATCGAAATCATACCTTGTATTCCCCAGTCTAACATCCGCAACTCCATATTCATCTCCAAATTCCAACTCCAAAGCTCGGAATTGATCCAAACTTCGACCATCTATCCGCAGGTTTTCTTGCAAGGCTTTTTGGAAAAATTGCTTCTCATTGAGAGAGGGGGGCATTTCTCGAGGCATTTCAAAGGCGTTTGAGGGAGTTCACATGGGGAAGTAAAGTTTCGCGGGGGAGCTGTTGAAATTCTGGATTCTGGCAGTATTCTGGGCGGTGAGTTTAATTGGGTTTAGCTCGGATGCTAGCTCTGATTTTGTGGGCTTTAATTTTGAGGTTCTTACGATTTTGAGCAGACACGAAAGCAATCTTCTCTCTGCGTTCATACATGCGCAATCATGACTACGGCACATAGACCTACATTCGACCCGGCAAAGGGTAAAGAAGCCCAAAGAGGCCCTGCATACCACCAGCGCCTCCTACCAGCTCACACGCAATTGAAAGTCAGGTACGATGAATGTTATCCTGGCCACATGGCTATTGCTAACAGTTCGCAGGAAGCCAGGGCAAGGAGGAGATGCAGACAACAAACCACGGGATCTTCGCGCCGAATTACTTCAAGCCGAGGCAGCTCATTTCGCAAAATTAAAGGGAGAACCAGCTCCAGTCACAGATACTTCAGGTGAATCTACGAATTCGGCGAAAAGACAGTTAGAGAATGGAGACGGGGAGGAAGAAGAGGACCCTGAAGCGAAAAGAAGACGCGTACTGGAAGAAACAAGGGATATAGATGCCGATTCGGAAGAGGACGATGAGGATGAGAGTAGTGACGATGATAGTGATGATGAGGACGAGACGGCAGAGTTACAGCGCGAGCTAGAGAAGATCAAACGTGAGAGGGCTGAAAAAAGGGAGCAAGAGGTTAGAAAAGGAATTTTCTTCTAAGGTACAACATGGCTGATGCAATCTAGGAACGAGAGAAGGCGGCGGAAGAGGAGGCTGCGCGAGAACATGACATTGCTCTGGGCAACCCCTTATTGAACCCTAAAACGGACTTCAATGTCAAGCGCAGGTATGTTACACGATTCCAGCCACATGGACCCTGGCTGACTGTTTTGCAGATGGGATGACGATGTGATCTTTAAAAATCAGGCTCGCGGGACAGATGACAAGCGGAAAAAGGAGTTTGTTAATGTGAGTCTATCCTTGGGAAGATCTGCCGCGATTACAACACTGATCATCGAATTCCTTTAGGATCTCTTGCGATCGGATTTCCATAAACGCTTCATGAGGTTAGTTCTGATCAGAAGAGTGGCTAGAAGATCATTAGCTAATTGTGGCACAGTAAATACGTGAGATGACGACTTTCTGGGACACTGGTCAATTGGTAGGCGTTGATCACGGTTAATCTGAAAGTATTTGTGGGACTCTCCGCGCGTTTGTACAGCAGAGTGTTAAAAGCTCTTCCGAATTGCGCATAAAGCGGATTAGGACATCGGGCTTGCATACTAGAGATGCATTACTAGTATACAGATGTTAGAGACATCAGCTGAAGCTGCGAAAAATGAAACATACTTTGCATTCAGCTAGCGAGGGGCGACGTCAAGAAAGAAGTAGTTAGTATCTCGTACCTGATGGGCTAATCACTGCAGCGAAGTCGATGCGGGGCAATGGAACCTTTAGCAGGATTGGGCTCGGTTCCAGCCACCACCAGCCACCGATCGTTTATACAAGGGTTGATTAGTGACGGCCATGCCGATCCCGATGAATGACGCCGTCCTCAAAAAAAGTAACTTTTCTTAGAGGGTTGGAGGAATGGAGGGTTGGAAGGGGAGCTTCAAGGCGTGCTCTCTTCTGAAGTTTCAATACGGCATCAAGAAAGCGGGGTCAATTGACAACGAGAGGGCAGGTCTCATGCCACTCGCTGAATCCAATAGCCCCAATGGCCCCAATGGCGCGACTACGGATCCAAAATGCCTTCTGCGCCAACACCCTGGCTACCAATGCATGTCAAACCAAGCTGAATCCTGATCGAGCCGCTCTTCCTTTTACCGTAGCCATTGTCCTCTAGGCTCGACTGATTGCACAAGTTCCAAGTTCTGGGCTGCATCTTTCCTTCTTTAGGACTACGTGCTTTGCTCTGCCCTGTTTCAGGAGCTGTATGCTTCAAATGGTGTCTCCCATTAATCTGGCTCATTCACTTCCACCAATTGTTATACGGGAAAGTAACATAAACTTACTTGTAGCTGTACAGGGTTCCCTGAAATGACGCAACTTGCTTTTCTGAGAGAATTATGCTAGTTGCTGTCAATGGAAAGTCCTTACAGGTTTTCAAAGCCACCACGTTAGTTGACGCGAGGGGTCAACCCGATGGTATCATACGGCTGAGCTCTTTCCTGATATAAGCTTGGCATTACCCCTCTAAATATCTCCCCATCTCAAGCTCCATTCACATTCTACAATACAATTAACTCGAAGATACCCAGCCCAACTCACTCAACAAACTTCATCATGTCTAACTACGACAACGACAACACCGTAAGTTTAGAGCACATACAAGCCAGTTCTTCATGGTTCCATCCTTCTGACAGACTTCCTTTCCCAGGGCTCTTATGGTGACTCCAACTACGGCGTAAGCCTTCCTTGGCTGTTGTTTAGCGATACTGCCATTACAGATTTGTGACTTCACAGATCAATACTAACATTCCTTCAGTCCTCTGGACGTCAGGGAGGTAACTCTGATTCCTATAATGTGAGTTCATTAAGCTTCTTAGCTATGTGTTTGGAGCTCTTTACAGCCCTGTAAGAATCTTAGCTGACTTCAATCAAGTCCGGCAACACAGATAGCTACGGCTCATCTGGCCGTCAAGGAGGAAATGACTCGTACGGCTCCGGAAACACTGGTGGCGGACTCGGGGGCTCTACTGGAGATGACAACTACGGATCATCTGGACGTACTGGTGGTGTAGGTGGAGACAGCAGCTACGGGGTTCGTCTTACATAGCCACACTCATTGTCCGCCAACCACTGACGCATACATAGTCTGGCAACACCGGCTCTGATTCATACGGCTCATCAGGCCGCACTGGCGGTGCCTCAGGAGGCATTGGTGGAAACGATAACTCTGATTCATATGGTTCGTCTGGACGCACTGGCGGTACTTCAGGCGGTTTCGGTGGTAACAACACCTCCGACTCCTACGGCTCTTCAAACACAACCGGAGGCACCTCAGGTGGCTACGGCGGCAACGATACCTCTGATTCATACGGCTCCTCAAACACAACTGGAGGCTCAGGTGGTTACGGCTCATCGAACACAAATTCCGGGTCTGGTGGCTACGGTAACGACTCCTCTACGGGAAACTATGATTCATCAAACAACAGTGGAAACAAGAAAGGCGACTCCACTGCTGGCAAGTTGTTCGAGAAGGCAGGCAATCTTCTCAAGAACGATGGCTTAGTCGAGAAGGGACAAGCTAAGCGTGGTGCTGCCGGTAACGATGATTATTCCTCAGGCAACACAGGCGGTTCTTACGGCAGTGGGAACAACAACAACAACAACAACGACAACTACTAGGTTGTTCAGTTGATGACGAATGCACCATGATGACTGAAATTATGCGTTGATTTGGTAAAATATCTTCATAATGATAGCTATATAATATCAATGATTTTCCGGTATCATCTAAAAAATTTCCTCTTAAGTATGACTTCTTATGGGATTTTGAATTTCACAGGCATCTCGAAAATGCCATCTTGAGATACCGATTTTCACGAGTTGCAGCTTCCCCTGCAAGAATTCGACTGGGGTACGTCACTGCTACATGAATCTCCAATCTCGTAGGCAAGATTTGGCGATCACTAAATTAGCACCGATGTGGCTTTATCATCTCCAAATACAGAACTTCATGTTTCCTCTCTCGATCGCCCTCTCATTATCCTTCAGAATAGATATCTTCAAAATTGCCAATCAGCACGTGCGCACCGCTCTTCCAATATAGCTCTCACTTAAACAGCAATCAAGCTTGTAACCAGAAACCAAAGGCTTTGCCTAGCCGAAACGACTCCGCTTCGCAACCCTCTACCCACTCTTCTGAGCGACGTCGAGACATAGACTCAGCTTATAAGTATTTATTCAGCTGTTATCAATGTACCACTATGGTCTTCTAGCCCGCGCCATCTTTCAGCATTAACCATACATAGTCCCTTCCGTCACAACCACCTCTCTCCTTTTCGATCCCTTCCCACGAGCCATTGATCCAACGATCCCGATATGGTCAGTTCTATCTGCTTCGTTTCTTGTTACCATATACCCAAAATCCCCGCACTGATTGAGCCTTTTCTCAATTTCTTCGTTCCTGTATGCAGAGAACTCATTTCTCAGATCGTCTTTCATTCTTCCGCCAAGTCAGCCACACTTCTAAATACCCCACCTAGCTTTCGTCTATATTGGCAGAGCTTGCTATGCCGATTGACGTCTGGCCATATATCCCAAGTTCCTACAATTCACAGCAATTGTAAGAGCATTCCTAAGCCAGTCAGGACCGTGTTGAAGCCCCACATGTAACCTTTCCGACTGACGCAGAAGACGTTATCTGCGCTGTACCAGTCGTACAATATTGGCTGTCCATCATAGCAAATTCAGTTTCCATACAAGCTTCGGGGCTCTATATGTGATTTCCAGCTGCCTATGTAGTCTAATAATGGTGCCGAGAGCTAAAAGTACTGATTATTTATCGCAACGGATGAGCTGAATGGCATAATAGGCCTAGATTTATACGCAGCGGAGTTGTTGTAAATCCAGGGCGAAACCAAAGCCATATCCGCAGACCGTACCGTCGTTATACCAATCTGCGTAAGGATCCTCAGGATAGAACTCAGTGATGTGGCTCGTGGGCATGATGAAGTCGTCCGTGCGCAGATCATTCCAAGTGTTTATCATGTTTCTCCTCAAGTCAGTTGCATTGGATGCATCTATAAGCAGATCAGCACACGATGTGTATCAGAGAGAAGTCTCAATATACAATAAGATAGAGCTGCAAAATTTCTACCTGCAGGTTCGGGACTGTCGTTAAGCAAGTCCTCCGAATCAGTCAGGTACGCAAAATATCTTGTTTGTCAAATTGCGTGTCACGATGGCCCCACGACAACTGCGTTACCGCCAAGTCCGATACTGGAACCGTCGAGAATCTGGAAGCATGGAGCTAAGGCCGGTGCGTCAACCCTGGCAAGTATCCCATCTGGCATTCCGTACATTCGCACCGATGGATTAATGTAACTAGTCGCAGTACCCTATATGGTTGGGAAGGCAAGGACATGAAAATTGGCCCAAAGCAGCGAAATTGCAGTCAACGCTGTTCGCCATCCGCGTTTATCAAGGACAACCTTGGCTAGTGACTAAACGGCCTTGAAAGATGGGGGATTAAACATCAATGCTGCAAATAAGTGGAAGGGAACGGTGGTCGCTCCATCGCCCATATGAGCGCATCGCCAGCTGCTTTGTACATCACCCATACTTGGAGAAATCGAGCTCCTTGTCCTATTATCAGATCCCATGTAACGTCGATTATCTTGACCTGGACGTAAGACAGCAAACCTCCTAATCGAATGTTGAGAATGAACAGCTTCTCAGCTCTTGATGCGCTCTTTTTCTCGCAAATAGTGGCTTCTTCAAATTGTTTATCCTGTCCGGTCTTCTGAAAGAAGGCAGTCACCATCTTTGCACCAGGCATAATCTAGAAGACATTACAATTTGCAACAAATGCTGAGATGACAATATCAATTTACTGTGTGTATAGCAACGTATTTACATTTTGGTTGTAGTGAAATCGTCTTTGGAGGAAGCACAGAAGTTGACCGAAAATTGTTGGATGAGACGCTATTTGTATCAACAGCGGATACTTGCTCTCCAGGACTCTTGGGCTCTTGTTGTTGGTCCAACGCAGTGTAGTTCATGATTTGGAAGTTGCTTGATTGTGTTTCCCCGGGTTTTTGGATCAAAAAGTAAAGTGTTTACTCTGCCTTTTCCCCAAAATTCCCAAAATTCCCCATGTTTTTTTGCTTTCTGTGTGAGATTGAATATAGGCAGGTATGCCTATGGAGTAGATGATAGCACGTGTTTCATCTCTGTCAAACTCACTTATTCCTCCAGCCCTTACTACCTACCTCAAAACCGATCATAGCTTATCTAAACTCGAACGAAAACTTGCTGCTGCATACTTGAAGTCAGCTAGTTGGGGAGGGTGTGTGAGAGTATTGGGATAGACGTACACAGCTCACGTGTTTGAAGTTCATCTATATAAAAGGGAATTTTGAAGGAATGGCAGATTTCAATATGTACCATTCATAAGGAAGAGTCAGTTTTAAGATATATACATTCACAAAGTCCAGCATATTCCCCTCGCATCCCCAGCGGCGGTCCTGATTCATCAAGTTATCCCCAAGTGATCCCAAACTTTCCCGATTCAAGGGGCAACAGACCAATGCCTGGCATCTTATTAGCGAGCAATTCCAAAATCACAACTGAAATTACTTACGGAAATATCCACGACGGCGCATCAAACGGTTCACTAGCCCAAGAAGCACCAACATGTGGCAGCACCTCCTTAAGAAAAACCTTATAACCCTCACCAGTCAAATGGAGCCCATCAGCCAACAACTTCCGCAGTACCTCGGAGTCTCCCATCGCCCTCGTACCCAGTAATCCTTGATCTTTAGCATACCCAGGAGTTAATCTAGCAGCTTCTTTCATAAGAGCGCTGAACAGGTCAACTAGTACGACGTTTTGGCTTTGGAACTCTGGCGCAATTTCTCGGATAGTTTCAGCGTATTGGGCTGTGACTTTTTGGAGCCGGGTCAAGGCGGGGTATCTTTTCAGGTCTTCGGCTTCGAGATGCGCTTCGTTGATCATGGGTGGGGTAACGAGAAGGATGGTGGGATTGTGAGCTCTGATTGAGGGGTGGTTGAGGATTGTTTTGATGTTGGATCGGTATTGGTCTAATGGCACGTGTTGACGGGTAGGGCTGTCTGGTAGACACGCGTCGTTTGCGCCAAATAGGATGAGCTGTTTGTTTGTTAAAGATGCTTACTATGCGAAAACTAAGCTCTGATGAATAGGAGATACCCATCGATACCACGCCCCGAATTATTGAGATGTATTGCACAGTGTCCCTGAAGGTGACACGATGCAATGCCTCCTCACTTTCAAGTACAGTACCTGGTCTCCCACTTGGGTTTATTGCAGTATTTTCAAGATGTATTGAAAGTCAACCTACCAGGTAGTCAACCTTCGCACATGTGGGGGAGGGTATGAGATGCGAAAGAATCTTTAAAACATTTGCCGTTGTATAACCTGGGAAGAAGTCAATACGTAAATGATAGTTAGATATCAATGGCGGGTGCCAACCGCTTAAGCCCCTATTGACCACATCGAGACGTCTATTACAGTCTGGGTGCAAATCAGCAATGCCATGATGAAAAGGCGTAGCTGAACACACGTTCTGCGAGACCAGCGCCAAATTCGTAACCGCCCCTGCTCAAAAGGCTGAATCTCGATCAGACCATTGCATGTGTTTCAATCGCACGATAGCAACCTACCTAGAATGCTCTATGATACTGCCGAGGACTTCAGCAAAGCGCGTATAGGGGAGCCGTGATATGAGCGTACCTATCTCCTAAGAGAATGAATTGAGGATACTTCTTGGATGCATCCATTTCACGAAGACGTGGGATAGGGGGTGCAGAAAGCCTAGAATGTGAGAGTCCGTGGGGTGATCAAGCGGGGTAGATAGGTAGGTTGTGAATTGCTCAACGGGAATGGCTCCTATCTGCCTTTCGCCTTTTGCCTTTTTTGCCTTTTGCCTTTTGCCTTTTGTCTCGAAGTCTTGTCCTACACCAGGCGCACAACAGCAACCGTGAAGTTGCAAATTGCCCCTCACTTTATACAGGACGTCTCACTGGTGCGGTTCAGGCTCCGTAGGCTATTACATGCAGTTCCAGTGGGCAGCCACACTACTGGGGTTTCCCGCGTTTAGTTCTAGGGGTTCTGTAGATCCCTGTAGAGGGACTTTGTTTTCCTCGGTTGCTGCGTCATTTCTGAGCCATATAAATTGTGATAAATTGTGATAAATCAGAGTATTTGAGGCTCCTCAGTGAGCCCCAAATCTCTTGATTCTATAAGTGCCTTGGTAAGTCGGTGAGCTGGTTGCAGTTCGGTGACGAATTGACTTGTACAGCATCAGCTGCTTGTGGGGGTCAGGCATTCATGAGTCCAAGCCTATGGTTGTACGGCATGTGCCAGGGCCGCTATGGAAGTTCCTCGTAAACGCAAACAAATCCGGTGATGGCTGTCTCACTACACGACTCACAGATTGAGTTCTTACTTGTTGTTATTCATAGCCCAAACTTGTGTCAAATGTCATAGGTCAAATATAGAAAGGACACTTCTTACCTTTCGTGATGAAGAAGGCGCAGCGCAGATCATGATTCCTTCCGCAATTTCCCCGCGTGACACCAACCGATGCCGAGTCTGACAACGAAATCAAAGTATCTCCACCTTCTTTAAACTTCATTCACTCTCGTGTTGCCGTCGCACCGACGTGCACAACACTTCAGCATGCCTTTGAAAATGCTGGACCCCGATTCCCCAGCCTCACCCTCTAATCCTCCCTCTCCAACGTCGATATTCGCGCGGCCTCGGTTTTCGAGAACTACCAGCAATCTGGAGGAGACACATACCGAGCGTACGCCTCTGCTGGGAGACGGTTTGCATTCCCGTAGGAGCAAAAGTAGAGGTGTACGAATACAAGTGAGCAGACCATACGTAAAGAGAATTTGGTGAAGTCTTGCTAATTACGGTCTCCGGTCAGTCTGTGGCAGATATATCGTCGTTGCCTCGATTATCACGGCTCAATAGTAGCGCTGGTATGTGCAAAATGCCTTCAACATTGAGTTTGTTCAAGAATCTGACCTCCTCTGTTTACTAGGAAGCCTTAAGAGTATACGGCACCACAACCGCGCCGGATCATGGAGCCAACGATTGGTCAGTGCCCTGACCTCAGATCGAATTGGCTACAAAGATATTATGAGAGAGTCGAAGGGCTCGATAGACCATGATGAACGAGTATGGTACGATCAGTTTACCTCGACAGATTGGGTACATGATAGTATTGCCGATGCCTATCGGGTCAAGGCGCTTCGAAGTCGGAAAGATATAAGAGGGCGCATAAAAGCTTTCTTCGATGGTGCACAGGGATGGATTCTTAGTGCCCTGGTCGGATTCATTACAGCTTCTATAGCATACGCTGTGGACGTTTCTGAAGCTCCAGTTTTTGATTGGAAAGACGGATACTGTCAGACAAGTTTTCTCCTGAGCGAAAAGGTAAGCTGAATCTCAACCCCTCTAATTTCCAATTACCGCATAGACCAAGGAGTCTGCGTTTGACCCTTTGTCTCATTCTGTTTGAGTCGTACCGCCTTCTGGGGAACTCTTCAACCTAATATATGACGGATTGGTCTACACACCGTCTCTCCCTTCCTGAAGTCTTCAGATTAGAACTAATTACTTTTTGGCTATTTGCTAAATTTACGCTAGAGATGCTGCCCCGAAGGCGGTCGATGTGATGCCTGGAAATCGTGGTCAAATTATATCAGTATTCCCCACGTCAGCGAGGACCTGGTTGAGTACATCATTTACGTGTGCTTAGTTGTGGGATTTTCAACCCTCGCCTGTCTGTTAACGCTCACAACCAAAACTATTGTGCCCTCCACTTACCGGATCTCGACGCTGGACGAGAACCTGGGTGCTGTCGTTCGGCAACCTTCGAACGCCGGAGATGGGGCTGCCAGTCCAAGGGAACCCGAAGATTTAAACTCGGAACTTGCAGCTCCAATGATCTATTACTCTGCTGCAGGTTCAGGTGTAGCAGAAGTTCGCGTTATTCTCAGCGGTTTCGTTCTTCACGGATTCCTCGGTGTAAAAACCTTAGTTGTCAAGACCCTCGCCCTAATACTAAGCGTGGCCTCTGGCTTAAGTTTAGGTAAGGAGGGACCTTTTGTCCATATCGCAACATGCGTGGGTAACATTGCATGTCGTTTGTTCTCTAAATACGACCACAATGACGGCAAACGCAGAGAAGTCCTTTCAGCTGCCGCCGCTGCTGGAGTTGCAGTTGCCTTTGGTGCCCCCATAGGTGGAGTATTGTTTTCTCTTGAAGAAGTAGCCTATTTCTTTCCGGCGAAGACACTTTTCAGGACATTTTTCTGCTGCATATGTGCAGCACTTACGCTCAAATTCCTAAATCCTTACGGAAATAGCAAGATCGTCATGTTCGAAGTCCGATATCTCACCGATTGGGAATTCTTTGAACTCGCAGCGTTCATAGGGGTCGGAATCCTCGGCGGCGCTACTGGTGCTCTATTTATCAAAGCATCGCGTAGTTGGGCGCAGACATTCCGTAAAATAACAGCTGTCAAGAAGTGGCCTCTGGTCGAGGTAATCCTGGTAGCTCTACTCACAGGTCTCGTGAGCTGGTGGAATCCTTATACGAAGATTCCAGTCGCGAAATTGCTCTTCAATCTAGCTAGACCATGCGATGCTAATAAACCTGATGATATGGGTCTTTGTCCAACTGAAATGGATGAGATATTACCTATCGTTTCGCAACTGGCCATTGCATTCTTCATCAAGGGTATTCTGACCATTATCACTTTCGGCATAGTAAGATTTCCTTCCTTTTGATCCCTTCAAACTCGTCGAGGTCCTTAATTGGCCTTTGAGCGTTTAAAGAGTCTTACTGACAGGCAAACTAGAAAGTTCCAGCGGGAATATATGTCCCGTCAATGGTGGTCGGTGGCCTTGGAGGTCGCCTCATTGGTCACTTGATACAATGGCTTGTTCTACGGTTCCCAACATCACCTATCTTCGGAAACTGCGCAGCCTACGTTACTGGACAATCATGTATCACGCCCGGTGTATATGCTCTCATTGCAGCTGGGTCGACAATGTGTGGTGTTACCAGACTATCAGTCACGCTGGCCGTGATCCTCTTCGAATTGACAGGCAGTCTTGACTACGTCCTTCCATTCTCACTTGCAATCCTTGTAGCAAAATGGACTGCAGACTTTATCGAACCCCTGAGCATATATGTAAGAAATTCTACTGTCTTGAAGTACGGTTGCTAATTGTACCAGGACCTTTTGACAAATCTGAATTCATACCCATTCCTCAACAATAAGCACAAACCGGTTTTCACCTCGGATCTTGCTGATATCGTTCCTCGTGTTCGACGAGAACGGATCATTGATATTTCCACTTCGCCACTAGTTTCTGCGAAGAGTCTACGTGAAAAGCTCGAAATATTGCATCAAGCCGGGGAAATAGACGGTGGCATACCAATCATCCGAGACGAAGCCCTTGTTGGTTTGATCCCGGCTCCTGATCTTGAATTTGCATTGGACAATCTTGAGGATGAATCCAGCAGTCTTTGCTTGATGGCATCAATCAGCTCGTTTGATGATTCGGATGGAGAGGGTCAAAATGATCCAACTGATTTTACTCCGTACATCGATCCTGTAAGTCCAGAGATATGTTATAGAATGATAATTGCGCTAATCTTTTGTTCAAGGCTCCAGTGGCGCTCGATATCCGCTCGCCTATGGACCTGGTATA
>Ga0182030_10021042_pt1 | contig 12249 bp, 9 predicted proteins | sample 812S3MmetaG_FD_121299 | JGI IMG/M metagenome (GOLD analysis project Ga0182030, IMG submission 121299) | Permafrost microbial communities from Stordalen Mire, Sweden - 812S3M metaG (Illumina Assembly) | ecosystem: Environmental > Terrestrial > Soil > Wetlands > Permafrost | place: Sweden...
GCCTTCAGCCAGCCAGCCGGCGGCATTTGGAATGGTGGCGCTTTTCCAATCCGTCGTGATGCTCGTGCTGCTCCAAACCCCGGTCGTGTCTGAAGCCGTCCATGTGGACGTGCCGGCCGCCGCCTCCAGACTCAACGCTCCGAACATCAGCCAGCCGAAATAAGCGGCGGCGAACAATTTTTTCTTAGCCATCATGCTTTCAGCCGAAAATTGTAACACCCAATTCAATAGCGCCACAGACATACAAACCGCCAAAATATAACGCGAGATTTTCTCAAGCATCGGTCGAGGCTTGAGCCTCTTAAGTTGTCATGCTTTTAACAATAAAGCAAGATTATACCCCTTGCGGAGAAACCGGCGCCGCCGGGACGGTGCGGGGTTGCGCCCGTCGGGCCAGCGGCTCGATTTTTCGGCGCGCAGCGGCGGCGCGGCAACTTCATTCGCCGACGAAATGCAGCGCGACGCGGCGCGGATGCGGGCGCGTGCGGTGTTCCCACAAATAAATGCCCTGCCACGTTCCAAGGGCGAGCCGGCCGCTGCGAACCGGGATGTTCAAATTCACCGCCGTCAACGCCGTGCGGACGTGCGCGGGCATGTCGTCGTCGCCCTCCGCCGTGTGGAGGAACAGCGGGTCGCCGTCCGGCACGAGCCGTTTGAAGAACGCCTCCAGATCGCGGCGCACGTCCGGGTCGGCATTTTCCTGAATCAGCAGCGAGGCGGAAGTGTGTTGCAAATGCAGCGTCAGCAGGCCGTCTTGGAACTGGTTTTGTTCCACCCATCGCTCCACTTCGCGCGTGAACTCGCGCAGACCGCGCCCGCGGGTGGCGATGACGATTTCGTGAAAGGATTGCCGGAGCATGGCTGGCAATGGGTTGGTTTATTGGATTGACGGATAAATGGATCGCCGGACAAAAATCCAATGATCCATAAATCCATCAATCCGTTTTGGGTTCACTGCGGGACCGGCGCGCCCAGGTCAGCCAGTTTTTTTTCCAGATCGGGATTGCGCGGCTGGCCGAGGTCAAGCGCCTTTTGATAATGGTAGCGGGCAAGCGCCATCATCGGCGGATTTTCGCTCAAATAAATCACAGCGAGGTTGTTGTGCGCGTCGCCATAACTGGGGTTGAGTCCAATCGCCTTGCGCAACGCCGTTTCCGCCTGCGTGTGCAGCCCTTTCTGGCTCAACGTGACGCCGAGATAATTCTGAATCAGCGGGTTCGTCGGGTTCAGCTTCGCCGCGCGGCTCAACGCATCCAGCGCCGCGTCGTATTGCTGCTGGCGGAATTTCAGATAACCGAAAGTCGAAAGGGTGTAGGCGTCGTCCGGGTTTTTTGCGAGCGCGGCGGTGATGTGCGTATCGGCGTCGGCGAGCTTGTTCTCCTGCAATTCAATCGCCGCCAGATCGGCCAGCGCCTGCGCGTTGTTCGGGTCGCGCTGCAAAATCTGAAGGTAATCCGCCTCGGCTTTGTCGTAATCACCGGCGGAAAAATACTTTTGCGCCTCGGCGACCAGCGAGGCCGAGCCGCTTGGCAGATTGTTGACGGGTTGTTTGGGGCCACCGGCATTGGCGGGCGGAGCCGGCGCCGGCGATTTCAACAAGGCCAGTTCCTCCGGCGTGTAGGGCACGGTCTGCGCCTCGTCCACCGCCAGCCGCGCGCGCAGTGTTTTCACTTGGTCGCTGGTTTCCGCCGGCGCGGATGCCGCCGGGGTCTGCCGCGGCTGCAAACGGGTTTCCAACGCCGCTTTTTCCAGGGCGTTGACGCTGGCGGCCGACTGCAACGCTTGGTTGTCCTGCGCCAGCTTGTCGGCGCGGCGGGTTTGTTCGGCCAGCTTTTGATTTGCGTCGGCCAGCGCCTGACGCGCCTTAGACAATTCCCCCGGCGCGGCGACGTTGGTGGCAACGGGCGTCAGGCTGGCGCGCAACAAATCATTTTCCTTCATCAAGGAGAGGGCCTGCGCCTGCGCCCGGGCCAGTTCCTGCGTGTTGACCGTGGCCGGCTGCACGCGCAAGGCTTCCTTGAGCTTGGCCTGAAGCGCCTCGTTGTCCGATTGCAATTCCTGCATCTGCGCGCGCAAGGCGCCCAACAATTGTGTCGTCGCATCCGCGGCGGGCGCGGCGGCGGGCGCGGTGGCGGAAATTGCATTGGTCGCCGGCGGCGGCGCGGTTGGAGAAATGGCCGGAAGCTGCGCCGCCAGGCTGTTGACTTTGTCCGCGAGATAATTCAGCCGGTAGGTGACGATTTCCGAATCCCAAAGTGGAAATATTTTTTGAAACTTCTGCAATCCGGCCAGCGCCTGCGTGTAGTCGGCGAGCGCCTGCCGCGGCTGGCCGGCCTCCTGGAGCGCGTCCGCTTCTTGCATCAGGTTGTAGATGGCGATGTATTGGTCGTCGGGACTTTGCTGGGCGCGCGCCATGGGCAACGCGATGGAAAGGACCAGACCCACGAGTGCGGCAAAACGTTTCATGCTTCAAAAATACCCGAACGGGACACGGCTTGGCAACGGTTACTGTCGCGGCCGGCGACGAGGCTGAGCTGGTGAACGCAGTCTTACGGAAAAAGAACGACGCGGTAAAACCGTTGGGGTGAGCCGGCGGCATTGGTATCGGTTGTCGTCATGATGCCATTGGTCGCTATGATGTTCTTGGTGCCCAGCACAATTTTCCAGTCGGTCTGTGTCAAGTTGGTCGAGTATTGCGATTGATAGAACTGACCCGCCACCGCGCTCCACGTGAGCGTGGCCGCGTCGTTCGTCAGCGTTATCGCTTGGAACACCGCCGGCATGGGGATGCTTAACCGGAAAATCGTTCCCAAACCGTTCGCGCCGCCGGATGAAGTCGTGCCGTAGAAATTGTTGTCAGGGCCTTGCACCAGAACGCCAGCCGGGTGGTAACCATTGGCGCTGTTGAACGAAACCAGATTGGTGAATGCGCCGGCGGGCGTGAGTTGAAAGACCGAGCCATAATTGCCATAATTCGCATTGCCGTAGGTTGTTCCGTAAAGATTGCCATCGCCGCCCTCCATCATGCCGGCATAAGGTGTGGCGCTTTCAAAGTAGCCGAACGAATGCAGCGGCACAAAGTCACCGTTGGTGCTGATTTTGAAGAGCGTGCCATTGCCCACCGAGCCGCCTTGGAACGCCGCGCCATAAAGCCAGCCGTCGCCGCCCTGCACCAGCCCGGCGTAAATAAAACCGCCATCGCCGCCGGTGAACTTGTAAAAATTGGTGAGCGTTCCATCGGGACTCATCCTGAAAATCGTGCCGTAGCCCGAAAAGTTTCCGGTGAGCCCGTTGCCGCCCCAGCGCGTGGTGCCATAAAAATTGCCGTCCTTTGCGAGCGCCAATCCCCCGGACGGATAAGCGCCATTGGTGCCGCCGAACAGGACAGGGGCGGTCACGGTTTTGTTGGTGATCAATTCAAACACAGTGCCGTAGCCATAACCGAGCAGGGTTGAAGCGTTCAGATAAAGGGGGTTGGTGGTGCCGCCAAAATCCGCGGTGCCGTAAAAATTGCCGGCGCCATCCGCCACCAGGGCGGCAGCGGGCGACGAGCCTTGCCAGGGATTGTTGGTGCCCGTGAAGGAGAACAGGTTGGTGAATGCGCCATTGGTCGTGATCAGGAAGATCGTGCCCCAATTGCTGACCCCGCCGGCAAATGTCGTGCCGTAAAGAAATCCACCGTTGCCCGGCGTCAACGCAGCATAGGGAGTTGCGCCATTGGTGCCGTTGAATGAAAAGAGCGAAGTGAACGCGGCACCGGGCGTCAATTGGAACACCGTGCCGAGATTGTTCGAACCGCCCTGCGACGTCGTGCCATATAAATTGCCGTCCGCGCCCATCACCAGCCCGCTATAAGGACTGGCGCCCGGAAAATCCCCGTTCGTGCCGGTAAATGAAACCAGGTTGGTAAAGATGACCTCGCCCCGCGCAGCCATGGTGATCAGGCACATCAATGATATGCCCGCCGTCAGCAGGAGAAATCTGAATAATTTCATTGAGGCCGTTTTTTCTTTCCCAGCGGATATTTTCCGCCTTGATCGTCGGTTCAAGGATGAAACTCTTTTGCGAAATTTTGGAAACTTCCCCGCGAACCGGCTCGGCCTTCAACATCGAATTGTTCCCGGCCATTCAGCGGCTTTCGATGCTTGGAGCATTTTTCGACGTTCCACTTTATATCCGCGTAAAGTTAGACAGCCATGCTTTCTTTCCCGCTCCTGGACGTGATTTTACACAACCACCGACGATTTGTCCATTCCGCCGGGAATTTCCTTGCGCGACACCACGACTTGATCCACGAGGCCGTATTTTTTCGCTTCGTCGGACGACATGAAATTGTCGCGGTCGGTGTCCTTGCCGATGTCGTCGAAGGTTTTGCCGGTGTGCTTGGCGAGAATTTCGTTGAGCCGGTCCTTCAGCCGCAGGATTTCCTTCGCCTGGATGCTGATGTCCGATGCCTGGCCCTGCACGCCGCCCCACGGCTGGTGGATCATGATGCGCGCGTTCGGCAGCGCGTAACGCTTGCCCTTCGTGCCCGCCGCCAGCAGCACCGCCGCCATGCTCGCCGCCTGCCCGACGCAATAGGTGTTCACGTCGCAGGTGAGATATTGCATCGTGTCGTAAATCGCCAGGCCGGACGTGACGCTGCCGCCGGGCGAATTGATGTAAAGATGAATGTCCTTTTTCGCGTCGGACATTTGCAGGAACAAAAGCTGCGCGATGATGATGTTGGAAACGTTGTCGTCAATCGGCGTGCCGATGAAGATGATGCGGTCCACGAGCAGGCGGGAATAAATGTCCCACGTCCGCTCGCCGCGCCCCGTCTGCTCAACCACAATTGGAACCAGAAAATTTTGCATGGCTGAATAAATACTTCATTTGCAGAGCAAGTAAAGGCGCGAAACGGTGAATCCGCGAATTGCGCGAATTTTCACGAATTGGTTTTCTGGAATATAATTCGCGGAAATTCGCGCAATTCGCGGATAAAAAAATTGCGGGTGGGCTGGCGCAATTGAAACAAGCCCGCGCCGGGGCGCAAAAGCATTCGGAAAATACCTTGCGCGAACGGGCGCTTTCCGCATCCTCATCGCAATGCCTGAACGCGCGGTTTCCAATCTGAACAAACCGGACGTGGCGCTGGAAATGACGCTGCGGCCCTCGCTCTTTTCCGAATTCACCGGCCAGCCCAAGGTCAAGGAGCGGCTGGAAATCGCCGTCGCCGCCGCCAAGAAACGGAAGGAGCCGCTCGACCACATTTTGCTCAACGGCCCGCCCGGCCTCGGCAAGACTACGCTCGCCAACATTCTGGCCAAGGCGATGGGCGCGAATTTCAAATCCACCAGCGGCCCGACCATTGAAAAGGCCGGCGACCTCGCGGGCTTGCTTACGAACCTTGAAGAAGGCGACGTGCTGTTCATTGACGAAATCCATCGCCTGCAAAAAACCATCGAGGAATATCTTTACCCGGCGATGGAGGATTTCAAGCTGGACATCATCATTGACCAGGGGCCGAACGCGCGGAGCGTGCGGCTGAACCTGCCGCGCTTCACGCTCATCGGCGCGACCACGCGCAGCGGGCTGCTCACCGCGCCGCTGCTTACGCGCTTCGGGATGCGCGAACGGCTGGATTATTACGTCGGCGAGGATTTGCAGAAAATCGTCCTTCGCTCGGCGCGTTTGCTGGATGTCGAAATCGAGGAAGCCGGCGCGCACGAAATTGCCCGGCGCAGCCGCGGCACGCCGCGCATCGTCAACAACCTGCTCCGCCGCGTGCGCGATTACGCGCAGGTGCGGCACGACGGTCGCATCACGAAGGAAGTCGCCGACAAGGCGCTGGCGATGCTGGAGATTGACCAGAACGGCCTCGACGAAATGGACAAGCGCATCCTCGAAGCCGTCATCACGAAATTTGGAGGCGGGCCGGTCGGCGTGAATTCGCTCGCCGTCGCCGTCGGTGAGGAGCCGGACACAATTGAGGAAGTCTATGAGCCGTATCTCATCATGGAAGGCTACCTCAACCGCACCTCGCAAGGCCGCGTCGCGACGGAGTTGAGCTACAAAAAATTGGGGTTGAAACCGGCGGCGGGAAACCAGTCGAAGCTGTTTTGAGTTAACCAGAACGGCAAGAAACCAAGTGCGCGGAAAGCCTCCGTTTTTCTTGGCGGTGTCGGCACCAATCTGACAAACTGACTGTATGAAAACCATTGGCCGCATTTGCCTGTTGTTTTTCTTGTTGTCGTGTTGTGGGAAATGTTGGGCGGAGCCGAGTTACCAGGGGAAAACTTTAAGCGCCTGGCTGGATGATTACGGCGCAGGACCGGGAGACTACAAACCTTCGCCGCAAGCTGACGAGGCACTGCGACAAATCGGGCCGGAAGCTGTTCCTTACTTGCTGCAACTCCTTCATTCGACTAACTCCGCTGATACAAATTCACCCGCTCCGGTTCCAGCCAGTTGGAATCATTGGAAGGCTTACTTGGCTTTTCAAGCGTTGGGCCCTTTGGGCAAGGCGGCCATTCCCGACCTCGTCAAGCTCGCTCACGATCCGAGTGACCAGAGCAATCCGAGTGGCACCGGCATGGCTCCAGGTGTTCGGTTCTGGAAGGACACGAAGATGGTTGCGAAATTCGCGGACGCAAGCGCTACCTATCTGGCACCCGGCCAGCTTCCTTTCAGAGGGACGGTCTCTCTAATAAGGGCGATTTTGGTTGACGGCGAAATCGCGGCCTGGTCGTTGGCGACAATCGGCGCGGACAGTGTTTCACCTTTGATGGAATTACTCGCCGACCCCAACCCGCGATTGAGATGTCGAGCTGCGGTGGCTCTCGGACTGATTGGCGGGGCGGCGGAACCGGCAGTGCCCGCGCTCATAAAAATGCTGGATGACCCGGACATTAATACGCGCTGGGAAGCGACGGATGCCTTGGGGTGCATTGGCAAAAGGCCGGATATCGTCGTTCCAGCGCTCATTGGAGCGCTCGCCGATCCAAATATCGGGATGAAGTTTGACGCCATGGAATCGCTCGGCGATTTTCGGGAGCAGGCAACCAATGCCATCCCGGCTCTGCTCGCGTTTTTTCCGGAAAGGGATATGCGGCTTGGACAAACGGCGGCCTCGGCCTTGATCAAAATCTCGCGCGACACAACCGAAAAAGAAGTCCTGCCTTTCCTGCTTCACAGAATCAAGGATTCATCTTACGTCTATGCTCGCTCCGAGGCTGTGGGCACGCTCGGTCAAATGAAGGACGAGCCTGATCTCGCAATTCCGCCGTTGATCGAGGCGCTCGGTGACACCAACACGATGAATGCCGCGATCCAAAGACTTGGCGAGTTTGGTCCCGCAGCCAAGGCAGCCGTGCCCAAGCTGGTTCCTTTGACGACCAATCAAGACAGTCGTGTGCGCGATCAGGCCGTCACCGCTTTGGGGAAGATTGATTCGGCATGGCAATCCGGTCATTAACCCGGCGGCGGGAAATCAGCAGGAATTTTTCCAGCCATAGATTGAACCAAGATAAATCATGGATTTGACTTTTAATCCGTGATGCTTGTGGCAGTTTTAATTTGCCATGCCCAAGCGCATTGACATTTGCAGCGTCCTCATTTTCGTGGCGCTTTCCGCGCCGGCCCAAACCAACGTGGCCGGCGTTACGAACATTCCGCCGGTCGTTTCAGGGGCCGCGCCCCAACATTTCGAGTCCGATACCAATTCCGGCCAACCCATCGCGCAACGCGCCGAGCAGATCCGGGCGGCGTGCATCGAGGGCCGGCGCTCCATCTGCGGAAAAATTCTGCAAGTGCTGCCGGACGGCTTGGTGGTTGACAGCGGCTACACCAACCTGTTGCGCGCGCCGCTCACCCGCTCGTGGTTTGCGCCCGGCACGGTTTCGGCCACCCGCGCGGCCAATGTCGTCGAGGGCCTCGAACCGAATTCCGTCTGCATCGGGCCGGTTTTTCTGACCAACCTCCCGAAGTCGCGCGGCGCCAAGCCGAAACTTTACGATTATGTCATGATCGAAGGCTATCCCGCCGGCCAACATACCTACACTTCCGTCGGCTCGGTGCAAAAAACCGTCCGCGCATTTTCCGCCAGCCTGGACTCCGCCGTTAATTGGCACCTGAAAAACAGTCAAAATCAGATCGAGCCGACAAAGTAAAATGCCGGTGGATTCACGATTCTTGAAAAAGATTTTCCGAAAAGCATTCGTCGTCGTCGCTCTGTCGTCGCTCGATGCGACGCGGTTGCCATGCGGCGCTGCCGAAATATCCCCGGAGCCTCACGGACTGAATGCGCGTCCGTCCGCGAAAGCCTTTTTGCAAATGCCCGGGAGCGCGGAGGGCGCGTTGCCGCGGCTGCTTTCCCAAACCGGCGCGTTCAAAGACACCGCCGATCTCGCGCCGGACAATGCGCTGATTCCATACGATTTGATTGTTCCCTTCTGGTCCGATGGCGCGGAAAAATCGCGCTGGATTTCCGTGCCGGCCGGTCAAACGATAAAATTTGCGCCGACGGGCGAATGGGTTTTCCCACAAGGCACGGTCTTCGTAAAAACTTTCGGACTGGCAACGAACGAGCTGAATCCGGGTTCGCTGCGCCGGCTCGAAACGCGCCTGCTCGTTTGCGCCACAAACGGCGGCGTTTATGGCGTCGTCTATAAATGGCGCGCGGACAACCGCGACGCCGATCTGCTCGACACGAATTTGACCGAGGCCATTTCCATCCAGACCGCGACGGGCGTGCGGACGCAAATGTGGTATTATCCGAGCCGGCAGGACTGCCTCACCTGCCACACGGCCAACGCCGGTTATGTGCTGGGCGTGAAGACCCGGCAGTTGAACCGCGGCTTCACTTATCCGTCCGGCGTCACCGACAACGAATTGCGCGCGTGGAGCCACATCGGATTGTTTGACACAAATCTGGACGGCGTCAATTTGGATGATTTTCCCAAACTCGCGCGGCTCGATGACGCGGCGCGCAATCTTGAAGACCGGGCGCGTTCATATCTCGACGCGAATTGCGCGCAATGCCACCGGCCCAAAGGCACGGTTGCCTATTTTGACGCGCGCTACGACACGCCGCTGGCGGAACAGAATTTGATTGATGGCCGCGTGCTGATTGACGAGCGGATTGACAACTCGCGCGTGATTGCGCCGAACGACATCTGGCGCTCGATTCTTTTCATGCGCGCGAACACCACCGAGGCGTTCAAAATGCCGCCGCTGGCACGCAACACGATTGACGAACGGGGAATGAACCTGCTGCGGCAATGGATTGAAAGTCTGCCCGGCCCGCCGGTTTTGCCGCCGCCGGAAATTTCGCCGCGCGGCGGAACATTTTCGCACCCGGTCGAGGTGGTTTTGAAAGACGAGCCGGACGCCAAAATTTATTACACGCTGGACGGGACGGTTCCAACGACTTCGGATTTGCCTTACGAAAAACCGGTTCAATTGACCGGCCCGACGATTTTGCGCGCGAAAGCGTTCAAGCCGGGCTTCACCAAGAGCATTACGGCGCAGGAAATTTATTTGGTCGGCAATTGAAAAACGGAGCGCGCTGGCGGCTTTCAAGCATCCCGGAATTTACTTTCCGTCCGGCACGACTTCGACGCCCCACGGGCTGCCGGGCGATTTGACGCGTGCGATTTCCTTTTCGGTTGCGAGATCAACGACCGAGACGTCGTCCGACGGGCCGTTCGCGGCGAACAAATATTTTCCGTCCGGCGAAATTGCGATTCCCCATGGGCGCGTGCCGACATTGATCGTGTTCAAAACTTCATAAGTGTTCGCGTCCACGACGCAAACAGTTCCGGCGCGTCCGGTGCTGGCATAAACTTTCTTTCCGTCCGGCGAAACTTTCACGCATTGCGGACGCGAACCTTTCGGCAGGGAAATGACTTTCAAAACCGTCTGGTTCGTCGTGTCAATCACGTTGAGTTCGCCGGCGGATTCCGACGGCACAAACGCGCGCGAGCCGTCCGGCAAAAACGCCACGCTGCGGGGACGCGGATGCACCTGGATGTGCGCGAGGATTTTGTAAGTCCGCGCGTCAATGGCAAAAACATCGCCGGCGGTTTCGCAGCCGACGTAGAAAAATTTCTGGTCGGGACTGATGCCGACGCCTTCCGGTTCGCGCGTGACCGGAACGAACGTCAAAACTTTTCCCGTCGCCGCCTCCAAAACGGTCGCCGCGCCGACGTCTTCGTTGGCGATGAACAGCCGCCGGCCATCGGCGCTCACGCAAAATTGTTCGGGATCGGAGCCGGCGGGAATTTTCCGCAGGAATTTTTTTTGCGCGACGTCCACGAGGCCGATGCCGTCGGCGGATTTGTCCGATTTGGCGTTGCTGTCATCGTCATCGTCGCTCTTTTGAAAAATCGGATTGCCGTTGGCGTCGAGCGTTGGCGGCGGCTCAATCGGCGTGCCGCTCAACGCGACGTAAATTATTTTCCCGTCCGGGCTGGCATGAATGCCGCGCGGGCGTTTGCCGACGGGAATGGTGGCAGCGATCTTGAAATCACCGTCCGCCGCCGCTCCGCTTTGGCTCGACGAGCCGCTGATAACGGTGAGGTCGCCGGATTTTTCGTTGGAAACAAAAACCTGGTAGCCGGCGGCGCGGCTTTGTGCGGAGACCGCCCACAGCAGCGCGCCGCAAACAAAAGTGACGAACGAATGGCGTTGATAAATGATCCTCATGGCCGAAAAATAACGCGCTTTCGGGTCAAGGCAAAGCAAAAGGCGCGGTTTCCTTGTTTTCACCTGGCGCTCATTTCGCCCTTGCCCGCCGGGAAAAAATATTTTTTAATCAGCCCATGATTTCCCGCAAATCTTGTTTCGCCTGCACGCTCGGTTTCCTGTTTTTTTTCGGCGCCGCCATTTCAACTCCCGCCGCCGATGACCCGCTCGGCTGGCCAACCGCCACGCGCACGAACCATCCGTGGACGCGCTGGTGGTGGCTCGGCAGCGCGGTGGACAAAACCAATCTCACGCTGATGCTTACGGAATTTCACGACGCGGGCATCGGCGGCGTGGAAATCTGCCCGATTTACGGCGCGAAAGGTTACGAGGACCGCTTCATTGATTTTCTCACGCCGAAATGGATGGAGATGCTCGCGCACACGACCACCGAGGCGAAGCGGATCGGCTTGGGCGTGGACATGACCACCGGCACGGGCTGGCCGTTCGGCGGGCCGCACGTGACGACCAATGAAGCCTCGGCGCAAGTCGTCATGCAAAGCTATGATGTCGCGGGCGGCGGCAAGCTGCAATCCGCGCTGCCGGTAGGCCGGCTGCAATGCCTGATGGCGTTTTCGGATCAAGGCAAACAAATTGACCTGACCGCCAGGGTGAAAAACGGCGCGCTCGACTGGACGGCGCCGCCGGGCCAGTGGAAACTTTACGCGATGACGCTCGACGGCCCGGTGCAGAAAGTGAAACGCGCCGCGCCCGGCGGCGTCGGCAGCGTGCAGGATCCGTTTTCGGTGAAGGCGATGAACGATTATTTGTCGTATTTCGACAAGGCCTTTGCCGGCTTCACCGCGCCGATGCCGCGTTCCCAATTCCACGATTCATACGAATACTATTTCGCTGACGGGACGCCGGATTTTTTCAGCGAATTCCAAAAGCGCCGCGGCTACGACCTGCGAACGCAATTGCCCGCGCTGTTCGACGACGGCGCGCCGGAAAAAATCGCGCAGGTCAAAGGCGACTACCGTGAGACGCTCGCCGATTTGCATCTGGCTTACATCCAAACTTGGACGCGCTGGGCGCACTCGCACGGCATGATGACGCGCAACCAGGCCCACGGCGGCCCGGACAATTTGCTCGACACCTACGCGGCGGCGGACATTCCCGAAATGGAAATTTACAGCGCCTACAGCGAAAACCAGATGCCGATGATGAAAATCGCGCCGTCCGCCGCGCATCTGACCGGCCGCCCGCTCGCGTCGTCCGAGTCGTTCACCTGGATGACGGAACATTTCAACGCGACGCTCTCGCAGGTGAAGCAGGCGGCGGATTTTCTGTTCATCTCCGGCGTGAACCACATTCTCTACCACGGCATTCCGTATTCGCCCGCCGAGGCACCGTGGCCGGGCTGGCAGTTTTATGCGGCGGTCAACTTCGGCCCGTCAGGCGGACTCTGGCACGATTTGCCGGAGTTCAACGCCTACGCCACCCATGTCCAGTCCGTTTTGCAGAGTGGCGCGCCCGCGAACGACGTGCTGTTCTATCTGCCGTTCAACGACAAATGGCAAACCA
>Ga0182030_10021043_pt1 | contig 12249 bp, 10 predicted proteins | sample 812S3MmetaG_FD_121299 | JGI IMG/M metagenome (GOLD analysis project Ga0182030, IMG submission 121299) | Permafrost microbial communities from Stordalen Mire, Sweden - 812S3M metaG (Illumina Assembly) | ecosystem: Environmental > Terrestrial > Soil > Wetlands > Permafrost | place: Sweden...
ACTTCAAACGACCAAGCCTCTTCTTTGGAAGCCGACGGCAAAACTCGGAACAGGTGACGGAGATGCAGCTAGCACTCGCGTTAGCGAGGCAGCTACTTCCCCGCACCCGCCCCTAATGCCTGCGAATGGCATAATGTGTTGAGCTAAGCTCCACAGCCGCGTGAGGTTGAAGTTACGGATGACATGCGTCTACTCCCGCGTGTTCATTAACGTATCCAAGCCTCTGATAACCGACGGTAAATTCTCGGATGGGCGCAGGGATTTCGGTTATCGCCATTGTTGGCATAGCGGAAATCGCCTGCGTCTGCGCCTAATGCCAGCGTATCGGCATAATGTGTTTGAGCGTGAATGCTCCACAGCCGCAGCGGTTGAAGTCGCCAAAACATCGCCCGTTCCCCGGGGCATGCTTTTGCGCGGCCAATCCCTCTGAGACCGACGGTAAAAATCGGTCAATGGGTACGAGGAGTCTTCCTAATCAATAATGTGCGCTTCTGCGAACGCACGATTAGGGTTACTTCCCCGTCCCCGCCCAATGCCAGCGTATCGGCATAATGTGTTGAGCGCGAATGCTCCACAGCCGCGAGAGGTTGCAGTCATGCGAGCATGCAATTTTGCATACTCCGGACCGATACCTCTAAATTCCGACGGTAACATCGGAGACGAGCATATGGAAGCAGCCGGCACCGCAGCGCGTTTCTGCAAACGCACGGCCGGCTGTCTTTCATGTGCTCCGCCTTAATGCCTGCGAATGGCATAATGCGTGACGCGCCTTTGTCGCGCCGCAGCCGGAGAGGTTGGACTGCTGCATGAACACGAAGGCGCCGACGCGCCTCGTGATTCGGCAGCCAAGCCTCTTGAATCCCCGACGGTAATATCGGGTCGTCGGGACTTAGGAAGTGACCTGCAATGCAGTGTGTCTCTGCAGACACGAGCCAGGTCGCTGCCTTTGTTCCCCGCCTAATGCTAGCGAAATGAGCATAAAGCGGTGCGCCAAATGTGCGCCCCAGTCGATAGCGGTTAAGGTAAGCGTGAAACAGTCCTTCTCGCCAAGGACGTGTTTCGCGCTACCGAATAGCCCTTTAATCCGACGGCAATCATCGGAGAAAGGAGAGGGATTCACACGGCAATGCAGTACGTCAAATTTGACGTAGCCGTGTCGAAATCCCTTTTCTTTTTGACTTGGATGCTGAAAATAATTATATTCAGCAAAGATAGAAACGAGCCCACGCAAAGATTTCCACTGGGCGGGTTAGCCGAATACTTATCTCAGAGGTCCTTCAACGCAATTCTTCCTCACCTTCGTGAAGAAATCCGGGAAGAGAGGAATCGTTATGTACGATTCCAAAAGCACTCTAACTCGATGGCCGTCGTTATTGTTGTTTCTTCTCGTCTTCCGCCGTCAACACAGCAGGCGATTGGACGATCGCCCTACGCATACTCTCTGTTACTCCGCTCAGGCGATTGACGCTGACGAACTGAGTGTGGGCCACACCCACGTAGCTGTCGGCGGCTCCGTAGTAGAGAAGGTAGCCGCCATTGCCATCCGGTACGATGCCCTGAGGGAAAACAACGTTTGGAACCTGGTGCACGGTAGAAGAAGAATTTTCTAGTTCCCACGGAGTTTCCGGTTTGAAGACCGGCTTGCTCGAGCGATATAAAAGTTGCGTCGGATCATCTTTGCTGAAAACAGCCAGCCCGGTCTGATATTTGAACATCCCATTGTTGCCCTCGTATGGGCTACCGCCGCTGTAAATAAGGTTGATACCATCCTTACTCAATATGGCAGTGGGTCCAGGTTCCACAACGTTCGAGTCGAAATGTCCCGGGCGACCTGGAAGGACTGGTTCCGTGGTGGCATCTGTCCACTTTACACCATCTACTGATGATGAAAGTCCCAATTCGTCTATGCCGGCGCGGCTCCCCATGTAGAACATCCAGAACTTGCCGTTAATTTTTGCCGGTACAAACTTCCCGTCAACTTCCTGAGAGACAATCGAGCCAGACTTGGTCCACTGGGTGTTCCAGGTTCCTTCGTTGGCAGGCATCATAACCCCACGCTCGTTCCAATTCTTCAGGTCGGTGGAAGTCCAGTCCGCTAGTTGTGCGTCATGTCCGTCCCATTTGGTGGCGGTCAAATCCCATTCGTTGGGATCGACTGTGTCTGCTGTCAGCCGTGGATCTTCGATGCCCAGCTTTTCGTTCGCGGTCCTTGGGGCGAGCACTGGCTCGTCGCTGCGTTCGATCACTTTGATCCCGTCAGGTCCTGTACGGGCGTAACCAACGGTTGAAACACCTTTGGCATCTTGAGCTCGATATAAAATTGCCACGTCACTATTAGCTAAGCGAGTTGCCGTTGGATTGAAGGCGCCAGCGGAATCGAACTTGCCTTCGCGTGGTCCGAGGATTGGTTCGTTGGAAAGGCGTTTAAAAGGCGTGAGCGTTTCGGTCATACCGTCTGGGTAGCGCTCTGCACCTCTTGCTTCGTTAACAGCACGCATGCCTTTGCCCAACGCATAATCTACGCCAGCAAAGGTTGCACCGAAAGCTGCGAAAGTTCCAGCTTGCTGCACTACTTCACTGCCTGTCGCCCAACGACCATGGATCAATCGTTCGTTCAGGATAGCATTGGCACCACCGCCAATGGCTCCGCTCAAGGCGTTAACGCCGATGCGTTTGTCTAAAGAGCCCTTGAAACCGCCGTCCATGGCACCCGAAACACCGCCCATGATGGCAAAGGTACCGCCCTGAACACCGGCTTGTGCCAATCTGGAAGTGAGCAGATTCGTGCCATCTTCGGTCGGCGTAAATATGCCACCATATGCGCTACCAGCCAGCCCCGAGGACGCGGCCGTTGCCAGAGCGCTGGTTTCCTTGATTGCCGCCATTTTCAAGAATGGTTTGCATACACCTTTTGCCGCCAAAGACAAAACCGCAAAGTCCAGAACGAAACCGCCCAGGGCTCCAGCTTTTGCTCCAATTGAGTCTTTGTCTTTCGCACCCTGCAGTTGCATTTCCGGAAGGTGCACGCCAGGAATTTTGTCTGCAATCTGAACAAGTCCGTTCCATGGGTTGGCCACTCCGGTGTGGACAAGTTCTTTTCCAAAGTCAGCTAGAGTTTCTCCAACCGCTCCGAGTGTGAAGCGTTCAGCCAATTTATCCCCAGATGCATGATTGCTAGATGTCTGTACACGGTAGGTGAGATATTGTGGCAGTGATATGGGGAAAGTCCCACACGATCATAAAGTCTTCGGTTAAACCAAAAAAGCGAACATTAATAAGGCTCCGCGGCTATGATTAGCATTAGAGTAATAAATCTACTTTGAAAGTTTGGTTTGAACAGATGGCGCCAGAAGAGATTCCTGAAACTGACACTAACTCTGCCCCTGCCAATGAGCCGCAGAGTCGCGAAAAAAATGCAGGCACAGAAGAACAGTCCTCCACGGGACAGAAAAGCCCCGGTGACAACAGCTCATTCGTGCGGCAATTTACCAACCAGCTCCAAGGATGGCTGAAAGACTCCAATCCCGAGGTGCATTCGAAAGTAGAATTCGCCATTGAATCAGCGGCACAGATGGCTGACCAGGGGCTAGCAAGCGCTAAAGCTGCTGTGGACATGATTACCGAATTTGCGGGCGACCTGACAGGTGTGGAATCGTTTCGCGTTATTCCGAAAAGCACAATGGCTCTAGAAGTTGATATTCGCTGCAAGCAGGAGCAAGACATAAGCGTAAGGCAGCAGATTGCTCCCTTCGTCGAACTACAAGCGTTGCATCTCGGACGCCGCATCAACTTCGAAGCCCTGATTAATCAAACCGAAAAAGGTTTGCAACTAGACATCAATGATGGCATGAGCCTTAAAATCATGGCCCCGCTAATTGGCTTACAGACCATTGAAATTAAAGGCAGCGGGCTCTTAACCAGAGACGAGCAAGGACAATTAGTGCTAGTAATCACGACATACGTTCCCGGGCTGTCAAATTCGGTTACAGTGGCGTTACCCATGAAGAACATTCTGAGAGATGTGCAGAGCCATGTCCAGACTCACATAAAGCGGAAATTCACTAACAGTTAGGAAAAAATCAGCTTAACCAGTTTACCTGCGACAATTCAAGAAGCCATCAATAGCAAGGCTTTATCAAGCTTTTCCATTTGCGAAATGACTTCAGAAACTTCTTGCAGACTGAGCTTGCCGCGAAATTTTTCCAGATAATCAACCAGAAACTGTTTCTTCTTCAAGAGCTTGTTCTGTTTTACATGATCACTAGGCTGCTTTGGTTGAAGATTTCGCTCAGGAGCTTTAGCACCACGGGCGATACTAACTTTGTCTTTGATAAATGCCATCTTCAATTTCTTAGAAGCTGCCATCGCAGACATGATCGTAGTGTCGTTTATCTGCTCTGTACCGTCTGAACCTTTTTCGGCTTTTTCCTTTGCTTCTTTCAGCAAAAATGCTTGCCGCGCAATTACTCTTTGCATTCGTTCGGCGAACACGCCCTGATCGGCTTGCGCTTGCTCTTCTCGCCGCTTAAGCTCGTCGGTAATTGCAAAAGTCGCGCCTATTCCTAAAAGCAAGAGCGGATTACAAAGAGCGATCGAGGCAAGTGCCATCTTATCTCGCTGTTGTCCTTTAACAGTTGTATCTGTGACGTCTGTGCTAAATACGCTGAGCAAACCCTTTTTATCACCAGCAGAGCTCACCTGACCCATTGGTGAATCTTTGGTCAATCCATTGAGGCTCAAAGAATTAGCTTCACGCACAAATGCCGTGCTAGCTGCTATTTTGTCGGGACTTCCGTCGCGAATCTGTTTTTCTGAATACAGATCTAGTGAGCGCATTCTTGGTAGGTTGCCATTAGGGGTTGCAAACGGCGCCAGGGGCATAGGCATTAAGTTAGTTCGATAGGGACGTTTCGTCACTGGGGAAACCACCACTCCTACCTATTGCTTTCGGTATTGCTGGACGGGCGCTGCTCGGATTGCTGGTCGCTCTGGACTTGTTCGTCTGAATCAGGCTCTTGTTCAAGCTTACCGTGTCGCGACTGATGGGGTGACGGGGCTATTTTCTGAATCGCCTGCCTTCCGCGCGGGTCGCTCCTCACTACATCCATAACAGTAGTCTGCGACAAGGTATACAGATAGCCCAGCATCCCCGCTAGCGAGAGATAAGCCACACCTATCACGAAGCGCTGGGGAATCGTTGCTGCGATAACGTTAGACTCAGTATTCTCTTTCCCAAACAATTGTTTAGCAGCTTTGAAAAGAGAGAAGACACCGATGATGCCAAAGAGAAACGAGTGAAACATCAGAGCCACAGCACAAAGCAAAATGCTTCCAGGCAAGAGCAACCAGCGGGAGATTGCCAGAACGACGAATCCCCCGTCGAGAGGTTTGGCTGGAATGAGTTGCAACAGATTGAGCATAAATCCGAAGCTGCCTGCAGCCATTAACCAACCGTTATTCAACTGGCCGCCGCCCCAGTACATGGCGGCAGAAGTAACGCCTCCGACCAGTGGTCCGGCAAATGCTACCCATGCGCGTGTTACAGCATCGGGAGGTAGATTACTCATTGCCGTAAACGCACCAACACCCGGAATAAAAATCGGCGCTTTTGGATTTAAGCCAAGTGCTTGCATCCAAATAAAGTGACCGCCCTCGTGAATTAAAATAAGCACCACGATAGCCACGGCATATGGCCAGCCGAAGAACATTGAGTAAATGCCGATGGTTAGTATTATGGAAAGGAAACTTTTTGCCAACCAACCAAATTTAAAAATGGCGAATATAGCTGCTTTGAACTTAAAGAGCAAAATACCAACTACACCCAAGCCACCAAGAATGGTGCCTTCCTTTTTTTTGCCTTCTTTATTTTGAATCGACATTCTATAGCCCGAAAGTTTTCTGTTCCAATTTTCGATAAAGGGTGACCAATTCGACTGTTGTCAGAGCGGCCTCTATGCCTTTGTTGTTTTCGCCAGTCGAACGCGCAATCGCATCTTCCAATTTGAAGACCGGCATAATTTCCATTATGATCGGTACTTCGAAGTCATACATTACTTTGCCCAGTTCGCGAATGACTGTCTGCAGTATAACCTCGTAGTGGTCTGTCTCACCTTTAACAACAATCCCATAAACGATTATGGCATCGTATTTGTAAGTTTTAGCAAGCTTTTTAGCCAACAAAGGAATTTCGTAGGTTCCTGGCACCTGATACACATTGACAGTTGCGCACTGAGCTATTTCAAATATTTCCTTTGACACTTCAACCATCCGGTCTGTGTGTTCCTTGTGCCAGGCGGCCTGTACAACCGCGATATTCGCGCCCGGAATAGGCAAAATATTAGACGCATCGTAGGCTTTTTTCATTATTTCAAATATTCCTGTGAACCTCGCGACAGCCTATCACAGGACATTGACTTTTCCAATTGACTGAAAGCGCAATAAATTTGAAACAGCGCAGACAACTGCACCTTCCACGAAATCTCGCGCATTCTAAACAACGCCTCAATCAACTTGAAACAACCCGCAATCTACAAATTGTCCATAACACTACATGCGGTACCAATCATCACGTTCTGAATTGCAAGTATCCGTAACAATTTTCTAGCGCTACCAGGTGCGAATCACGTGCAGAATTCGCACACACCGTGCAAGATGTGGGCATACACAAGAGATTAGCAACACACAGATACTCATCGGCAAAATCGCGAATAGGAACACCAAAACAACAATTCCAGCTATTGACATCTCTCTTGCGTATCTTTATTAACGAAAAAACATCAAGCCTTTTGCCCACCCACGGGCATTCTGGCTGTGCAGCAAGTACACATATGCCTCAATTAAGACCCAGAAGCCTGTCGAGCGCTTAAAATTGAGCGATGATCGCAAGTTTTCCCAAGCTGAAAAAGTGGCACCCCATCGATTTTGCTACAGAGCAATTCATGGTTGGCTGCGAACTAATAGGTCAAAGCTTCATACTGCTAGTGAGAACATACGGGTACATTCTCAGAGGACACATAGACTGGCCGGAGACATTCCGCCAGAGCTACATGATTGGCGTCAAGTCTTTTGTCGTCGTAGGCATCACAGCTCTTTGTACGGGCTTCGCGATGTCGCTGCAAATTGCCAGAGAGTTAGTTCTCTTTGGAGCAGACACTGCCATCGGCGGCGTTGTATCGCTCGCTCTAGTGCGAGAAATAGGTCCGATTACTGCCGGAGTTATAGTCGCCGGGCGAGTGGGCTCTTCGGTTGCCGCCGAACTCACAACAATGATGATTACTGAGCAGATTGATGCGCTGAAAGTTATGCGTATCGATCCAGTCGAGTTTCTAGTAGTGCCTCGTTATGTGGCCGCCGCTATCATGATTCCGACACTCTCCGTCTACGCAATGGCAATCGGACTTTTCGCAGGCATAATAATTGCGCAAAGCGCAGCCAACGTTCCGCCGGTAACGTTTCTCGACTCCGTGAAACAAACAATCCTCGATCGCGATTTTGTTGTTCACTTCCTCAAGTCTTTCATCAATGCCACCATCATCATCATATTTTCCTGCGCAATAGGTCTGCATACGCGGGGCGGTGCTGAAGACGTCGGTATAGCAACGACCAGAACTATTGTGTGGACCATGACCATGATTTTCATCATGAACTACGTCGTTACGTCCCTGACCTACGCTCCGAGGTGATCATGGAACCTCTATCACCAGATCCGCATAGCCCTCTGAATCAGCCACTGCCGCCCTCTAACAAATCCGCACGTGGTTCGAATGAGCGTGGTAAGCCGATGATTGAGGTGCGCAACTTGCGCAAATCTTTCAACGGGCAGGAGGTTTTGAAGGATATAAATTTCACAGTCTATTCAGGCGAGATTCTTGGCATCATTGGTCCCTCTGGTTGCGGTAAATCGACAATTCTCAAGTTGTTGTGCGGTCTGCTAGAGCCCGACGGCGGCGAAATAATCAAGTATTCCGATGATATTTCACTCGTCTTTCAGGGTTCCGCGCTTTTGAATTCGCTTACCGTTCGCGAGAACCTGGCACTGCCACTGCGCTCTCGCAATCTGCCTAAGGCGGAAGTTCAACGACTGATTACCGAAAGGCTTAAAATGGTTGGGTTGAGCGCATACGAGCAGGCTTATCCTACACAGCTATCCGGGGGTCAGCAGAAGCGCACAAGCTTTGCCCGAGCCATCGTTACGGATCCCAAAATTATTTTATACGATGAACCAACGACCGGCTTAGACCCAGTAATGTCTACAGTCATCGAAGATTATATGATTGACTTAGAAAACAGGCTTAAAACTGCCTCAATTGTCGTCACCCATCAGTATTCAACCTGGGTCCGTACCGCTCAGCGAATTCTTCTGATGCACGCTGGCAGAATCGAGTGGGAAGGCACGCCAGAGGAAGCGCTCAAGGTTGACAATCCCTACATGAAACAGTTCGCAAACGCTACTAAAGAAGGTCCGATGCTCGCAGGTTCAGTATAACGATGGTAAACACGTCCCTCAGTGGTAACAAAAATAATCCTGGCGGTAAACCGGCGGAAGGGTCCCTGCCAGAACCAATTATCATTCGCGCCGCCGCAGACCGACCGAATTTTGAGGCCCGAGCAGGCTTCTTTGTCACTGTGGCAGCCGTCATGCTTCTTTATGGCTGGGGCTGGTTGAAAGGACTTTCAATTTTTCATCCACCTCAACGGTTTACCGTAGCTTTTCACGACATCGAAGGTCTGAACACAAATGCGCCGGTTAACACAAATGGCTATCGTGTAGGAATTGCAGAAAAAATCGAACTGAAGAAAAATCTCGTTCTGGTTCATCTCAAAATCAATACCGAAGACGTGCGCATTCCCGAGAAATCAAAATTCTCGATCCAGACATTGGGATTGGTGGGCGCCAAATACATGGAAATCACAATCCCTCAAGAGGCTCTTGCAGACGCAACTAGCGGCGACGCAGAGGTGAGAACGCACATGTTGTCTGAAGCCGATCCACCGCAGGTGGGCGATGATCCTGTTCGCATGGAACTGTATGTAAGCAACCTTGCTTCCAAGATTGGGAACTTAGATATAAAGGGCATGGAGACTTCGGCCAAGCACAGCATGGATGAACTGGCCGAGATGGCCAAGACTATGAAAGTGACTGCAGGACGTTATGGCGATACTGCGCCGGAATTAAGCAAAGTTGCTCGCACTCTCGATAGAGTGGCATCAAAAGCTGATGGTGCAGTGGGAAGTGCCAATAAATTCTTCGAGACCGGATCTAACTCACTTCATCACATAAACACATTGACAGATGATCTCGATACGACCGCAAATCGTGCCAATAAAATTCTGGCAAATCCAAATATGTCGGGAGATCTGAAAGCCACAGCCGATCAGGCTCGCATCGCTTCTGAAAACATTCAAAAAGCAATTCACGAATTGAACGGAACGATAGGCGACAAGCAAACTCGCACAGACCTGCAGGGTATGCTAACAAAGATGCAAGCGTCGACAGAAAACATTGCCAGATCGATCGATAAGGTGAATAAAGTAGCTGATGATAAGGGCTTGCGTTCAGACATCAAAGAAATAGTTACGAAAGCAAACACGGCACTGGACAAGGTGAACGGCGTCGTTAACAAACCAACATTCGGCGCCGACCTCACAAAGACTTTAGACACCGTGCGACAAGCAGCATCTCATGTTGACGAAGCGGCACAGGAAATCAATGCGACCGTGAGCCAACCACACTTCCTCTGGCATCAACTCAACCCATTGTCTAGAAGAGTCAAGGTGAAGGCCGAACGCAAAGTCAAGACTGACAAGAACGGCAACAAAGAAGTAACGACCAAAGCGACTACCAAGGTTCCTGCTTCCCAGGCTGCTGACGCTGCTAAAAGCGTCACAGACGACGCTAAAAATGCACCTGACGCCCAGAGCAATGCACCTGCAAAATCCGACAATTAAAGCGCGGATCGCATTTAGGAGAAAACATTCGGATGCCAGTTGAGTACGAACCAGTGATAGGGCTCGAAGTACATGCGCAGCTCAAAACCAAATCAAAAATATTTTGCGGATGCCCAACCGACTTCGGCGCGACGGCGAACCACAATGTTTGCCCCGTGTGCCTGGGGATGCCCGGAGTGCTGCCGGTCTTAAACAAGCGTGTTGTGGAAATAGCGATTAAAACAGGGCTAGCACTGAACTGCCATATTGCAGAAGACACCAGATTTGATCGCAAGAACTATTTCTATCCTGACCTGGCAAAGGGCTATCAAATCACGCAATTCGATCGACCTATTTGCAGCAATGGATATCTGATGATCAAAGGTACGAAAGTGCGCATCAATCGCGCCCACCTGGAAGAAGATGCGGGCAAACTTGTGCACGCTGGAGCCGACGGACTGCATGGTTCCGACTACAGCAAAGTGGATTTCAACCGTTCAAGCATGCCATTACTTGAAATAGTGAGCGAACCAGATATTCGCTCTGCGGAGCAAGCAGAGGAATATCTACGTGAGCTGCGCAGCATTTTGCGCTATATAGGTGCCTCTGATGGAAATCTAGAAGAAGGCAGTTTCCGTTGCGATGCCAACGTTTCCATTCGTCCCGTGGGACAGGAAAAATTCGGCACCCGAACTGAAATCAAAAACATGAACAGCTTTCAGTCTGTGAGACAAGCTATAGATTCCGAGATCGCCAGACAAACAAAGGCTCTTGAAAAAGGCGAAAAGATCACGCAAGAGACACGTCTCTGGACAGGCAAAGATACTCATGTGATGCGCTCGAAGGAAGATTCTCACGACTACCGATACTTCCCGGAACCGGATCTCGTTCCACTAAAAATCAGTCGGAAGTGGGTTCAGGAAATAAATGACGGACTGGAAGAATTGCCAGAAGCGCGCAGACAACGTTACTTGAATGACAACAAACTTTCAAGCGAAGATGCCACCATTCTTGCCAGCTCAAAAGAGATGTCGGACTTCTTTGATAACACGCTGAAGCTAGGAGTAGGAGCCAAACAAGCAGCGAACTTGCTGATGGGACCGACGATTGCTTACATGACAAAGGCGAAAAAAGAGTTTCACGAGCTTGCGCTCACGCCTGAAAACTTGCGTGACATAATCGATTGCGTCGCTGACGGGAAAGTCAACTCCACCACGGCCAAAGATAAACTGTTGACACCACTTCTGGCAGAACCAGGCGATGTTTTAAAAATGATAGACAAGCTTGGGCTGGCGCAAGTCAGCGATGAGTCAGCGCTCAAGGCGATCGTACAGAACGTTCTCGACCGCTCGGTTCAGCAATTGGAAGACTATAAAAAAGGCAAAGTAAAACTTCGCCAGTATTTTCTTGGTGAAATAATGAAAGAGACAAAAGGAAAGGCTAATCCGCAGGTTATAAATAAACTGCTGGATGAACTGTTGCCTGCAGTAGAATCCGCATAAACAGTGCATAACAGTGAAAACGAATGCATGGCGATGGTTAATGAAACAGTTTTTTCTCAACGCAAACTCAACTGACCGTAGCGCGACAAGCTCGCTCTTTTCAGCAGCTCCCTTGCTCAAGCTGAGTTTGCCGTGCATGCTCATAACACTAATATTTACGTCAATACCAACCCCGGCGAGCGCTTACAACTTTCAGGGCTACTACTGCCCGCAACCGTTTATCTCTCCGATGAGAGATGACGCTATCTACACTCCTGTAGGAATGGGTGTGGTCACATCAAAAGCAGGTTTTCGTGTGCACCCTGTAACGGGGAAAGCTGACTTTCATAATGGCGTTGATCTTGGAGCGAAGCTAAATGATCGTGTTTATTGTCTTCTCGACGGCATCGTAACGCGTGTCGGATGGCGCGGCGCTATGGGAGTGGCGGTCGAGGTATACCATCCGTATCCCGGAATCAAAACAATAATTGGACACTTAAATGCGTATGCTGTCCAGCCCGGCATGTTCGTGCAGCGCGGTCGAGTAATAGGATATGCAGGCTCTACGGGTCGTTCTACCGGAGTACATGTGCACTACACCGTTGTAAAATGCGATACCAACGAATACATACAGCCGATGCAATTTCTTTTACTGGTGCCTCAGTACGTGAGTCAGTTAAAAACTGCGCAGGCGCAGATGGCCTATAGACGAAACTCCGAGGCTATTCAGAAAAACGGCATAGACTCAAAACCAATCGACAGCGATACCGAAGATTTGCCTGACGACAAGAAAAAGAGCAAGAAGTAGCACCCTGAGCGACTCCTGGTAGCTGTCGCCAGC
>Ga0182030_10021044_pt1 | contig 12249 bp, 14 predicted proteins | sample 812S3MmetaG_FD_121299 | JGI IMG/M metagenome (GOLD analysis project Ga0182030, IMG submission 121299) | Permafrost microbial communities from Stordalen Mire, Sweden - 812S3M metaG (Illumina Assembly) | ecosystem: Environmental > Terrestrial > Soil > Wetlands > Permafrost | place: Sweden...
CACATGCTCCGGACCATTTCCGAATTGCAGGCCGCGTTTCAACATCGCGTCACGCTGCTCGGCGAAAGCTTCGACAAACAGCACGATGAGTTTGAGGCCGCGCTCGATCGAAATACCGTGGAGGTTCAGCGCCGCCTTTGGGACGATCTCCAAAAAGTGCGGTTGGAATTTGAGCGGCTGATCCAAATCGAACTGCGGATGATCCGTCAGCGGACGCCGGCCGAACGAATCGCGTCCGAACCGTGGCTACGTCCCAGTGTGTCGACAGATGCCGTGCAAAGCGGACCGACGGCTCCCCAGGCAGGCTCCACGAAGCCGATCAACGTCGAGGCGAGGTCGACCTCGTTCGATGCGATGCGCTTCGCCGAAACTTTCCGCGGGTCGGAAGAACGCATTCGAACACTCCAGATGAGCTATGTCGCGCGATTTGCCGGGTGCCGCGACATTCTCGATCTCGGTTGCGGACGCGGGGAATTTCTCGAAGCGGCCCGGGATGCAGGCTTAACGGCCCGAGGAATCGATCAGAGCGAGGAATGCGTCGCTTTTTGCCGCGCGAAGGGTCTGGATGTTTCGCGCGCGGATCTGTTCGAATATTTATCCTCGCTGCCGGATCACTCTCTGGGCGGCGTCTACTGCTCGCAGGTGGTGGAGCATCTGGAGCCCGCGCGACTTCCGGACTTGATCCAGCTTCTCGGAAAGAAGCTCTGGCGCGATGCGCTGGTCGCGGTTGAAACCCCCAATCCGGAGTGCCTTGCGATCTTCGCGACGCACTTCTATCTGGATCCGACGCATACGCGCCCGGTGCCCGCTCTGCTGCTGCGTTTTTACCTCGAAGAAGCCGGTTTTGGCGGCATCGAAATCGAGCGGCTATCCCCAGCTATCGATAGTATGCCCGCGCTTGCCGAGCTGCCCTCGGGGGTACGCGAGACTCTGTTTGGCGGCCTCGACTACGCGATCTTCGCTCGAAAACTCTGAGGGCGGGGACTGGCTACTCTGTCCCCAGGCGGCCACTCAGTCTGCCTGATCGCAAGCACCCTGCGCCTGAGCGGACAAAGTGGCCTGTCCCCGCACTCAAGGCCCGAATGAGTCGTCAGATCAGTTGCCAGAATTCGAAATCCCACTCTCCCGCGCGATGCTGATGCCAAAGATTCAGCGCTTGCAGGCAGAATACGGCCGAGACAGGATTCACGAACGGCATCATCGCGCCGCGCTTCAGGCCGAATCCGAATCCTCCCAAGGATCGAGGATCATCGCCGTGAAACTGAAACGAAGCCGCGCGATCGGCTTCGTCGCACGCCGCTTCTTCGTTCAACTGGATGACGTTGAGATGATGCGCGATCAACCGGACGCGAAGCAATTGCGCGCCGACGTCGGATCGCTCGAACTGTGGTGAGATCCGGCGCAGCAGCGTTCCCACGCGATCGATACCGCTTGCCAAGGCCGCCCGGCAATCCGCACGATCCGCCACCGCCAGTAACGCCTCCAGGAAGTAACAATAGGGATGCAGCCGGTCCATCAACTTTTCGGGTTCAGGCACCGCATCGAGAAAAGCTTCATGAGTGGCAAGCGCCGACGCTAGAACCGTGTCGAACATCCGCCGCCCGGATTCTTCCCCGACCCCCAGCCAGGCGAGAGCCGATTTCGTCTGGTAGCAGCCCGGCTCGCGCGACCAGCTCGCTTCATAGGACAGCGGTTGCTTGTCAGGCAGGGAAATTACCGGGTAGATTTCGCCGTCGCCCAGAAAATCGAACGCCATCGAAAGCGAGGCGTCGCGGGCCCGCGAGTAGAACTCCCGGTCGCCGGTCTGCTTCCACGCGGCGAGCAATCCGCGCGCGATAATTCCGGTGTCGAAAAAATACACCTTGGGCGACGAGGGCTCAAAGGGGAACGTCGCACTTCCGGCATCCCACGCCTCACGTGTCAAATAGCGCGCCGTTTCAAGTGCGGCGTGAAGGCATGACTCGCGCAGTTCCCCCGGCGGCAGCGACCGATGCAGATAGAGGAGAGCACTGACGGCATAGCCGGTAATTTCGTTTGAAACGGGTAAGTTCTGTTGCGAATCGGACCGGTAGTAACGGGCGAATCCGCCGCGTGAATCGCGGATCCCCGATTGCATCAGCCAGCGGGCGGCATCTTCAAGAATGGATGTCAATTTCAAATTGTATAATGAAGCCCGAATGCGCTTCCCGCTCGTCGCATTTTTACCGATGGCCGCGGCGTTGCTGAGCGGGCAGATTCCCGAACAGAGCATGCCGCGCGGCATCGTCCGCGGCAGCCTGGTGAACGCAGAAGGCACTGCGTCGGCCGGCTCGATCGTGGTCCAGAAAACGGACGGGTCGGTCTACGGCTGCACCTACGACGCCCACACCTTCGTTTCCCGCAATGACTGGCCCATCCATGCAACGGAACTGGCCACCGGAGTTCCCTTGGAGATTGTGTCGGATCGAATGCCCGGCACCGGAATCTGCTACGCGCGCATCCTGCGGCAGGTGGATTTGGCGCCGTTGATTCCGCGAAAAAGACGTGCCGACGCGGTCGCACCGCTTCCGCCGGTCCGCCGTGCAACTCTCATCTTTGCAGGCCTGGTGATCCGCTCCGACGCGCGCAGCGTCACGATCAAAGGACGAGGAGGGGACAGCACGCTACTGCTGCGTTCCGATACGAGCTTTAGCGACGGAGGCCAGAGCGTGGATCGCGCCACACCGCTGCTTAATCGCCATGTCTTCGTGCGCGCCGGGCAGAATCTTGAGGGGCAGGTGGAGGCGTACCAGGTGTTCTGGGGGCAGATTCTGGCCGTCCGATAGCTGCGGCGCGCGGACTCTGGAGCAGACCCATGAACCTGGCCCGCAGCGCCTCTGCGATTTTCGCATCGGGTGCGACCACCAGGATCGTATCGTCCCCCGCGATGGTACCGGTGACCTCCGGCCATTCCGCGCGGTCGAGCGCCGCGGCGAGGGAGTTGGCGTTCGCAGGAGCGGTCCGCAAAACGAGAAGATTCTGCGCCACGCGCACGTCTCTCAACAATTCACGAGCGAGCGTGGTTACGTCCGGACCGGCCGGTGCGGCCTCTTGCGGTGTGCCCTGCACATAGCCGAGCGGCGTCTTCACGAGCCCTAGCTCTCGGATATCGCGCGACAGAGTCACCTGGGTCGCCGGGATCTGCTCGGCACGCAACGCTTGTGCGAGTTCCTCCTGCGTGTGAAGGCTCCGCTGGCGGATTAATTTAAGAATCTGGCCTTGGCGAAAGCTTTTATTCATCGCTGATTCCGACTCGTAAACCACACTCTCCCGGCCTCTCGACCGGCGAAACGCCGCGTCCGTGATTACGCTAAGTCGCGGTGGCCTGAAGCCCCTTCAATCGCTCGGATGCCGCTTGAAGCGCACTCGCCACCGTCACAGGACCCGTGCCCCCCGGGATTTCGCGCGACTTCATGCCCTCCGACGGTTTCAGCAACGCCGTAAATTCCGGCGTGAAATCGGGAGCGAACGCCGCAAGCTCCGCTGCGTCCCAATCTCCCGGCTTTTTGCCGGCGCGCACGCTATCGAGCACCAGCTTTCCGACAATCTGATGGGCCTGATGAAAGGGCGTCCCCTTCCGCGCCAGAGCTTCGGCAAGATCGGTTGCCACCACCCAGCTCGCTTCTGCAGCCGCCGCAGGTCTCGCCGGATTCAGACGCGCGGTTTCCACGACGACGCGCGCCATCTCGAGCGACCCCGAAAGCTGATCCGCTGCATCGAACAGCGGCGGTTTATCTTCCTGCATGTCGCGGTTGTAGGTCATCGGCAGGCCCTTCATGATCATGAACAGCGCGTTCAGGTCGCCGAACACGCGGCCGCATTTCCCGCGAATCAATTCGAGCGAATCCGGATTTTTCTTCTGCGGCATCAGGCTCGAACCGCTGGTCACGCCGTCGCCCAGTTCAATCCATCCGAACTCTTCGCTCGAATAAAGAATCCAGTCTTCCGCGAACCGGCTCAAGTGCAGCATCGTGGTCGACGCGGCGTAGAGAAAATCCAGCGCGAAATCGCGATCGGCGGAAACATCCATGCTGTTCGCCGTAATCGTCGCGAAGCCCAAATCATTTGCCAGAGCCTCGCGATCGAAAGGAAATCCGCTTCCGGCGAGAGCCCCGCTCCCGAGCGGCATCACGTTCACGCGCGCGCGAGCCTGCGAGAGTCGCTCATAATCGCGCGCGAACATTTCAAAATACGCCAGCAGATAGTGCGGCCATAATACGGCCTGCGCGCGCCGCATGTGCGTGAAGCCCGGCACGACGGCATCCGGATTCCGATGCGCACAAGCGATGAGAGCGTCGAGGAACGCGGCCAGAAGAATCCGCGCGCGATCGATTTCCGACCGCAACCAGAGGCGCACGTCGAGCGAAACCTGCTCATTCCGGCTGCGCCCCGTATGAATTTTATCCGCGAGCCCGCCGACGCGTTCCTTCAGCTTGCGGATGACCAGCGTGTGGACGTCTTCATCGTCGGCGCCTGCGAAAAACCCGTCGTCTCGCGCCTCCTGTCCGATCGCGTCAAATGCGGCGACCAGTGCGTCGCGTTCCGCGGCCGTCAGAATCGAAACGCCGGCGAGAGCCCGCGCGAAGGCTTGCGAGCCCTGGATATCGGCGGCGATGAGGCGACGATCGAAATGAAGAGATCCGGAGAACCGCTCGAAGACCTCCGAGGGTCCTTGCTCGAAGCGGCCGCCCCAGAGCTTCATACGGCCTTGGCGGCTTTCTTGAGCGAAGCCTGCACCTGAATCGGAAGGCCGATCAGGTTGATGAAGCCTCGCGCGTCACGTTGATCGTACTCCGCGCCCATGGTGAAGCTGGCGATATTGAGCGCATAGAGCGAGTTCGGAGATTTGCGGCACACCGGCTGGATGCCGCCTTTGTAGAGCCGCAGCGTGATTTCGCCCGTGTCCACTTTCGTCGCTTCCGTAAAGAACGCGTCGAGCGATTCCCGCAACGGCGTGAACCACAGACCGTTGTAAACCATCTCCGCGTAATCAAGCGCGAGCTTTTGCTTATAGTGCAGCGTGTTCTTGTCCTGCGTGAGCGACTCGAGCTCGCGCGCGGCGTACATGATGAGCGTTCCGCCGGGCGTTTCGTAACAGCCTCGCGATTTCATGCCCACGAAACGGTTTTCGACCAGATCCACTCGCCCGATGCCGTGTTCCGCGCCGATCGCGTTCAATGTTTCGAGCAGCTTCAGCGCGGACATCTTCTTGCCGTTGACCGAAACCGGGTTGCCGGACTCAAAACCGATGGTGACGTCCGCCGGCTTATTCGGAGCGTCTTTGGGACTCTTGGTCAGCATCCAGATTTCATCCGGCGCCGCATTGGCGGGATCTTCAAGCGCTCCGCCTTCGTGGGAGATGTGCCAGATGTTGCGATCCCGGCTGTAGATCTTCTTTGTGGTCGCCGAAATCGGGACCTTATGTTTCGCCGCATACTTGATCGCGTCTTCGCGCGAGACGATATCCCATTCGCGCCACGGCGCGATCACGGGGAGATGCGGCGCCAAGGCCTTGTAGGTCAGCTCAAAACGCACCTGATCGTTGCCCTTGCCGGTACATCCGTGGGCCAGCGCATCGCAACCGGTGGCAAGCGCCACTTCTACCTGCTTCTTGGCGAGAAGCGGACGGGCAATCGACGTGCCCAGCAGATATTTGTGTTCGTATTCGGCGCCCGCACGCACCATGCGCCAGAGATAATCGGCGACGAACTCCTCGCGCATGTCGGCGACATGAACTTCGGACGCGCCGGTTTTGCGTGCCTTCGCTTCGAGGCCCGAAAGTTCTTCCCCGCCCTGCCCGATGTCGCCACAGACCGCGACAACTTCACAGCCGTAATGTTCCTTGAGCCACGGAATAATGATGGACGTGTCAAGTCCGCCTGAATAGGCGAGCGCTACCTTTTTTGGTTTTGCCATAAGTATGAATTGTACCTGTCTGATTTATTTCCAGATTTATACTTCAACGACATTTCCGCCGGGAGTTCGCGCGTTCCCCTGAATCATTCGCGATCCGGCTGCGATCCGCGGCTCTTCTTGTCGAAGATCCGTGAATAGTAAAAAACGAAAGTCTCGATGAAGGCGGCCCGACGCGCCAGCCATCTTTTTTTTAGCCGAGCAGCACTACGAGTCAACCAAGCAGTGTTACCAGCAGCGCCTTCTGAACATGCAGCCGGTTTTCCGCTTCGTCGAACACCGCCGATTGCGGAGACTCCATCACTTCGTCCGTCACTTCTTGTCCACGCTTTGCGGGCAGGCAGTGCATAAAGATCGCATCCTTCCTGGCCTGACCGAGCAGCGCCTGGTTCACCTGAAAGGGAGCGAATACACGCTTGCGGTGTTCCGTCTCCGCTTCCTGTCCCATGCTGGTCCAAACATCGGTATAAACACAGTGCGCGCCGGCGACTGCCCTCGCGGCGTCATCTGTCACCGTAACGCCGCCAAACTTCGACGCCTGCGCGACGATTTGGGCATTGGGCGCATAGCCTTGAGGCGTCGCCACCGCGACCTGCATGCCCAGCCGGGTGGCATCGAGCATCAGCGAATGCGCCACATTATTTCCGTCGCCGATGAAGGCGAGCTTCAGCCCATCCAGCCGGCCGAAGCGTTCTTTCATGGTCAGCAGATCCGCCAGCGCCTGACAGGGATGGTACATGTCGCTCAAAGCGTTAATCACCGGCACGGACGACCATTGCGCCAATTCATCGATCGTTGTCTGCGAGAAAACGCGCGCCACGATCGCCTGAACCCAGCGGTCCAGATTCCGCGCCACGTCCTTTACGGGCTCGCGCTCGCCGATCGTCCCTACGCAGGTTACGGCATCGCCGCCCAGTTGCTTGATCGCCAGCTCAAACGTGAGCCGCGTTCGCAGCGAAGGCTTTTCGAACAAGAGACTCAGATAGCGGCCCGCGAGCGCCTTCCCAAATCGCGCGGGCGTGCGCTTCATACGGATCGCGAGGTCGAGCGTATAGCTCAGCGCCTCGGTCGAGAGGTCCAGATCGGAAGCGACGTGTTTCGCATACGGCTTGGTAAGCGACGGGGTCGGTGCGGCCATGCCAGTTCTCCGGGTTGAATGTTTATTCAACACAATGAATAATAATACATTCGCCCCGGGCCGCGCAACCCCTCTATGGACCTGTTTCGATTCTGACCAGTTTGAGCGCCGCGCCATGACCGCTGACAATCGTCACGGCGCTTCGCGGAACCTGGAACCGGGAAGCCAGATAGGCCACCAAAGCGTCGTTGGCTTTGCCTTTTTCCGGAGGCGCGGCGATCTTGATCTTTAAGGTTCCGTCGGCGAGCTCCCCAGCCGATTCCGTTTTGGCGCTTCGGGGAATCACTTTCACCCGCAGCATCTTCATAGAACCCTGACTTCAGGATCCGCGATGGACCGCGTATCCAAAAGGACTGAGCACCACCGGGAAATGATACTGATCGTTGACGTTCTCGATCTCGATGGTGATGCTGATGGTCGGGAAAAAAGCGTCCGGCTGATACGAGGCGATGTCGAACATCAGACGGTACACCCCTGGAGCCCGCTGCTCGCCAAAGTCGTTCACACGTCCTTCGTAGTTGGTCAATCCCCGGCCGACCTCATACCATCCCTGGCCGGTAATGAATAAATCCAGTTCCACCGGAATGTGGGCGGCGGGTTTGCCGTGCGTCGCATCCATCACCTGCGTCGTGATCATGATTTCTAGTTATTTTTTCTCGCCGATCTCGAACAGACCGCCATCCAGTTCATCGAAGCGCAAACGCATCGCCTTACGGGAGTCGATCTTGGCTTCCGGCACTTCAAAGCGCGCGCCGCTCATTCGATCGACGGTCGCGTGCGGCGGCACCGTGTCTCTAATGCTCAGAATATCGTTGTATTTTGGCCCCAGGAGTTTCTCGTGAGCAAAGACGTTCTCCATGTCTGGCTTGGAAATCTGTGACCCGTCGATTTTTTCGCCGGTATCGGTGTCGAGTTCGAGTTGCGCCGCGAGCAAAACGAAGGGAACGTTCGAAGGGTTCGTCACCCGAAAATCCACGACCACGATGCTCGCCGCGCCGTTGCTCACCGAAAGCACGCGGGTCTTCAAAATCTGGCCAGTCAGATCGAGATGCGCGCTCTTGGTGGAGCTGAATACCACCACCAGGAACACCACCACAACGCCCAGCCCCGCGGCAAGGAAGATCGCAAATTGTTTACTCAAAGAATGGTTGCCTCAACTGCGGACCCCGGATCGCCGCACGGTTTAACTGTTAGTGATCGCCCAGCGGCTTAATGATCGCCAAGCAACCGGCCATAGGGCTGCAAACTGCTCACGTTATCACAAACCGCTTTCAGCCCGGCGGTGAGCGGGATCGCCAGCAGCAATCCGATCCCTCCCCAAAGCATGCCCCAGAACATGAGCGCGACCGTCACGGCCATCGGATTCAGGTGAACTCGCGCGCCGACAAACTTGGGGTAGAGAAGGTTCAAGGCAAGCAGATGCAGCAGCGCCACGCTGGTGGCGAGAAACAGATACAATGCCGGATCGCCCGAAACCGGAAGCGCGGCGATCAAGGGGGGAATGAGAGCGAGAGGCAACCCGATATACGGCACCAGATTCAGGAATCCGCTAGCTGGCGCGACCACCAGCGGGTATGGCAGCTTCACGGACGCGAACAGAATCCCGCTCGCGACACTCAGAAGGATGCCGAGCAGGAAGTTGCCGATAACGTACGCCCGCACCATATCGCCGACCCCGGCCCAGGCATCGGCCGCCGCACGCCGGCTGTCCCCCTCGAACAGGTAAAGAAATCGCGAGCGGAGATAATCGCGCCAACTCAACAGAAAGTAGACCAGAAACGGAACGAACGAAGCCATCAGCAGCACGTCGTAGAAGTCGCGCAGATAGGTGTACAGATACGTGACGGATGACGTCGGCTCCTGCTGTAGCCGAACCTCGGGGACCGGGACGGGCTCCGGCAACGGGAGAACCGCCGGGTCCGATTTCTTTCGCTTGCCCTTGGTTGCCGCCGCGGAGGCCGGAGGATTCTCGATTGCCGGATGCCCCTGGAAACGCTTCGGCATCAGCGAGTTGTAAACATTGTTTTCGATCCGGTCCATCCGCGTGGCGAAACTCTCCACAATGTCGTTGATCCGCGTGCCGTAGGCCGGAAGATCGTCCGCCATCGCCAGCCCTTGGGTATACAGGCCCAGGCAGGCAAGATAGAGCGCCATGAGGGCGATACTGCACACCAGAAAGCTCGCGAGACCTCGCGGCAGTTTCAATTTCATGAATAGTTCCACCACCGGTTCCAGCAGGAACGCGATCATGGAGGCAATGACGATGGTGATAAAGAAAATTCGCCCGAAATAGAGCAGAGTGATGGTCGCTCCAAGCGCAAGAATCCCCATCCCAACTTGGAGGGATCGTTGCGTGGGGACGCCGGAAGTCAGCATGGTTTTCTACCGCGCGAAAAGCCGTGCGCCGGGATCGGTCGAAAAACCCGCCGAGCTTCGCCGGGCACTTGCCTATCACTATAATTGGACAGATCTTGGATTACCACACAAAAGCACGGAAGGGCCGCATTCTGGCGCTCGATTTGGGGAAAAAGCGGATCGGACTGGCATTGAGCGATCCTCTGGGGATCACCGCCCAGGGTCTTCCCACTCTGGAGCGCACCAATATTCGCGAGGATATGGACAAACTCGGACGGCTTATTTCCGAAAATGAAGTAACGCTCATCTTAATGGGCCAGCCCCTGCACATGAGTGGACGGGAAGGACGCCAGGTGGAGCATGCCCGCGAATTCGCGGAACGCCTGGCCAAGCACAGCGGCGTCGAATATCAGTTCTGGGATGAACGGCTGACCACGGTGGAGGCTCTCCGGGTTTTGAAGGACAGCGGGATCAGCATTGAAAAGCGCGCTCGCGCAGTGGACCGCCTTTCGGCAGTGATCTTGCTTGAGAGCTACCTGGATACGGAGGCGAACACATGATCCGGGTTGAGCGGCCGAGCTATTGCGCAAGTTCCACCCCCGAGGCGATTCTTCCATGAAGAAGTTGGTCCGCCTGGCCTTACGTTTCTTCGCTGTTTTGGCGATCAGCGCTATAGGGGTGATTATTTTAGTCCTGGCCGCGCCCTACCAAGGATTCCCGGGCGAAACGTTTGTTCGTATTGAACGTGGCATCGGAACCACCGGGATCGCGCAGACGCTGGCCGGGAATGGGATCATCCGGTTCCCATGGGCGTTTCTCATGATGCGCGCCCTGCGGCCCTCCGCAAAACTCCAGGCGGGCGAGTACCGGTTCACCGGACCCGATTCGGTCCGCGACATCTTCGATCGCATTGCGCGCGGGGACGTCTATTACTTCGAATTCACGGTGCCTGAGGGCAGTAGCATGTTCGATATTGCGCATTCGCTCGAGGCCCAGAATGTCATGTCCGCGGCCGATTTCCTCGAGGCTGCGTCGGACCCGGCGGCGATCCACGATCTCGATGCTTCGGCTCCGAATTTGGAAGGATATCTGTTCCCCTCCACCTATCGGCTCTCGCACGGCGTCACGGCGCATGGGCTTTCCAAAGAAATGACGGACCAATTCCGCAAGGAATGGAAAAAGCTGGCCGCGGACAAGACCGCGGACGTTCACAAGGCCGTCACGCTGGCCTCCATGGTCGAGAAGGAAACCGGCGTCGCCGCCGAGCGCCCTTTGGTGGCTGGCGTGTTCGTCAACCGACTCGCCAAAGGGATGCATCTCGATTGTGATCCCACCACGATCTACGCGGCGCTGCTTGAAAATCACTATCGCGGAAAGATTCACCGGTCCGATCTCGCCAGTTCGAACCCCTACAATACGTATCAGAACGCCGGTCTGCCGCCGGGACCGATCTCGAACCCGGGCGCCGAAGCCATCGCGGCAGCGATCACGCCGGCCGCGACGGACTATCTCTATTTCGTCGCCAAAGTGTCGGGAGGAGGACATCAATTCTCCAGTTCTTTGGCGGATCACGACAAGGCCGTGCAACAGTACCGTCGAAGCACGAAGAACCATGCGAAAGCCACGGGGAAAAAAGGCTGAGCTCGAAGCTTGGATCAATAATGTCAGGTTAAATGACGTCGGGTCAAATGACGTCTCGCTGAATAACGCTCAGGTGAAAGACGTTGCAGCGGGACAAACGCAGCCGCGCGCCTTCGGGGAAATGGAATTCGAGGAGGTCCAAAAGTTGCTCGCCCCGATCAGCGAGTCTTATCTCCGCAAGCTGCTTCGCGAAAGCGGCATATTACTATCCCCCATGGTTGCGGGGGTGCGCCAGTCGACTCTTGAAGATCTGGAAGAGAGTCTCTTGACGCTCACAGTAGAATACGAGCAGAGGGACCCGGCGGGACGAAACTCTGTGAGGCGTTTGGTCATCACAGCCAAAGATCACGCCCGCTGGGCTCAGAAGGATCCGGCCAAGCGAGCCGAAAAAGAGGAATCAGCGCTTTGGTTGCTTACCTGGCTGGAAAATCCGCCGCTGTTCCCCGATTGGGTGCGGATCCGGCGAAGTCAGTTGTAGGGCTATTGCATCGCCTCAACGGGGCGACTATACTGCTTTTTTTAGTGCCTGAGATTCAGTAATCTCGTCTATGTCGTTTCAGCAAGAGATCGACCCTCTGGCGCCCCAGCGGGAAGCCGCTCTGTTCTACGGCCTATTCCTGCGAGGTCATTCGGCCGAAACTCTGCGCCGCGATATCGACGTTCCACGCAAACTCCTCGACAAACTCCTCCGTCGTCATCGAAATGAACTTGCCATGCGGGAGAAGGTGCAGCAGGCCTATTTCTACCGGAAGCAGGTTCTTGCGATCTTCGATGAGTTGGTCAATCGCGAACGGGTACGTGACCGGGTCCAGCCTCGCGTCAATTGATCGTCGAGCGGGAGAGGCGTTCCACGCCGTGGGGCTTTTTATTTTTAGCGTGTGACGCGCCAGCATCGCACATTCTTAAAGCCCCAATGCGTCAGCTTGGGGCTCGCTCGGTTCCCCGCCCGGCCCGCTTGGGACTTGTCTGCTCCCCACTCAGCCCCAGGCTCACGCCGTGGGTCTTTTCATTTTTAGCGCGTGATACGCCAGCATCGGACCTGCGCATTCTTAAAGCCCCAATGCGTAAGCTTGGGGCTCGCTCGGTTCCCCACCCGGACCCCTGGGACTTGCTCTGCTCCACACTCAGCCCCAGGCTCACGCCGTGGGTCTTTTCATTTTTAGCGCGTGATACGCCAGCATCGG
>Ga0182030_10021046_pt1 | contig 12248 bp, 5 predicted proteins | sample 812S3MmetaG_FD_121299 | JGI IMG/M metagenome (GOLD analysis project Ga0182030, IMG submission 121299) | Permafrost microbial communities from Stordalen Mire, Sweden - 812S3M metaG (Illumina Assembly) | ecosystem: Environmental > Terrestrial > Soil > Wetlands > Permafrost | place: Sweden...
ACCCTAACCCTAACCCTAACCCTAACCCTAACCCTAACCCTAACCCTAACCCTAACCCTAACCCTAACCCTAACCCTAACCCTAACCCTAACCCTAACCCTAACCCTAAATCGGTAAAAAATACCAGGGCTGCAAAATCAGGACCCTACATGTTGCCTCTGATACTTGCCCAAAGTATTAGTACTCTAAGCGCAGGCTGGGTTGTCTCAAAAACCAGACACTATATCCCCCTGCTATGGATTGGATCCAGCTTATTAGCTGTTGGCGGAGGTCTGTACCAACTCATCGGCCCGCAAACTCCCAGCAGTCACTGGATCGGGTTCGAGATCGTCTCTGGGCTTGGCTATGGAATCTGTGGCCAAATACCAATTTTAGCGGTCCAAGTTCCACTGAATGCAATCGACGTACCGACAGGTGTGGTAGTAGTCATGTTGTTTCAATTCCTCGGCGGCGCTCTAGCTCCTAGTATTGGCCAGAATATCTTTACCAGCCAGCTTGTGAAAGGCCTAGAAGGAGTCCAGGGTCAGAAGATAGACACTGCAGCAGTGTTAGCAAACGGGGCGAAGGATCTCCCGGCGGTTGTCCCTCCTGAACAATTAGACGAGGTCATCGGTATCTTCAATGCTGCACTGAGAACTGTGTTCTGGATAGCGCTCGCTACTCCAGCCGCGGCTCTAATTGTTAGTTGGGCGAATGAGTGGCGAAGAATACCGAAAGATCCTAAACAGAGCCCTGATGTTATCAATACCGCTCCTCAAAATCAAACCTCGCAACCTTCAGAAAAGTGATTGGGAGGTGTGGAGAGGAGGCCTTTAGTACATAGAATTACGAGTGCGATGTTATGGGATTCGAAGTTTGATAGAAAGTTATGTGCAATTTAGAACTGCGTTTATACAGAAATGTGACTGAGCATAAAGAAGGAAGCTTGTGAGGCATCAAGGTTTGCAAGATACACGGATAAATTGGCTACGGATGACTTGATATAATATTTGCTGCACACTCTTCATATACATAAATCACAACATGCGCATCATTTCCAACCACGATCATGATGTCCTAGCTCTTGATATCCACAATATCTGCTTCTCTGGTTAACCAGTCATCGTTGTTCATTGTGAAGTATACGTAGATGTCCAAAAAGGGGCCGATAGAGTCCATGAGTATGAGCGCCCAGATTTGAGATTTGCAATAGGGGTAGATATGGAGGAATGGTCTGTAAGTTAAGATCCATCCAGATACAATCCAGAGTATGTACATGTACCTAAAGTTCGAGAATCGATGTTAGATGAAGTCTCGAGGAGCGGATAGGGGCTCAATTAGACGTAGTCAGAAGGTGTACTCACGCAATCCATGGTCTTGTCTGAAGTGTTTGAACCCATATCCCCACAGTTGCAATAGCCAAGAGAGGTCTAATAAGGCGATCGACCATCTTCCGAGTTGAGTATGGGTGTCTCCTAATAAAACTGTGTCAGCATGGAAGCCGAAGTAGCAACTGATAGATGACTATGATTGCGGCATACAACTCACCTCATCATTGTCAGATAGCCTGGGTAAGTAAATATGCGTCCAAGGAAAGAACGAAGATTGCCCCTTTCCCATCGAAGCACTTGCCACATAAATTTGTGATCTCGAGGAATGTTGGTGGTGATCTCGGCTTCGGGAGCATTTTGAATAGACACGTTCCACCCATGATCAAAAACCCACTCCGTCACAAATACATCGTCTGCGGTATTCACGACTCGATTGCCAATTATTTTATGCGTGAAAGCATTGGAAAATTTGGGATCCTGGAGAATCGAACAACGAACAAACAATGTACGACCAGACAGACACCAGCAACCACCGTCAGCAGCAAAGTGGACCTCGCGGGAAGCTTTCATTTGATACATATCGTAAATGGCAGCAGCTTCCCAGGCTGTAACGACTCGTGTGTCTTGACGATTAAGTGGAACCTGAGCACTAAGTTCAAGTCAATGATAAGTATACGTGGGCGAATGCAAGACACAAACCTTTGAATGCCAGCCACGGCGCCGACTTTTTCATTTTCGAACGGAGCCAAGAGGTAGGGAACAACAGTGTCGACTGACCAATAGACATCATCGTCAACAAGTGCAATGATTTCACCTCGAGCTGCCTTGATTCCCATTGACAACTGCTGCCGTTTGTTCGCCAGTGGTGCGATCAGAGTAATGATTTTTCCCGTTTCTTCTTGAAGTGAGCCGAGTAATTCTAGAACTCGATCCTTGTTGCGTGGAACAGTGACAATAATAATCTCTCGAGGCTCGCACTTGAGCCACAGGCGGACGCATTCGGTGAAAGTTGACTCGGTATCGATTATTGGGACTATTATACTCACATCCCCGGGTCTGTATACAGGATTTGCTGGCAAAGGGACGGTCTTGTACTTCTTGTTATAGTACGACGTGATGGCTTTCTCCCAGACATTCCAGATCCTATAAGCGGACGTTATTCACGCTGAATTCTTGAAGGAGCTATAACACCAAAGCAGTGTCTTACCAGAGTGCAGACAAAGCGGATGCCATATCCAAAAACGCTTGGACACTAAGAATGAGTTCAATGTATCAGCTCTCACCGAGAAATCTTAAGGTGAAATATTCCGAAATCAAGTTAGGCGAAACGAGATATCAGCACTACTCGTTGCGATATCTCCAAGTGCTAAACAGGGTTATCAGGCTCGGCTCCATAGTTCAATGCAAGGGGCGGATCGCTTATGCATAGTCGGTGTATATTTCACGCAAGGGTGATCAATCCGGCGGGTTTTATGGCATAATCCTGTGCTATTAAATTAGAAACATATATGCAAATTAACTGTCCGGAACATTTCATATTATACGCATGGTTGTGTTGTAACGTAGCATTGACTACATCGTGTCTTTTTAGGTGCTGCAACGTGCGATACAAGCTAGACGACCTAGTCAAACACTCTCACGGGAAATTTTTTGGCAATTCTGGCAAGTGAGGTGATTGAGATCAAAGCCGAGAAGTATTGAACTCAACAAACCTCGCTCCAGGTCCAGAGCCCTCAAACTGCACAGCACACTAAGCCCCAAAGATGACCAAATCGAACCCTGTTTCTGCTGCATTCTTCAGCGCACAGTCTCGGGCTCCAGACGAAGAATATTTGAGCGGACTTCACTCGTTCTTAAGCCAGGACAAATACGGACAATTACTCTTGAGCGAAATTGCAAATCTGAAAAACAGCCAAATTTGCTCGATATATGCTACAGCCAGCAACGAGATCACTTCCTTGAAGCGCGTACCTAAGTATGTGGAAATTCTGGATGACTGGATCACAAAACGGGTCTCATGGCCACTGTGTACAGCAAGATCCGGAGCACTAGCTTTGCCCTTGCTTGTCATTCTCCAAATCGGCCAGTACTTGAGATATCTCCAACACCACGAATTGACACATTCGGAATTTCTATCGAGCGTTGGAGACAGTGGCGGGTTGCAAGGCTTCTGTGGTGGCTTGGCGGTATGTTTTCCAAGGGTGAGTTGTTAAAAGGACTGTTACTAACCGTGATAGTCTGCTATGACTATCTCCTGTGCTACGGACGAGACTGATGTTGTCAAACTTGCAGTCAAATCCCTATGCATCATGTTGGGAATTGGTGCATACGGCGAAGCTGCAGACGAGTCTCGAGGTGAAGCTTCGACAACTCTAGCATTGCGTTTGAAATACGAAGGGCAAGGCGCAGACCTCACCCAATGCTTCTCAGGAACATATGTTTCAGCCATTAGTGAACCACGCTCGATAAGCATAACCGGACCTATTGATGTATTGCGTGAGTTATCAACATTTGCGCAGGAGCAAGAGGAGCTCCAAGTGGTGAATATGGATATTGAGGGTAGTTTCCATACCCCAAGAAATAAAGACCTCGCCGAAACATTGTCCAGGATCTGCGATCAAACAGCTGCTTTGCAATTACCTAATGCCTCCAAATTGCAGGTACCTGTTCGATCTAACATAACTGGCGAAATATTGACCGAAGGTTCTCTCACGAGAGAACTCATCACTACTGTTCTGGAATTCAAGTGCGATTGGTATACTGTTGTAGTCGAAACTGCAAAAGATCTGAAGGCGGCACGAGTTACTGCCCCTACACTCGTCTGCTTCGGGGTGACAGACTCTATTTCCTTGAACCCATTTCACCAGCAAGGCCTCCGCCCAGTACGAGAATATGTGCGCAGCCTCATTCTCCGAGTAAGAGAAAGCACTCCTCCTACCCGTAGTCTGTCCTTGTATCCCGAGAATGCTATAGCTATTATCGGTGCTTCGACACGTTTGCCTGGTGCGCGAAATCTCGATGAGCTGTGGGAACTGCTGTCAAAGGGAGAGGATAGACACGAGGAACTGAAGTCGGACCGTTTCGACTTGTATCATGGATTTCGGTTCTCCCAAAGCGATAGCTTGACTAAGGATCGAAAGTTCTATGGTAATTTTGTTGACGGGGTGGGAAACTTTGACAATGCCTTCTTTGGCATCGGCGCGCGCGAGATGTCGAACATGGACCCTCAACAACGCATGTTGTTGGAGCTCTCGTATGAGGCCTTGGAATGCAGCGGCTACATGTGTTCTCATGTTCGCTCCCGTGGTGATCGAGTCGGATGTTTTATTGGTGCCAGTTACACAGAGTATCTTGAGAATACCACTGCGCACCCGCCCACAGCATACACAGCTCCCGGTACCATTCGCGCCTTCCTATGCGGTCGCCTAAGCTACTACTTCGGATGGACAGGACCGTCTGAAGTCATTGATACAGCTTGCTCGGCATCTCTGGTAGCCATTAACCGGGCCATCAAGGCTATCCAAAGTGGCGAGTGTCCTATGGCTATCGCTGGCGGAGTGAACCTGATTACGGGGGCAAACAACTACTTGGACCTGGCAAAAGCTGGCTTCCTGAGCCCAACGGGACAATGTAAGCCTTTCGACAAGAACGCAGATGGATATTGCCGTGCAGATGGTGCCGGCCTTGTAGTTCTAAAATCATTGAAGCAAGCTGAAGCAGATAACGATCCCATCATGGGCGTCATCCTCGGTGCATCTACAAGCCAGGGTGGACTTTCAGACAGTCTCACTGTCCCATCATCAGATGCGCTGGTTGAGCTGTATCAGTCAGTGCTCAATCAAGCCAACATTAGTCCCGAACAAGTCACATACGTTGAGGCTCATGGTACCGGCACGCAAGCGGGCGACCCAAAAGAGATTGCCAGTCTTAGATCTATTTTCGGTAGTACCTCAAGAACCACCGAGTTACACATTGGCTCTATCAAGGGGAATATCGGTCACTGCGAAACCGCAGCTGGGATTGCTGGTGTCATGAAGATCATCTGCATGCTGAAGCACAAAGCAATTCCACCTCAAGCGAGCCACAACATCTGGAACCCCAAAATACCTGAGCTCTCCAAGGCTCGAATGAGGCTTGCCATGAGCCTTAAAGACTGGGATGTGCCATTCCGTGCGGCGCTTATCAATTCATATGGCGCTGCTGGGTCGAATGCTTCAATAGTGTGCTGCGAACCTCCCAAGTCCCAACTAGAAACACCTCCGCTGCGACCCGTAGACTCACAGATACCGGAGCGGGGAGCTTCTATCCAGCCTAGGCCGAAATTGCCCTTCATCCTGAGTGCGAAATCACCAACGAGCTTAAAAAGATACGAAGAATCATTAGTTAGGTATCTCACGAAGACAAAACCTGAGCTGCCTATCTCTGGTATTGCCTCGACATTGAGCAAGAGAAGACAGCAGGATGGATACTATGCCGTTTTTGAGGCTAGTGATACCTCGGAGCTCATCAAGAACTTAACCCTAGATGAGGCCCAAAAGCCAACGCTCAAGAGAGGCGCTCCCAAATCGGTCGTCCTCACATTTAGTGGACAGAGTAAGAAGACAATTTGTCTGGACAGGCGTTTCTATGAGACATATTCGACCTTTAGATCTTCACTTAATACATGCGATGAGATCCTCCGGGAGCTTGGATACCGGCCCATTCTACCAGCGATCTTTGACAACACGGATATATCGGACGTTGTCATCCTGCAGACGGGCTTTGTTGCTGTCCAGTATGCCTGTGCCACAACCTGGATGAACGCTGGTCTGAAAGTTAGCGCCGTTATTGGACACAGCCTGGGTGAACTGACGGCATTGGCTGTCAGCGGAAAGCTATCGATACGCGATTGTCTTAAGCTTGTTGCGGCCCGCGCTGACTTGATTAAAACCGAATGGGGTCCTGAAAAAGGCTCTATGCTCGCTATCTTCTCTAGTCGAGATGATGTAGCTCGCATCATTGCTGGGAGTAAGATCGAAATAGCCTGCTACAACTCAGACACGAGCCAAGTCGTCACTGGAGAAAGCAAGGCCATTGCAGATCTTGAACGTCGTCTGTCGTTAGAATCGCAGCCGATCAAATGTCTGAAAGTTGATACCAGCCATGGGTTTCATTCTCGACTCGTAAGCCCTATACTTGAGAGATTCAACCAAGTTGTAGCTTCTATTGAGTGGAAAACGCCGATAATCCAAATAGAGTTCTGCACAGAGAGGCATATGGATCCAGATAGCCTGTATAGCCCGTCTGCCCATTTGCGCAACCCAGTCTTCTGGCTTGACGCTGTACGACGATTGGAGCGAAGTCTTGGCAGCTGTATATTCCTTGAGAGCGGAATAAATACGCCTGTCATAGCTATGAGCAGACGAGCAGTCATTCAACCTCAAGATCATGAATTTGTATCGCTCACCACAAAAGATCTGGAATATCCGACAGATGTTGTTTCCCACGCAACTTGTGCACTTTGGAGCTCGTCCATCGATGTAACGCACTGGGGTCTAGCAGAACCAAATTGTGATATCAATCATACTTGGCTGCCTCCGTATCAATTTGATCCCACAAGCGCATGGCTTGAGCATGTGGATAGGGCTGCTGTTCTACAATCTCAGTCGAAATCGGCAGTACCTCTCCAAGGAAGCGAAGCGAAGATCTCTGCAGAGCAAGTCAAGTTGATCAAGCCCATTGCAAACTTCGAAGACCCAGCAAAACGTATACGACGTTTCCGTATTTATGTCCAGGGTGAGCGTTTCAGGGGTATCGTTGCTGGTCACGCTGTTCGCAATCGACCTTTGTGCCCCGCATCTGTATATCTTGAGTGCGTGACGATGGCTCTTGGTTTTGTTGCAGGAGATTTGGCATCATCATCTCTCGAATTTCAAGGTCTAGATATCCAAACAGCATTGAACTTAGGATCTGAGAATGTCGAGATAGTGCTCGAAGAGGTGATTATGCAAAGTTTCTGGAGCTTCAAGTGTGTAAGTCGTGGTCATCAAGAGATTTTGCACGCGAAAGGCTGGGTGAAAAATTCGCCACAGTCGAGGCTTGAGACTTTTAGACGTCTCATAAGTAATGCCGACAATGCTAGCAAAGGCAACGTCGATGCAGAGCGACTACTTTCACGACGGGCATATAGCCTCTTTTCTCGGGTCGTCACATATGCGCCATTCTTGAAGGGAATCACGAGCATCATGATGAGTGGTACAACGGCCGTTGGTAACATCGCTACTGCTCCTGATCAGCCTGGAACTGCGGAAAGTACGGTTGTTGAAACCTGCGATGCCGTTACCCTGGACACTTTCATCCAGGTCCTTGGTTTGCTGATAAACACTAGCGACATGCCAAGCGACAATACAGTCATGATTTGTACTGGTATCGAAAGTTCCTTGATTTCCAAGAGCATAAACATGGTATCATGCCGGTCTTGGAAAGTGTACGCTTCATACACGGTGTCTAGTCCTAGTCAAGCTATCGGCGATGTCTTCGCTTTGGATGAAAACGGGTCTCTTGCGGCGGCCTTCACCGGCTGTCGTTTCATAAGGCTCGAGATAATGCGCCTCGAACGATTGTTAGACAGCTTGGATCCCCAAAATCGCGATACTGACGATAAACAAGCTCCAGGTGGGATCCATCATCGCAGTGTGCCGATACCTCCCGTTATCAAATCGAAAAAGAAAATCGGCACGAAGCTTTCCCATAACAACGGCTCAGTGAGTGACGAGAGCCTTTCCACTCCAGAGACCCTAATGCCCGAAAAAACAGTTCTTGAACTTATTGAGGCATATACTGGTTTGGCAACGACAAATATTTCAGATGACGCGATTCTTGGAGACCTCGGGCTTGACTCCCTCGCCGCCATTGAGATGTCTGAGGAACTACATAATTCTCGCCGAGTACTCGTAGCTGGTCCAGATCTCTTAAACCTGTCCGTCAGGCAGCTAGAGCAGAGGATATCACCTCTAGGTAGCATAGCATGAGACTCTATCGATAAGGATAACAACTCTTTGATTCTCAACTATCAGCCATAGCTAATAAAGGAAATGTTACAATTTATTGGGGTGTTCAGAAGACTTGGGTGCTGAGAGTTGTTGTATCTTGTGAAGAGTTCAAGCATGCAATCAACTACAATAGGTCGTGGCCATTTTCTCCACCCCATGCACCCCAACCTTTTCAGCGTTGGGGGTGGCAGCGGATTTGTGGCGGAAACCATGGAAGTGCGCTGCACCATTGCATAGGCGAGCATTCTATTTTTATCGTATCGATAGCAGTGCTGCGAATGCCGATTTGTGGGTGATGGCAAGCAAGTTGGGGATCGGAGGGTCAGGGCAGCTGTGATATGTATTTAGATTAGTCGGCTTCAATGAATTCTTGAGCAGAAAGCGAACAGAGAAGACGCGTTCCATTTGACAGTGAGGGTTGAGAAGAAGATGATGTGATAAAATGTCCAAGCAAAGCCTGAGAAATCCCAAGGAAGCATTGGACATATGAACGAGGATATAGACAATATTCTGTCTATATATACGCAGAGTGATAGTGCTAATAAACATGAAGTGGATCTTGAATACATAGAAAGGAATATTGAAGAAGTCTCTGAGCTAGAGGATATGAACAGCTTCTAAGAATGGCTAGAGGTGCAACAATGTGATTTGGACGAGGGGGAAGAGCAAAAGAGACTGGTATAGGAGAGGTAAGAGATGCTGCTTCTGTACTAGCGGCCGGCTCGGTGCTTCGGTCCTTGTTCGGCACTGCATTTCCGCTGTTTACTACCCAAATGTATGCAAATCTCGGAGATCAATGGGCAAGCTCTATTCCTGCGTTCCTGGTTCTTGCATGCGTGCCTATCCCGTTTCTGTTCTATAAGTACGGTCCGAAGATACGCTAAGTGCAAGTTTGCCTCCGAAGCTGCAAGGTTGCTGGAGTTGATGCGTCGGAGGCAAGGCGCCATAATGGGAGGCAAGCCAAAGGAGCCAGAGAAGAAGGTTAGAGACACTGTTTAGTGGAGGCTGGTCGCAGCAGATTTATTAGCCCTCCCGCGATACATAATATGGCGCCAGCATAGGAGTTTTAGAGAGATAGAGAAAGTATGCAAAGTGTAGATTCAATAATGCAGTATAGAGAAGTTACTTTTATGATATTGTTATTTCATTATGACGGAAAGACTGTAACCTATAAATAACGCCTAAACGGTATTCTTATACGGCATTCCATAGTATTTCACGAAACTCCACATAATTCCACAGTATTTGACGTTACTCGCATGATGTTTTTTGTTTCTGGCATGGTATTCCACCTAGACATAGCTCCCGATTCATCTCCGTCATCATTCCAACTACTGTTAATTATATTCGGCTTATTAGCGAGAAATTGAGAGTTGATAGCTCCTGTGCCAACCCTTAGTCTAGAAACCAAATTTTTGACAGAGAGATAATATATCAAATAGAACAGCCATAGACATGAGATATAGCTATTTTCAAGACTGATTCAACTTGAGAGAGCTGTAGAATGTCTGAGGAGCAAGATACTTTGAGGTGATAGTGACATGCATCTCCACCTCCCCTGTGAGGAACTTATAAAGCAGTTGAACTAGCGAGTTTCTACCATCATTATATTGTTCTAAAAGTCTATAAAACTGTTCGTTGCAAATTGTGAGTCAATGGGAGTTGAATTCGCCTTGATTTTGCACGTCGAAAGTTCACTTTTTCTCATCCACCCAAAATCCAAAATTTCAGGCAAAGGGATTTCTCGAATTCCGACATCATCAGTGTTATCTAAGTATAGGGCAATATCTGGTTCAATTTTTAAACTTACAGTAGTTGATTTGAGCTCAAAATGCATGTTGGAGGTGGGAAAATTGACCACACCTCAGAGATCAACTTCCTAGAGGATAAGGTTATGATATATCTAACAATTGCACATCGTTTTAAAACTATTCAGTCATGTTCAATCCAAGTTACAGGTCTCTAGTTGTCGAATTGGATCAAAACATGCATGTTGATGATTGAGATTTGATCTCCCTTGAAATTTGAACTTTCCAGAGAATGGGATTCCTATATATCTAACAACATCACAATATTTTTATTTGTGTAGCTGTGTTTACTCTCAGTGGGAAGTCTAGAGCACTCAAATTACATTAGAAATCATGCATTAATAGTTGGAAATCCACCTTTCTACTAAAACTCCACTTTTTAGGGAGTAATATTAATTCAAATTAGACAATAACATAACGGTCTATAGATATAGGTTGATGTTTGCTCGAAGTAACAGGTTTGTAGCGCTCGAATTGAGTGAATAATTGCATACTCATAGTTGAATTTTCGCTCCCCACCGAAAACCAACTTTTCAAGAAACAATTTTTATATGTATATTACACATAGAGCTCGTTACTAATAACCATATCTTCATCTGTTGCAAGGTATGGGATTGCAGCTCCCTAAATGCGCTTGATATCGCATGTTGATAGTTGACCCCCAACCCCTTTCCCCAAAAGTTAATTTCTAAATCGCGAGGTATCTAGTAGAATGCAACAATATCCCATTGTTTTGTGCTAAAAGCTCTATATACAAGTTTAGAAGTCAGTGAGTCTTGAAATGAGCAGATAATTCAAGGTTGATATTGCACTATTACCCTCGAAATTTCCGAAAAGGCGAATTTTCTCTGAGTGGATTAGACACTAACTAGCATTGACATAACGTTTGAATATCATAGCCCGCTCTGTTGTTTAACTGGGTAGCCAATATATCGAACGCTTAATTAATTATTGATTAATGTCTGGTGTCGCGATTTTCCCCTCTTGGGCACAAAGTTTAAAACTCTCTTAAAATTGCAAATCTTTACATCTGCAGACTAAACTTAGACTGCTCCCAAGAACAGAGTTTGATTTATGGAATATCCTGACAATTTGATTTTGGCCATTATGAGACTAGATCTTCTCACCGAGGATGCGTACAGGAACCGGAAGGCGAAGCTCGAGATGATTATGAAACTCAGCGCTGAAACTGGATGTTCAGAGGGCGAGAAACAATGGAACTTGATTTGATAAATCTAAAATGGCAGATGAGTTTTCTGAAATGATCATTATTCATTCAAATTGCACCACAATCAGGCCTCGGTTCTAAATTGATCCCAATTCCTACGGGCTTCTACCAGGGATCCACAGGCATACTGAGGCTACAAGGATAATGCCGCTAAGGGACTTTGGGATTAGGGGAGCTGTCTGCAATTATCAAGGCGGACTAATAATCGATGTTGGACATTGAAAGCGATGAGTATGCTCCAGTTTCTCTGGTTATGGGACCGTGCTCTTTCTCGCCCTCAAGATGTGACGAAGCGAAAGCGACGAAACCGGACGAGCTTCCCGAAAAAGCATTATCATTAACACCCCGCTTCGAAATGGATATCTCCATCAAGTCTCCAGGCTTCAAACTCTGATTCTACATCAACATCGGCTCGCATTCAATGACGTCGGTCGGGATCAATCAACTCAAAATTTCAAGTCACGACCAAATCTATATCTACGTTGGAACTAAGGACCGTTAGATCCAAGCAGTTGACGAATTAAACAAAACCAATCTATGTTGAGAAAAACTATGCTAATTCTTTTAATGATATTGATTTATTACAAATTTAAAGTGTCACGTATTATAGTGCTCTTGCAAATAAAGTGAAGTATAATACGTAACAATTATGAGCCCAGAGCCGCTCATACGTTAATAAAACAATACACTATACAATAATCATATATTTATAAGCTTAAAATTATATTCTTAAATTATCTAATTATTATTACAAAGCTTATTTTATATAGTCTTGTAATTACAAATATAATACTCTAAAAGTCTAATCTAAATAATATACTAACAAAGACTTAGTCTAAATTATTAATATTAAAAAACTAATCAAACTAAT
>Ga0182030_10021047_pt1 | contig 12248 bp, 12 predicted proteins | sample 812S3MmetaG_FD_121299 | JGI IMG/M metagenome (GOLD analysis project Ga0182030, IMG submission 121299) | Permafrost microbial communities from Stordalen Mire, Sweden - 812S3M metaG (Illumina Assembly) | ecosystem: Environmental > Terrestrial > Soil > Wetlands > Permafrost | place: Sweden...
AGATGAGCTGATTTGGGCTATTGGGCGCTCTCCAGAAGTCGAAGATCTAGGACTCGAGAAGGCGGGTGTCAAGCAAAATGAGAAAGGGCAAATTGTTGCCGATGAGTATCAGAATACGAATGTCGAAAACATCTACTCGTTGGGTGATGTTGTCGGAAAGGTTGAGTTGACCCCTGTTGCAATTGCAGCTGGTCGTAAGCTTAGTGACCGCCTTTTTGGACCTGAAAAATTCAAGGCCTCAAAGTTGGATTACAACCTCATTCCCTCAGTCGTATTCGCCCATCCGGAGGTTGGTAGCATTGGTTTGACAGAACCACAAGCCATTGAGAAGTACGGCAAGGAGAATATTAAGGTTTACAATACCAGCTTTACCGCTATGTACTATGCGATGATGGAGCAAGAAGAAAAAGGACCGACGAAGTATAAGCTCGTCTGCCAAGGACCAGATGAGAAAGTCGTTGGACTGCATATTCTAGGCCTAGGTAGTGGAGAGATGTTGCAAGGATTCGGTGTTGCAGTCAAGATGGGTGCAACGAAGGCAGACTTTGACAGCTGCGTGGCAATTCATCCTACGAGTGCTGAGGAACTTGTCACGTTGAAGTAGAAACATTGTAATGAGAGACCTTCTGTTCAACACCTTAATAGATGAGGACTGCCGCAAGGTGCAGGTTTGCAGGCAACAGCGCGATGCACATGTAAATTTTTGTCTTTTGACTGAGCATCTTTGTTGAAAGTTCATCGCGTGTTCTTCAAGGAGAAAGACATACGAAAAATGCATTGTTGATTATTCAAGGATTCTCTCAAAGTCCAAACGGGGGAATTTGATCTCCTTATTGGACTATCAGCAAAAAGAAATCCTATGTCTTGATCTTAATATGGTCTCGGAAATCGTCCTGCTCCTCGGGTACCTAAATCGAGCATAAAAGTTGCTTTTGAAGTTATACCGAGGAGCTGTTTGTCAGATACCTGCTGGATATCCAGACGATGGACCTTCCATTAGTATACCTCCCAGTTATAGTGGCTCTAGGTACTAATACTGCATATTAATCATTGGAGGGGCCTCACTCCCCACACTATGTGAACCATCCTGCCGTGTGAAGGGCTGTTCAGAGGTCCTCTGCATATTTGCCCGCTGTGTTGGCCTCCTTTGAGCTTTGCATTCACCTGTCGCTTAGCATTTGAACAATTCTAGCTCCCAACCTTCTTGAAGCGAACAAACTTGCATCTTCTTAAGTTCATACGAGACTACGACAACGTTGCTAAACCTAACGACAACAACGACTTTCTCTTCGGACCTTGTGATCAGACACAGGCCGAAGCAGAACCCCCTTTGACTACACCCCTTGTTAAGCGAATGCCCGGCCTGCTGTCGGACAAGTCCAAAATGGTGCATCAAACCCCTCCCCCCTTTAACGTTCGATAATTCTGAACAAGACAATCCCAGGTGCACGACAGTGGACCTGTCACTAAGTGCGAGCTTGAAGGCTCTGTCGAATCATCTGCCACACGGTATCCTATTGCTGCTCCTAGCTTGCCAGATACCGAGCATCCGTACGGTGTGCTGGTATGGCTTCGATCTAACTTTCGAACTATTCACTTGCTGACACTGATAATAGCCCCATCTTCGTCAAGTAACTTTTGATTCGAGCTTCTACTCGACTCAAAGTTTGTTAAACATTAACAATAAAGTGGACGCCGATCTTGAGCAACTGGAGAACGATCACGAAGTGGAGAGCGACCACGAGGCGTTCGAAATGAAGCACTTCAAGAAGCTCCTTACGAAGGAAAAGAAAGAGAAGAAGACTACTCAGCGGCAGAGTATTCAGACCATCACCTGGCCCAGTGGACGGGTCTCCGTCGTTCGCACTGTGTATGAGGAACCTAAGTCCCGACTTGGTAAAACCAAAGAACGTATTAAAGCCGTTGCCAAGGACCTTGAGTTGAAACTGGCTCGTCCGCAGACGTTTCGATCCCGATCGCCCTGTCTCCGACAAGAACATAATCCCAGAGTCATCTATCGCAGCCATTCTCACGTGGGAATTAACAAACTAGTCGCAAGATCAAAGTCCTTGAGCAAAGTCAGCAGAGCTCTCAGTCGCGTCAATCCTTTTCATAAAAGACCTACCATTCCACCAAATCGCGTCTGGGACAATCGGGAAAGTGATGAAAGTCCAGTTGGAAGATACATTTCACAAGAGTTTGCTGATCAGATCGAGTACTGGAGAGATGAGCACGCCGAATATATGGACCCCATCAACAACTACCTCGTCGCACTCAATACCGCTGAACTCAAAAATCTTAATGCCGCAACTACGGAAGAAATCGAGTACTTTAAAGACAAATATTCAGTCCCACCACCCACACCAGCAGGCTCTGAAGCCGGTGAACCCGTCGACATCGATATGCTTCTTGACCTCGAAGACGATCCGGTACCAGGCTGGGAACATCACCGTAACCTCCACAAATATCTCATCAACCTTCCAGTTCCCTACTCCGGATTCTACATCGTTCCTGGCTCCTTCCACACTCCCTTTGATGTGGCTGAGAATATGTCCGATTACTACAAAATGCCGTTGATCGATTGGGCTCCGCCGGAATGGGGAACTAACGTTGATGATGATGGTAAGGAGGATGAGGGGGAGGAGAACTATAAGCAGTTCGTTGTTATGTTTGACGATGACGACGAAGACAAGAGTACGCCCAACTCAGGCACAAGCTCCAATGATAACTTCGTACCGAACGTCCTCCAACGTCCGCGCTCCCAGGTCCCCAGTCAAGCAATGCTCGTCTATCTCCTGTACAAGGGCATTCCCTGCAAGAAGGTCTTCGAGATGCTCGCTCCCTTGGATGACAATTTCTTGTACAAGCATGATTCGCGCTGGGTGGGTAGGACGAAGATTCCAGAGCACTCGCAATTCAATGATGAGGTTGTGAAGCAGGTAATTGCTATTACCAAGGCGGAGGAGCAATGGTGGGAGAAGGAATTCGATGATCAGGGAAAGAGAATGCCGACTGCGATGCGGGTGGTTCAGGGTAGGATGCGTGCTAGGGAAGTTGAGAAGATGGCGAAGAAGTGCTTGGAGAATTATTTCTGGTATGTCCATTTTAAGTTCTGCTTCCCTGGGGACCGATTTGCTACTGGAGTAACTAACGTTGGGTTTTAGGTGGAGATTGCAGGGTATCACGTATCATCAGGGAATCTTGCACGGTATGGTCTTGAGGCCTGGGGAGTGGTAAGTGATTGTGTGATGGCAGTTGATGCATTGGAGGGTGGGGAAGTAGGCTGAATTTCAGTCTACGGATTGGGATATTGTATGCTATGTTGAATAGTTCCGCCTCTTTTCGGTTGTTGGAGTTCACCATTGAGGGGAATTACGATGGGCTATCATGGTGGAAGGAAGGGCCAAGCTTACTTTCTGAAAGAAGATTGCTCGGCCATTTTATACAATCATCATGACAAAAATGAAGCAATTCACAAATCACAAAATCAGAATATGTCAACAGCAAAAGCGTGCTATTGAAATTCTAGCTATCTAATTTACACACGTGAAATCGACAGGCCATGAAAATGACGGTAGGGCGATCAGGTGCCGGAAATTCCCATCGCAACCATCCCCGACTCTTGACAAAGACCTAATCCAACCCAAACCAGCAAATTTAAATGCCATTGGTATGAGCGTTGCTGTGACCATTTCCATTTCCATTTCCGTTGCCATCCTTCTCCTTGAGAACAACCACCAAGTTATCCATGAGCTGACGACGGTTCATGAGGCAAAGAGTCTCGAGGATATTGGCGTCGTGAAGAATGGTGTTGTTGTCGGTGATACCCCAGGCAGGATCCGATCCCCCAAAACTAACCTTCATCTTGTAAACCTCACGGGACTTAGGCCATCGAAGGTAATTGTTGACGAGGTTGCTGCGACGCTTGACATCGCCGTCCTCCAATTTATCGAGTCCAGCAGTAATTGCGTCTGCGACAGCAGCGTAATTACCGGTGAGAGGGACATCCATGATTTCGAGGCCGCCCTCGATCAATTCAGGTGCATCCTCCTCCTTGTAGTAGATCTTGACACGAACAGGGAACTTGAATCCAACGCCAGCAGATTCTCCCAAGTGGGTAATAGAAGCCTCGGGGTGGGCCTTGATCCACTCGATAAACTTAGGGAATAACAATTTAACGAATGAATCCATGTTGACGGGTTCAGAAGCGCCCGTAGATTTGGATCCCTTGCTGGGGCCGTCCTTCGTCTGGCTGGCAAAGGGAGTGTGCGGCATAGTGTGCTGTGCGGTTTCGGACATCGTGAATTTCTCGAAGATGTTCGAAAGGTGCAGAGAAATGTTGAAAAGTCGAAATGCGGTGGTGATGTAAATTTTGGAATTGCGGAGAAGAGTTGTTTTGAGAGTTGGAAGTGGAAATGTGCTGAACTGATGATACCCAGAAGAGGGGGGTAGCCTTCCATATATACACCTGAGGACCACGCAGAATTGTGACTGATTGGCCTCAATCATGTGGCATATGACACTGTTTGTTGCCCATGAGAACATGCTTCAACATTCAACAAGGCACTGAACTCCTCCTTGGGAATTCTGCATGCTCTAGCAACAAATCTGCAGGACTCCTATATTGCAAAGTGCCACTAAGCTCAGTCATAGCCTTCATATCCATTGTCAAACCGGCCCATGTCCCTTTGAGTGCCGACCCATTCTTCACTTGCCAAGCCATTTATTTTTGCTTTTTTTAAAGCTTTTGGGTCTTTATGCCAATCGCAAGCATACTCACATTCAGGGACCTCTTTCTCGCCAAAGTACTTGCAGATCATCTTGTGTCGGCAAGTATCTATGTCCTCACAATAGTCAACTAGTGCCTTCAAAGATTTGACTCTTGCCTCCAGATTCGACTGTGCCTTGCTATCCTTGCTTAGCCGATTAAAGGCTCGATCCCTATCCTCACGGCTGTAGTACATGATGCATATGCTCGCCTTCCCGTCCCGCCCTGCTCGACCAGCTTCTTGGTAAAAGCCTTCAAACGACTTGGGAAGCTGCCAGTGGACTACAAACCGAACGTTTTCCTTATCGATGCCCATGCCAAACGCAGTGGTGGCAACAATCACGTCGTAGCTTTCTTCGTTACTAACCCAGCGTTTCAAAGTTTCATTCTTTTTATCGTTACGGAGCCCCGCATGGTAAGGCTTCGCGCCTATGCCGTCAGCCCGCAAACGAGCCGAAAGATCTTCGCAGTCCTGCCTGAAGAGAGTATAAATGATTCCCGAAAAATTGTCTGGGCGCTCTTTCTTACGATCAAGCTCAGCCCGGCGGTCTGGATCTTCAGCACGTCGCTTATGCACCTTTTTAATCCATCGTAAGAAGTCTCCATAGTGGTCTTCCTCATCAGCTTTGAATCTTACTTCGTAATGAAGATTCTTCCGGTTGGTTGTCATTGTAAAGATTTTCAACTTGGCTTCCTGCAGTCCAAGGGTGGTTACCACATCTGTCCTTACTTGGGCTGTAGCTGTTGCTGTGAGGCAGATGATAGGTACGTCCGGAAAGCTATCACGGAACCAGCGTAGTTCTTTGAAAGTAGGACGGAAGTCATGGCCCCATTCAGAGATGCAATGAGCCTCATCCACAGCAATACGAGCAAGTTCCCGCTGCTCGTGCACAGTTCTAATGTGCTTTCGGAACCCTTCTGTATTGCATTGCTCTGGAGTAACATAAAGGAGCCTAGTGAGAGGGTGGCCTGTAGAAAGATCTGCTAGGAGACGTTGTCTCTCGGAATAAGGCGTATTGCTATTGATGGATCCAGCTGGAATATCCGCAGCCCGTAATGCGCTTACTTGATCAGTCTTATATGTGTCAGTTCATTCCCTGATGAATATGCAATTCGCCATACCATCAATGAAAGAAGAGGAGAAATGACGATAGTGACTAGAAAGTATTAGTGCATGCCATGCTACATGTATGTGAAAAGCATACTCCCGTGATCAATCAATGCAGGCAGTTGAAAGCATAAGCTTTTGCCAAACGAAGTAGCAGCCTGTACAAAGACATCTTGCCCATCCAATGCAGCGACGATGACATCGCGTTGGAGCGGTCTATGGATGGTAAGCCACGAAATGTAGGTACTCATGGCTATTGACATTACCTGAATGAAGTCTTCTTGAATACCCGGCGTAGGGTAAAATCAATGTCCACGCAGGAGTTAGATCTTAGGAGTGAAGGCATTGCGCTGTTGAGATACACGTGATTCTTCTTCCCCTTTCCAAGGGAATCGAGGAAGACTCGGTTATATGCTCAAAGTTGCTCTACTAGTAGCGTAACTACAAGTACTAGTTTGTGATTTGATTTCGGTTTGAGAATCCGGATTGAGGGTGCTCAGGTTCGAGAGACAGCTTCATGATATGAATTAGCTGCGAAGCGAGTTAGTTACCTTGACATGAAATATTGATACATTTGGAAAGAGCTTCCTGGGTTTTTCTCAAGAATTGGAAGTCGTGTTTTCGCTGCAGTTTCTCGGTTCTAATTGCACACCCACGCGAAGATAACTGTACGATCGCAAACGTAAAGATAAATTTGAAACCCCAGAAAGATATCTTAGACCTTTCTCTCACTCCACAGAAGATTTAACAAATATATATCCAAAGACAAGGTCTTTCGGATTTTGTATGCAATTTGCTTTGCTGCTTTACCTTTGCACCGAGTTTGTTCGGTTTGAGCAATATGATTAATCATTTCGGCTTCCCTATTCATTTGAATAGTAATCATCGTTCTGTGGGAATTGCTGTTGGGTGACGAAGTTGTGGGTCGTAAATGTATTTCTACGTCCGTAAGCTAGTGCTCACGCTTGGCAGGGCGACGAGCGGGCACAGATATATTATCCCACTCAACAGATCAAGACCTAAGAGCTATCGTTCCCTCCACATCTTAGTAAAGAAGCATTGGAATCGTTGTCAAGATGTCCACAGTACCGCCAGTGATCCAAGTCCTTTCGAGGCAGAACTATGAAGTTCAACATATCGTCTCCCTCCCGAATGCTCTCCCATTACCATCTTTGGCTCCAAATGTATGTAATTTTTTTTACCTGCCTGGTGACTTGTGACTCCTAGAAGTCGTAGGGTGTTTGAATTCTTTATGAGAATTTGTAATTTACTTCTCAATCTTTGACACAAAATATTGACTATGCACCTCAGTCTCTCCGTGTCAAAACATCTGTCTTCTCTTTGACCGCGAATAACCTCACTTACGCTCGAATTGGCCATTTGCTTGGATGGTGGGACTTTCATCCACTACCTCCTTCAATCCCAGTCGAGTACTCCGATGCCACAGCCTTTGGCCGTATCTCTTGCTGGGGATATGGAGCTGTTACGGAGAGCACTGCTGATATCCCAGTCGGCACTGAAGTGTACGGTTATCTACCGATCGGAACTTTCCCGGTTGATATGCAAGTCGAGACCAAGAAAGATGTTCCGGGAATTTTTTGGGAGATAAGTGAACACCGGGCCAAACTGATGCCTCTATATAACAAGTACTTCTTTTACCCCCTCGCTATCCCAGCACAGCAGAACGGCAACCATCTGCAAAGTCAGGCCTATGATTCTCTTATTCGGGTGCTATTTGAGACAAGTTATATGATGAACCGATTTGTATTCCCCTGGGATCCGAAGGAACTGGTTCACCCAGGTCTTGGTGGAGGCTGGACCTTCGAAGATTCCCAAATTGGCAATGCAACTCTGCTGCTATTCGCAGCCAGCGGAAAGACAGGCCTGGCCTTTGCTCATTCGCTGAAGCATGGTCGACCGGCAGAGAACAAACCCAAAACGATAATAGGCGTTGGGTCTCAATCATCGAAAGATTTCGCTAAAAGCACAGGGCTATTTGACACTGTGATGGAATATGGAGATAGTACTAAAGGAGATCTTGCTAAGCGACTTGGCTTGGCTCCGGATTCAAAAGTTGTCCTCTGCGATTTCGGATCTCGAGATGGGGCAGCGTCGAAATGGGCTGAAAACCTCAAGCAGACTCAGGAGAATGTTATTGTTCTCGGCATCGGGGGCGAGGTTGTGGCAGATAACCCAGAGAAAGCCGCAGAGAAACTGACCAGCCGAGGACAGTCACATCAAGCTTGGGTGAATGCTTCGGGATTAAGAGATGGAGCAATGAAGCTCTTGGGGGAAAAGAAGTACACGGAAGATTTTCTAAGGGATTGGGAATCATGCAAAGAAGAAGGTTTTGTCAAAGGGATAAAATTAATCTGGGGTGAGGGAATGGAAGATGTTGGTCGAGGATGGACAAAGCTCTGTAAAGGAGAAGTGGGAGCAGATGAAGGCTTGGTCTTTAAGTTGTCTTAAGGGACAGGCCAGTGTGTATGTGGTGAAGGCACATCCACAATTGGTATTTTCGGATATAGAACCTATATTCCTGGATCACTATATATAGATTGCTTCAATACTGTCTATTCTGTGCAGGTACAACCGGATTGCTATATATAGGTTGCTTCGATACACTTGGCGGAATCGAGTGTGCAGGTATAAACGGGAAAGATAGTTGTTAATCTGATCAGAAGATACTCTTTTTATCAAATAAACACGCTTTCTTTCTACTTCCAATCTTGTACCAAAAATTCACTGTCGAAGTATTGATGCGTGTTTCGCCACTTGACAAATTAATGGTGTGGACACCTTGGCTGGTACCTGCAGCAGCCGCCCCACTTCGTAGGAGACGGCGGAATCTGCCATGCGCTCGGTTAAATTGAAGAGTTGTACTTCTTTGGTTCGAGATAATCCAGATCGGAGGGGACAATGCAACTCAGGATGAAGCATGATTTGAACTACATCAGCATGCTTTCTTCCTTTGTGTGCAAGCCAGATCTCGAACATCTGCCATCCTGAAATTCACGATCTGCAAAGTTCAACTCGCCCACCCACCCGTCACTGTTCCTTTTTTTTTCGCGAAGCAGGGTTGAAACAGTGACAGCCCCGACTCGCAAGGACAACTTCCATAGGCAATAGGTCCAAAAGAAGGACATCGAAATGGAGAGGCCCACAGGACCACCATTGGGTGCGGCAACCCAGTCGACTGGCCGACCCATGGCAGAGAATGGAAAACCGAGACCTCCTCTAAATACCGTTCGAAGAGCACCGCCACCTAGCAATATACCCCAAGCCGTCCCGAACCCACCTCCACCACTGGAGGGACCAATGTCCTCGGAGGAAGTGGTGGCACTTGTTCGAGAGGCCATGAAAAGTGCCATCGAAGAGAATCGAAACAATGCAGAAGAAGCGAGTGGTGTTAGTAGTGAGCTGAAGCCGGGAGTCACCATCAATTTGGCGGAGAAACGCATACAAAAATTCCCAGAGGAGGTCGTCGACATAATCAAGTACGAGCTTGAAAGGTAATGCTATCCTGTCCTACTTAGGTCTTGAGGAACATATAGCTGACCCCCAGCAGACTGGCATTGTCGCACAACCAAATCTCCACCTTCCCCTCCAGAATTTCCGAATGTGCCTCATTACGCTATCTGAACGTTCGCTATAACCATATCCGCGAATTCCCACTTCCTGTACGTTGCGCACAAAGTTGACTTGCGTGAGGGGAGCTGACTGAGATTTAGTTCTGTGAATTATCTTCCCTGGAAATATTAGATCTCAAGGGCAATAAACTCAGAACTTTACCTCCTGAAATAGGCAAGTTATCTTCTCTTGAGGTGCTAGATTTGAAAGATAATAAGCTGAGCTTTCTACCTCCTGAAATAGGCAGGTTGACCTCACTGAAGGTCTTGTCTGTTGAGAAGAACCGAATCGAAGCCCTTCCACCATGCCTTGCAGATATGGCGTCCCTACAAGCCATCAGGGTAGAGGGAAACCCATTGCGATTTCCGCCCAGAGAAATATTGCAGCCTCAAGCAAATAGCCCGCCAAATGGCGCATATCAAGAGAGCGATAAGGATATGGTCGTGACGACGCAAATCAAACGGTTTTTGAGACAGAAAGCTATAGCTGAGCGCTCAGAGACCGAGTCTGGTGGAGAAGAATCCAGTGAAGGAACAGAAACCCCTCGGCCGGTCAAGAGGGTAATGAGTGGCCGCTTCCCCATCAAAGTAAACGGTACAGATGTAACTGATTTACGTTCACCTGCATTACCACGCCCGCCTCCAATTCCATCGCGTTCGCATTATAGAGGTCTATCTCAACAGAATGCTGCTCTTCGACGGCCGGGTGTGATGCCATTGACAATTGGTAGCGCGAATGAACGACTGCGGAGCAATAGTGAAAATATTTTGCAGGCCTCCCGTGTTTCAACAGATCGTTCGCGTCGGATGGGAATTATCAACAAAAAATCACCAACCCTTGGAACTGTGGATGAGACAAAAACGAATCGCTATAGCCATTACAGAGGCCTCAGTCATGGCTCTGCAATCTCTGGTAGCAGCAATAGTTCCAATGGAACTACCAGAAGTCCAGCTAGTCCAGCCGATTCAGCAACACTTAGAGCTACCTATGTCCGACGTCTTTCCAGCCTACCAGAGCGGAAGCGGGAATCCAACTCGCCTGATGTTATTATTGAAGGAGCGAAAGGCATCCTATATGCATTATTTCAAATACACCCGCTCATTCAAAATCTTCTCGGCCTTGCACGAGATGGCACAAATAAGAGAACCAGCTTGGAGAGGGTCTTTTATAATGCGACCACTCATGTTGAAGAGCTTGACAGAGACATTCAGAATTTCGATACTTATTCTGAAGATGATGAAGAGGGGGATCCACGCTCGAACGAGAATGTACACCGAGCCTGCCTCACCGCTGTGAGCGCTTATATCCACGTTTGTTCTCTCCTGTCAAGGATTGTAGATACTCTACTTGACAATGGTGATCCACGCTATATTCGTACACTCATTCTCACTTTGTACGGAAGCTTAGCTGAAGTCCGTATTGCTGGGGCCGCTCTTTTCCCCGAAGGACAAACTCGAATTTCAAGGATATCGGAAGGTAGTGAGGATATGATTAGGTCTCAGCCAAGAGATAAGTCGGCCACACCAACACGAGAAAGGCCTGGTACAGCTCTGAGGTTAAGAAGCACCACGGTAATTCAGAACTCGAGCACCCTACGTGTGGCTACTGATACAGCCCCCCCGCCGTCCTTGTATTCCGCCAACCGGCTGGCAACTATGACAAGTGCTACACCACGCTCGGGAGAGTCATTTATATCATCCACTACATCTGGAGGCAGAATGAATGGTGGGGACTTCACTGATGAGGATCGCATATTTGAGAACCTTTTCTTGCGCTTGCAACAAACGTCAGAAATGTCTTTACGGAGCCTTCCCACTGTCATCAGTCACTTTATTACAGCTATGAAGATAAACAGTCAGCAGTCTACTCCAGAACAACCAAAGCATTTCTGGCAGACTTTGATTCAGAAAGCTACGACTGCCTTGCAAACTACAGAAGCCCTTAAATCTCGTCTATCCTCCATCAAGCTCAAGGAACCAGGTATTAGAACTCAAGGGGCATTCTGGGAACTTTGCAATACTTTTATCGATGTAAGTCTATTATTGACTTGAATCCCAAATATTTACTAATAAAGGACAGACCTACACTCAATTGGCGATTAAGGTCAAAGAAGCTAAAAACGTGACAACTCTTCTACCGACTGATGTGATCATTCTACTACGACCTTTACAGAAAGCTGTTAAGGAGTGTGGCCAGCTCATCCAATCCTCGCCCTGGTCCTATCTAGCCACCTCACAGGCCTCGAATGGCATGTCCAATGGTTCCTCATACACCACTAAATCACCCGCCTCCCAGATACCACTCCCAATGACACCTCAGAGTGCAGCACTAGGACCCGCTGTGCAGGCGACTGTTCCATCTACACCGCAGAGCGCCTCGTATAACGCCATGTTTAGCGGCAACGTATTCGAGCGCGCCGATGCTTTTCTCTCAATGAACAGTTCCGCAGCATCTTCGCGAGCCGGCACAATGGATGGAAATATGATGCCTCCATCGATTCTAAGTCCGATGAATTCATCAAACGCAAGGTTTAATGGTAATGGCAAGATCCCTTTCTATTAAACCAAATCGACTTTACAGCTGTATTTCTTGTTACTTTTCGGTTTAGCGGAATTAATGTGTTTTTGACGTCTGGACGGACGTGGCGTTTTAAAGGGATATGCATTTCGAATGGCGTTAGGAGGGATAATGGATGGACGTATGTTAATGGACTGGCCAAATGGTTTAAGCTTGCCAGTCGAA
>Ga0182030_10021048_pt1 | contig 12247 bp, 7 predicted proteins | sample 812S3MmetaG_FD_121299 | JGI IMG/M metagenome (GOLD analysis project Ga0182030, IMG submission 121299) | Permafrost microbial communities from Stordalen Mire, Sweden - 812S3M metaG (Illumina Assembly) | ecosystem: Environmental > Terrestrial > Soil > Wetlands > Permafrost | place: Sweden...
CAATCCCGTCGGATCCTCCGCGTTCAAGGGATCATCGTTCGTAAACACGTACGGCTGGTCAGTCGTCGCAACATCGGGGTCGATCGAAAGGAACTGATCGGTCGAAGGGTCGTAGTACCGGTTGATGAGGTAGATCAGCCCGGTCGGATCCGTATATGATCCCTGGAATCCAAACGGCGTGACCTTGGAACCCGAATTGACCGTTTGTATTCCATATACCGAGTAATCGGCCATCTCTTGCACCGCGCCAAGCGAACTGCCACTTCCGTTGTAGACACCTTGAACGCCCGATTGATTGCTCACCAAGTAGGAAATAGAAGTTCCGCTCGATGTAGTGGTGATCTGTTCGACCGGCGCTGTCCCGCCGAAGAGTAGATCCCCGTAGATGTAGCTAACGTTGGTCGTAGCACTTCCGTTCGTCGTAGCGTCGTTGACATTCAGCGGTATCGAGCCACCCGAGACCGCGTCCCACGTTGAGTCAGTGGTCGAACTTGACGACGAACCCCCGGACGTGCCACTCGCTTCAATCAGCGCTCCCGCCGTCACCGACGTGCCCGAGGACGTCTGGAGAGCCGTCGGGTTGACTGCTGCCGAGACGCTCGGGTCATATATGTAGAGATTGTCCAGAGGCGAGGTGACGTCATAGGTGAAGCCGCTGGTCGATCCCGCCTCTCCGGCGGTCCCGACCTGGCCCATGCCCACGTAGAGCTCGTTCGACCCACTCGGCGTCAGGGACGGAAAGGTCACGGTCGTTGAGGATGAGGTGTTGTTGGAACTGCCCACGACGTCCTTCGTCCAGGTGGTGGAGGACCCCGTGCCGTTGGTGTATTCCTGGGCGTCGAGTTCCGTGGTGGTGGACGTGACGCTGCCCGAATAGGTCACGGTGATCGTCGAACTACCGGTCGCTGTGATCGTGCCGAGCCAGAGCTCCTCGTCGGGATTGTCCGGCGCGTTAGTGAGCTTGGTCCAGGTGGCCCCGCCACCACTCACCGAGGACACGGTGAGGCTCGAAGACTCCAGGTCCACCCCCAACACGAAGGCGTCGCCGACGTTCACCGGATCAACCGACAGAGTCGTCACGCCGGTCCCGGAGTTCTCGTGGAGCGAGCCGACGGTGGAGATTGACGACGAACCACCCGAGGTGCCGGATGCTTCAGTTGACGTCATGCGCAATCCATTGCCGTTGTAGGTGTAGCTGGTTCCGTTCGTCGGCGTCGAACCGCAGGGCGTCGTCGTGGAACTCACGTTGCAGAGCTCTCCGAAAGCATTCCAGTTGTAATCCGTAGAAGTGCCCGGCGTCGAACTGACGTAGGGCGTCATGCTTTTCCGCTCGCCATTGGTCGTGTACGTGTACTCCGATCCATTTGCCGGCGCCGTCCCGCACGCGGTCGTGGCCGCCGCGGTATTGCACAACTCGCTCCCGTTGCTGTAATAAGAAAAATACGCTGTCGAGCCCGATACCGTCGCGTCGCTCGTGATATCACCGTTGAGAGAGATTCCAAATGTGTGGACGGTCGCTGAGGTCGCGAAGTTGTCCGCCTGCGTGACTTGTCGGTTCTGGTTGTATTCCTCTGTGCCCGGCGACACACCGTTGATGGAAGTCGATGCAACCTGCTCGTCAGGGTTGTACGACCACGTATCGCCAATGGCCGTGCCGGACGTCACGCTCGAGGACGCCGACAGGGACGTGACGTTACCCACGCCGTCGTAACCATAATCGGCCGTTACGCCGGTAGTACTCGGGTACGTGATTGCCGTTGGATCATTCGGAGTCCACGCATCGCCGTAGGTGTAACCGGTGGTGTGGCCCAGCCAGTCGGTCACGCTTGAGAGTCGACCGAGCGTGTCATAACTCTTCGTCACGATGGTGTTTGTACTGGACGCCGATGAGCTGCAGTTCGTCGACGTGCTGACCGGATACCCGACGCATTTCACTTGGCCGTCATCGTTGTAGGCGTAGTTCACGGTCTTGTCATTTTCGTCACTCGTGCTGGTCATTTGGCCATTCGTGTAGGTGTAGTTGGTCGGCTGGCTCCAGATGACCGGCGCGAGGGAAGTACCCGAGGTGTCGCTCATGGACGTCAGTTCGCCAGCGTCGTTGTAGCCGTACTGCGTGACCCCGGGGACACTCGGTCCCTGTCCACACAAATATTGGACGAGGGTGGGAATCTTGTTGCAGACCTGGCCGTTGGCGTTGTAGTTCTTGGTCACTCCGGTGCCGTCGGGATTGACGGTCGTCACGAGGTTGCCAGCGGCGTCGTAGAGGTAGCGCGTGGTGGCGCTCATTGAGTTTGTTGTTCTTGTCTCAAGAGTCGGATAGGACGCATCGTCGTAGGCGTTGGTCGTCAGATTCCCGCTGGGATCTGTGATCGTTAGTTCGTTGCCCAACGCGTCGTACGTGGCGGCGGTGTCACCGCTGGGCGTCGTCGAACACTGCGTACTTCCCAGTGTCGGCGCCGCGTCGCCGTAGACGCAGGCCTCGCCGTAGTCGTTGTACGCGCTGTACTGCGGGGACGTGTCAGATTGGTCCAACACTTCAGTCGCCGAGTTCGGAAAGGCTAAATCGGCGTAATAGTTCGTGGTCGAGTTGCTGTTTGCGTCCTCAGTCTGGTAGATGTCGCTGGTTCCCGGATCGTACGTCCATGATGTCCATCCCGACGTTTCCGACGAACCGCAGGTCAGTGATGGCGCAGAGCTTCCGATGAACTGGTAGCAGGAGCGATTGTCCCCGTCGTATGCGGTTGACGTATAGACCGAAGCCGCAGAATTGCCACTGGACAACTCGTTCCCCGCGGCGTCGTAGGCGTACTGAGTGGTGATGCTGTCAGGTTCGTATTGATGCGAGGGCAGGGACGTGCCCGTCACGTAGGCGTAGGAAGTCGCGTAGGAGTTTGACGAGGACTGTGAGCCGGACTGGCCGGCAGGCGGTATCTGCCAGAGGATGTCGCCCATTGAGTTATACGACGCCGTCGTTGTTTGAGGATCCGCGTTCGCGCCGGTATCGCCGGCGTCAATCGTCTGTCCCGTGACGTCGCCGTATTCGTCGTAGTTGTACGTGGTCGAACCCGTCGGCGCTCCGACGGCGCCCGTGTCGTAGGTCGTATAGCTGCTGGTACACGTCGGCGGCGTGGTCGAGGAAGTCCAGCTCAGGCCTTGCCCCAGAACGGGCGACACTTCATAACAGAGCTGTGAGTAGTTGGCGTAATAGCCATAGAAGGTGATGTTGCCCAAAGGATCGGTCGCCGTCACCACCTGACCTAACGAGTTATAGGTGTACTGCGAGGATCCGTCGGGAGCACTTAAATACCCGTTCGACGACGGACCGGGATAGCTCCAGTACATTTCGGGAATATTGAGTGACGTCGACTCGTTGAAGGAGGAGGTCGCCACGTCCCCGAGCGGATTTGTGGTCGAGATAATGTTGCCCGCCGGGTCGGTGATAATCATCTCAGTCTGCAGCACGGGACTCGAACCCTGAAGGGTGTCGGGGTAGGTGATCTGTTCTGAGGTGTTGGCGGTGCCATTGCCAAGATTCCAGCTATAGAGCCAGCTCTCCACCTCACTCGACGTGCCTTCAGAACCAAGTTGAGAGGACGTCTCAAGTCCACTCGTGTACTGATCGATCTCCTGTGGTATGTCCGCTGTCGTCGTCGTAGGCCAGTTCGTGGGCCAGGACGTGAAGGAACAGGTCGTGGTCGAGTTCGGACACTCGGACGGATACAGAATGGTGGTCGTCTGAGTATCACCCGAACCGGTGCACTGGCCCGTCGCGCAGGCGCTCGCGTATGCGTACGTCGTCGTGGGCGATTGGCCGCTGCCATCTACGAGCGAGGTCACCATACCTGCGTAGGTCCCTGTGCCGTAGTTGATTGTCGTCGAGTGCAATGCACCGGAGGAAAAGCCCGATGGCGAAGCGGCATCGGGGTCGTAGATCTGCTCTAAGTCGCTGCTGTAAGGGCTGGAAGCGGTGGAGTATTCGTAGGTCCAGGTCGACGTTCCGCTGCCGGTCGGACTCGGCTCGCTCACGCCCGTGAGGTTGTTGGGCAGTGACGATGAACTGTAGGTCAGTGCGTATGTACTGCCGGACGGATCAATGACCTCGGTGACTTCGCCAACGCTGTTGAGCACCTCAACGATGTCGCGCCCGTCAATGGCATCAACGATGATGCAACCGTAGGTCGCGCCGCCCGGACAGGCGTTCACTAAGGTAACTCCGCCTTCGCTGGTTGTTCCTGCGCTCACCGAGTAGTACTCGAGACCTTGGGTCGCAGTGCCGCCGGAGACGGATTGGGCGGTGTTGGAAGTCACTCCTTCTAACTGACCGTCCCAGGCGTAGTTCTGGATTGACTCACCACCACTTACCTGGAACGTGAACCCAGTACCGGGCGACTCGCTCAATTGTCCTTGCACGCTATCCAGCGCGCAGAAATTGTAGGTAGAACCAGAGACTGTGTATTTGGCGGTGAAGGGATAGGCACCGGAATATTGACTGGGGTCGCCGGACAACTGACACGACGTGGAAACTCCGCTATCGGACGATTCGCTGAAGACCACTTGGGCGCCGTTCCCTTGATTCACGGTCACATTTTGGCCCGACGTCGTCACGGAACTGCTGAAGTTAGTGTTCCACCCCTCGCCAAAGGCGAGGCCACTCGTACTGTTCGTCAGGTCAGACTGGGCTAGTTGCGCATCGTACGCGAGCGACAGAGAGAGATCACCGCCGATCGCGGGGGCGTCAAAGAGGCTGTTGGAGGTCGAGAAATCTCCCGTCATGGCATCCACGCTGGTACCTGAATCCAGCGTGTTCGAGGGCGGCGAACTGCCCGTCACATCTGACGCGGCGCAGGTGTAGCAGGTGACCGAAGGGTTAGTGTCACCGTAGAAGGCGCCGGCGGTGTAGGGCGCTTCGGATAGGCCACTGACTCGCGCGCGGAGCCCGCCCTGCCATACCGGTATACCTGCCTTGGTGATGAGAGCCACGTCACCGCCATTGTCAATCTTTAGGTAGGTAGGGGCGGGCGCCGCAGGACCGTGACTGGCGTGACCGAGTACGCGACGAGTTGATGTCGATTTTCCCTGAGTCATAACGCGAGTGATTTCAGGAACCGCGCCACTGCGCCACGCGACGCGGCCGTCTTTGAGAATTTCGAGCCGTCCACCAGACAACACGTCAACCCGGAAGACCCCTGACGAGGATTCAGCTTGCGCGCCCGGGCGAAGAGTCAAACCGACGTAGAGCCTCGAAGGTCCAAAGGATGTTCGCGGCGTGGCCGCTCCGGCACCGAGGGGAGCGGCAGTCATCGCGACAACCAATAGTGCTGCAACTGAGCTCACGACCATCGGACCGCTTCGCCTCACCCAAAATGAACGCAAAGTCTTAAGCAATCTCTTCATCACCGCACCTCGTCCTTCTGCGTGCGCACTTGAGGGGTGACTGGATCAGAACTGACCGGTACGCCGCCCGTCGTTGATACGGTCACCGGCTGCGTACCGTTTTGACCAACGAACACGCAACTGGTTGACGAGTAACAACTGAGTCCGCTAAAGGCCGTCCCAGGAGAGCCGAAGGAGGAGTCGGGGGTCCAGGTGGAACCCGACGTGGTCGTGAGCACTTGCACCGGTGAGTTTCCCTGGGCAGAACCCACCGCGACACACGCCGTACCCGAACACGAGACCGTGTTCACTGTTCCCGTGCTAGCCGGCATCGACGTCGTTTCCCACTGAGCCCCACCGTCGGTGGTGACAATCCCGTAGGCCATGACGTCGGCAACCTGAGAGACGGCGGGATTACCGCCTATGGCGACACATATCGTCGCTGACTCGCACGAGACCGAACGCAACACGCCGGTTCCTCCGTTCACCGTGCTCTCAGTCCATGTCTCGCCCCCGTCGTTGCTGACAAGAATTGACGCACCCACGGCTACGCAGAAGGATGAGGTGGGACAGTCCACCGAACCGAGCGCCCCGACGGTGGCGGGCAGGCTCGGCACACTCCAGGTGATTCCACCGTCAGACGAGAGCAAGAGTTGCCCGGTGTACGGGCCGTTCTGACTCGGCGACACTCCAACGCTGACGCACATCGTTGTACTCGGGCAGGTGACACCAAGCAAAGTGGTGTCCACCGCGGGAATCGACGACGAGGTCCACGTTTCGCCGCCGTCGCTCGTTCGCACGGTCGCGCCAGAACCAACGGCCACACAATTTGACACACTCTCACAGTCCACGGCGTTCAGCTCGGGCTCGTTCTGTTCGATGATGCCTTGAGTCCACGTAGAACCCCCGTCTTGCGACGTGGATACGACCGCGTTGAGCTCGCCGTCGCCACCTACCGCCACGCACTCGCTCGACGTGGGGCACGACACTCCGTTAAAACTGCCCAGACCCTCGACCGCCCCGCCGGACGTTGGGACAACCGGTGCTCCCGATTCGTCATGAGGGACAATCCACCGTCCCACGAGGTGCGCTGTTCCAGTCGGAGCATTCGTCGTGTGCGACGTCTTGGCCGACGTGCCCAGACTGGAGGACCCACCCCTCGCCCCGAGTGCCGCGACGGACACCGACGCCATAATTATGATCGCGCCGGCCACAACTAGCGATGTCACGAAGTAGGGGCGCGAGTTTCGACCAGCCTCTGAACCCTGAACGACGCGATGTAACTGCTTGGTCATGATGCCACCTCCTGGGACGAGCGTGTTGCGTTGGTAGACGACGACCTGAGCATCGGCGAGCTCGCTGTTTTTGGCGATCTGACTGCGGGCAAACCTCGACGAGGTGGGCGAAGATTCGCCCCCGAACCACCGGATATTGAACAAATCATGCTGCTCTCGGTGCCTCCGTAGGGGCAGGTGTATGCGAGCCCTATATAGGCCGAGTACGTGCTCGGCGAGTAGCAATTTGTCCCGATCTTTACCCACAGGGATCCGCAGGTGTACCCATACGCTCCGCCATTGGTGCCGTAGCTGTCAGGTGTGTAAAGGACGCAATAGCTCCCACTACTCACCCAGGTGCCGCCGTCAGCCGTGCACGCGGAGTGGGTTATTGACGCGTCCCGATAGCAAGTAATCGGAGAATCACTGGGACTCGTCGGCAACCAGCCCGATGGGCAGTAATACATCGACGCGTAGTACTCAGTGCCCTCGTAGGTTTCATGAGTACACGTGCTCCCGCTCAATGTGTCGCCGCTCGTGCAGTAGTAGTAGTCAGTCGGATACGTTGCATAGTTCCAGAAGAAGTTCTCGATCGAGACGTTCGACACGTCTCCCAGATACGTCCCGCCGCTAACTTGCGTCGCCGTCACGAGGCAAGTGCCCGAGACATTGCTCGGCACGGAGAGCGTGGTTCCGCTGATCGAGCAGCCCGTCGCTGTCCCATTGACGACGCTGAAGGTGACAGCTCCTGCACCATTTCCTCCAGCTACCACGAGCGAGATCGTGGTGTTAATGGCCGCGCCAGCCGAACTGATGGTCAATGGGGACGTCGCTGCCGTCAACGTCGAACTGGAGATTGTGTAGCTCAGCGCCGACGAAGTCGAGGTGGCGAAGTTGGCATCGCCCGAGTACACCGCGGTGATGGAGTGAGTTGCCGCAGTCAGAGACGAACTGGTGCACGTCGCGTAGCCCTCGTTGACAACCCGATATTGGCAGCCCGTAATCAATGTTCCACTGTTGTAAAACTCAACGGTTCCCGTCGCGCCGACGGTCACAGCTGCGGTGAAAGTGATCGCGGTATTGAGATCCTCCGGTGACAACGGAAGAGCACTCAGCGAGATCGTCGACGCTGTCAATCCAGGCGAGATCGCGGCGCTGCTCGTTCCCGCTAGTCCCGACCCTCCACTGCTCGAGGCGACAACCGAGAACGTGTAGGACGTTGACGACGACAAGCCGGGCACCGTGCACGACACTCCTGGGTATGCCACTGTGCACGTTAGCGATCCCGGAGTGGACGTAACGATATATCCAGTGATTATCACCCCACTCACCGGAGTTGGAGCCGTCCACGAAACCTTTGCATTACTGCCGCTATACGAAACCCCCACGGAAGTTGGTGCGTTCGGAACCGCAGCACCCGCCACGCTCGCCACAAGAGTCGTGAATCCGAAAGCAAGAACGACGCCGGAAAGAATAACTACGCCAGCTCTTGAGGTTTTCCTAAGGTCTGAGCCTTGATGCGTCATGACTTCCCCCCGCCCTGGAAGCCCTTGCAGCCTTCATCTCTATTTCGCTGAACGCAATGCGACGACAACGGCTTCAAAACATTGGTGCCCGGAATGAAAGTCTGTAATCGAATTACTGCCCCACGAAAATTGGGGACACGATTTGGAGGCAACGCGGCGATCTACTTGATAGGTGTAAGGGAGGATTCCTACGACATCGGCAGGGACCTTCAATCGGTCAGCGCAGCGCTTGGTGAAGGAGGTCCGAATGGTCCGATTAGCTGGGATTGGTTACACCTTCGGATGCACAGTCAGTTACCCAACCTTCGCTGGTCCCACCGGGACCGACGAGAATCAAATCCAGTTCCGGATGCAGACTCCGCAACACGGCAGGTGGTGGGTGGTCGCATTAGACAACGGCAAACCTGGAAAAGCCGGCGAAGTAGCTCTCACTTTCGTACCTAGAGGCGACCTAACAGCCGAGTCCGTGACACTGCGTGCCGGGTCGAATCCGTCGAACTCACACTCTTCCGTTTGAGTTGTTAAACGATGAATCCCACACACCAGATCAACCGAGATAACCAACTCGAAACAACACGTTTGCTTGAAATTTCAAGACATACGCAACCGGATCAACACCGCAAAACGGAAGGGAACTCGCTCTTAATCAGATGCCGTTTAGGACCTGAACATCCCTCATTACATCCCTCATTTTTCCAAAACGCGGCGAGACGTTATAGACGTTTGCATCACCAACTTCCTCGAAAACAAAGGGCTTTGCTGTGCATTACGAATCTTCAACACACGTCTCCTAGATCTCTTAATCAACAGGTTCCGGGTTCAAGTCCCGGCCGGCGCACCAATAGTCCCGTTCATCAGGACCCGAATGTTTAGGAGAAGCAAAGCCCGCAACACTCTCCAAGGAGATCCGCGTACTGAGCCAACTATCAGAATTGGTACGACCAAATGTTGTAGACCCAGTCCGAGTCCGACGCAAAGCGTTCCTGAGGCTCAATGGCATTTGCCAGTTGCGGGAGAGTCAATTCGTCCCGAGAGCCTCTCAGACTTTCGGCCAAAAGGGACTGATCGTCTGGACGGCTACCTGTCGCGGCCCTGGCCAAAATGTATGAAAGAGTCGACGCCTCGTCATCTGGCAAGGTCAGCATAAACTCCGAGAGCTTTGCGTGTAGTGATGTGAGTTCTTCCGGGGTGACCTCTAAGTGTGGCATTGCGACTCCTTATCTGTTGTTTTATTCTCTTATCGAGAGGGGCCGAACGCCGAACATTCGTACACGTTCGCGGATGTCTTCAAGCAAGGGTGCTAGGCCGCAGCAAACTGCGGGCCCGGGTGCACCGAGCCACTCGTTGAGCCGTCGGTCGTGTGGGCAACCGCCGTTGCAGACCTGGAACCACTCGCACACCGAGAGCAGGTGGTTCGCTGCTGACTCCTCAACACGGACGGCGGCGAGTTGCCGCGATTGGGACAGGAGCGTCGCCAAGCGCTCTCGTAAAAGGTTCCCAAATGAGAATTCTTCTTGTCCAACAAATTTGTCACAGGCAGAGACATCGCCGTCAGGCTCGATCGTCAGGAACTGACCCATGCAATCTCCGGCGAAGATGCATTGTTGGCGACCGACATTCCGTCCGTCGATGAGACTAACCAACGTTCCGAGTTCGCGTATGTCGAGATCCTGGGCGTGCTGCGGCCACCAGAGCCCGAACAGCTCGCGTAAGAACTCAACGTAGCAGTTCCATTGGATGTGGTCACCTGTCGGCCCACCGGTGATGCCAGCCGGGATGACGTTAAGGAGTGCTACCGAGGCGATCTCGAGCGAGAGTAGGTAGTCGAGCAGCCGCGGCGCACCCAATGACACAACTTCGTCGGTTACGACAAGTAACACGCCGAACGGAACTCCGCTAGCGGCGAGTCGTGCCATTCCCGCGTGAACCGCGCTCGACGTCGAGCGCCCGTTCCGGTCAACGCGTCGCTTATCGTGGATTTCGGGTGGACCGTCCAGGCTCACGCCAACGCTGAATCCGAACTGGGCGAGGAACTCCACCCACTCGTCGGTGAGGTTCGTACCATTGGTCTGGACGCTATTGGCGACCCGCTGACCATTACGACGAAACTGCTCTTGGAGCCAAAGCGCTTTGCGGTAGAAGTCGACTGACCGCATGGTTACCTCACCACCGTGCCAGACAAACTGCACGGAACGGACGCCGTCTCCCTGGAGAACGTCACGAGTGGCTTTGGCTAAGACTGGAAACGTCATGGAGTTTCCCGGGCCCTCCCTCCACGAGTGACAGTAGGTGCACCTCAAGTTGCACAGGCGTGTCGCTTTCATGACCATGACGGTTTGCGTACGAAGGCCGGGCTGAGGCGGGCGGCGCTCCAACGCGAGGAGACTGTAGGTCCCCAACTCTTCAGGTGTGAGAATTTCTTCAGCGGGAGATGATCTAAGGGCGTCCAACTGATTGTGCGACGCTGGGCGCAACAGACTGGCCAGCACCTCTCGTTCCCGGCCGGTCAAGGTGGCCGCGAAAGGTCCAAGTGACGACCGCACTTTCCCACTCAATTCGGGCACTTCAAGATTGGTCATGCCCCTCCCCGCCACTTGTACTGTCTCGGTACTACACCGTCGCCGAGTACGTGTCAAGACCCGCGGACGGAGCGGTCGACTTCTATTTGCCCCGAACCATCACCGGTTAGCGGGACTCGATCGTAGCGACCGATCGAATCATCGAATCGCGGACGCACTTGGCGCTGACCAATTCGTTGACAGTTTGACCTGTCCACGATTTCCTTACCTAGTTCTGTCTCGGAGCGGTACGTCGAAAGTGCCCGGGGAGTGCCTGTCACGTGGCTTTGCGCGACGCTAATAATTGAATTCCGGAATTGAATTGCATACTCGGAGAAGTGTCAGCTTATCGCTGAGAACGTGGGTTGAATACTTGTCCCCCATGTCGGGAGAATGTTGACCGTGTTGTACACAGTCGGGCTCTGCGCCTGGTCTGGCGTTACGAGCCTGTGGGAGAATGAACGCCACTAGCAAGTGAGTTCAGGATGGCGTTTATAGATCCACCGGATCCAACACAGCAGCACCTCATCAACGTGGTCGCTCGCGGCTTCCGCGAAGCTAGAGATCAGTGGTCAATCTTTCAGTACGTTGAGGCCAACTTGTATCAGACATTCTCAAGCGACGCGACTTAAGAACTCCCGAAGCACTGCGAAAGTACAGGCCTCATTTCCCTAACAACATATTTGGCAACGTTGCGTGTTCCTCGCGGCAATTGTGGGTGACTCGGCCCGGAGGTGATTCGATCGCGGTGTACGAAGTACCGCAATTGTTTATAGGCCGGATTTTGAGTTCTCGGTCGTACCGTTTTAGCGAAGTCAATTCCATTGTGAGCTCAACACCGTATATGTGGGTCGTCAACTCAGGTGGAGGATCCGTTGAGCAGATCAACACTATCTCAAAGCGCTTAAATCATTTTGACAAAGTGGCGAATCCTGGGAAGGTGAGTCTGATTGATCTTGTCGTCCAAGGGACCGTGGCGTGGCTGATAGCGAGTCCCAACTCGGTTGTGGAGTTCAACATCTCAAACGGGGAGGTAATAAGACATTTTGGGCCGTAAGCATGTCAGCCAAACCGAAAGCGGTCGATCTTGCACCTCATCCGCCGCAGATATTCTCTGCGACAGGCCGGGCACGTCGGTAAAGATAGGCCTCTTTTTAGGCCTCATATTTCTGCAACACCGCGAAACGAGATCGACAACAAACAACCAGATTCCTTGAACACCAACGACCTAGCCGACCACATCGACACCGAACAACAGCCGAATACTTTCTCTTAATCAACAGGTTCCGGGTTCAAGTCCCGGCCGGCGCACCAAATGAAATGTATTAGTTCGGTTCTTACTGGACAAGGCACCTTCGGGAACACCTTTATGGAACTTCGAACTTCGAACTTCGAACTTCGAACTTCGATAACTGCTTAACAGACCCCTGAGGTGATGCTGATCAATGAGCACCCCGCCGGTACGCCGCTGCCTCAGACCGTGCTCGGCCAATGCCCGCCTCAGGGGTGTCGCATA
>Ga0182030_10021049_pt1 | contig 12247 bp, 6 predicted proteins | sample 812S3MmetaG_FD_121299 | JGI IMG/M metagenome (GOLD analysis project Ga0182030, IMG submission 121299) | Permafrost microbial communities from Stordalen Mire, Sweden - 812S3M metaG (Illumina Assembly) | ecosystem: Environmental > Terrestrial > Soil > Wetlands > Permafrost | place: Sweden...
AGACCCCGCGGCGAAAAGGGGATTATGGGGCGGTTTTCGGGTTTTCGGGGCTCATATTGGATGCCGGCCGGCGTTATGATATGATCACAATCGATATTGCGGATGTTGAACCTCGGTGGGCGATAATGCGTGGATGGCCCGTCAGATTGGCGCTTTATCCCGGAGCGTTGCTGGTCGCTGCTTTGTGGCTCGGCGCGAGCTTTGCCGAAAAGCTCGTCGACCCGAACGCTGTCGCGCCTGAATTTCGCGAGGTTGCCGAAAAGCGACGCGCCGAGCAACTCAGGCTGTTCGAATGCACAAGAAAGGCCGATGAAGCCAAGATAGTGCGCCGGGATCGGGCGGCGTTCGTTGGCCAGTGCCTGGAGAAGTGATCGGAAACGGCCGCCGGAGGTCCTTTCGCTTCTGATCGGTAGAAGTTGCGGGCCGCACCCGCGCGCCGGCTCGGCCGGTCTTGAGCTGTCCGAGGCCGGGTTTTCAGTTGATCGATGGGCTTGCAGCGTCCAGCAATAGGCGCATAGTCGTCGAATGGCTGACGCTCTCCTTCCCATGCTGAGTTCCGAAGAGTTTACCTCGTTGCAGGAGCTAAGCAGGGGCGATTTGCAGCGCGATATCCCCCAACTTCACTGGGAACGTCTTGTTGCCCTGGGTTACGCGCTGAGACGGTTGGGAGTGCTCGGGCTAACGGAAGCCGGCACTCGCCGCCTCGCCGCGGGCCAATAAGCGGCCACGATTTTCGGGATGCCAATCAACCCTTCATCGCCTGCATCAGGGCGGAAATCTTCATGGTTGCGAAATTCGAGAACGTATCCGACACCGCGTATGGCAAAATGATCTGATCGTTGTGCCTCATCGCCCCGCAGGTATAGACCACGTTGGGAACATAGCCTTCACGCTCGGACGATTCCGGCTTTAACAGCGGTTCGCTGGAGCGCGCGAGAACCTTGGAGGGGTCATTTTTGTCGAGCAGCGCCGCGCCGATCGAATATTTCCGGACCGGACCCACGCCGTGGGTGAGCAGCAGCCAGCCTTCATCGAGTTCGATCGGCGATCCGCAATTGCCGATCTGCACAAACTCCCAGGGAAATTGCGGCTTCAGAATCGCCTGACCGCCGTCCCATCGGTAAAGATCGCTCGAATAGATCAGATAGAGGTTCTCATTGTCCTGTCGCGCGATCATGGCGTACTTGCCGTCGATCCGGCGCGGGAACAGCGCCATGCCCTTGTTGCGCGCGGCCGCGCCGTGCAGGGGTGACATTCGAAACGACAGGAAATCGCTGGTCTCGATCAGCTCCGATCGGATCGCGGTGCCGCTGTAGGCGGTATAGGTCGCGTAATAGGTTTTACGGTCGCCGTCGCTGAATTCGACAAAGCGCGCATCTTCGATGCCGTGGGACTGAGAGTCCGTGACCGGAAAGATAATGCGTTCGCTGATATCCTCATCCGGCTCGAAGATCACCTCGAGATCGTCGCCGATCGGTCCGGCTGTCCGATGTCCAATTCGCGGGCTCGAAGCGAGCCTGGCCGTCGGATCGACCGCAAGGCTGCCGTCGGCTGCAATGGTGCCGGCGCGAAACGTCAGCGACGACACGTGCCCTTCGCCGACGGCGCGGAGACTGAGGATGAAGCGCAGGGCGCCTGTCGGCGCGTCTGACTGGTCGGGGTGCGGTACGATGCTGGGATTGAACAATGCCGAGGCTTCGAACGAATATTCGTTGAGAAAATAGGCGCCGATCAGCTGGCGCTGAATTTTGGAAAAACTGCCGTGAGCCGCCAGGGCTTCTTCCATTTCGTCGGCGCGGGCTTCGAATGTCGCCAGCAGGTTGCGATGGCGGCCAAGGAAATTCTCCAGAACGTCGGCGAGTTGACTGGCCGCGACGTCGGAATCGAGTGCGAGAACCCGTTCGACGATATGATTGGCGCGTGTCCGGTCGGTCGGGTTGAGATCGCGCGGTTCGGTCGCCGGCTTGAACGGGCGCACGATCACCCGGGCGGGGTCGGGACGAAGATAGAGCGCCTGCCGGTTCAGGAAAGTGGGTTGCAACAAGATAGCCTCGGTTCGCTGGAGTGAGAGGTGAAATTCAGGCGACGACGGCGCGAAGTTCCGGAGGTTTTGCCAGACCGGCGTGGACGCGCTCAAGCTGACGAATCTCGGCAAGACCGAGAAGGAAGGACACCACCGACTCGCCGCCGCGATTTTCGTTGGCGCGATCGGGGTGCAGTCCGTCACGGCAGCTTCCGGTGTGCAGATCGACCAGCGGCACGGATAGATCATTGCTGCCGAGAAACCAGGCGAAGACGTTCCTGGCCATGGCTTTCCATTCCGCATCGCCATCCGCCCGCCAAGCCGCGAGACAGGCGGCAATCGTCGCTGTGGCTTCCACCGGTTGCTGGTCGAAAGCGCGAGGGTGCCTGCGCTGTTCGCCGAAACCGGCGGTGCCGACCGGGCGGAAATGACCCGCCGATGTGGTTTGTTGCGTCATCAGCCAACGCAGGGATCTCAATCCCGCATCGACATAGCCTGGCGTTTGCGTTGCCATGCCCGCCAGTATCAGGGCCTGCGGCAGGCGGGCGTTGTCGTAGGCCAGCCCTTGCTCGAACCAGACCCATTCCGGCGTCTCGACCGCTGCCAGGCTCGACATCAATCTGTCGGCGAGAAAATGCCGGACCTCCCGGGCGTGCAGATCATCCGGCGCTGCGGGGCAATAGGCGCCCAAACCCAATAGCGTGAAAGCCCACGCGCGGGGCGAGCCGAAGCTCTCGGCGGTCGGCAATGCCTCGGCAAACAAGGCGGCGGCCCATCTGCGCCGTGACGGGCTTGCGTCGCTGCGGGCGCACTCGCCCAGCGCCCACAAGGTTCGCGCGTGGCTGTCTTCGGAGCCGCTGTCTTCGAGCCAGGCCCGGTTGAAGCCCATGAAGTTGCGAAATCGCCTTGTGTCCGGATTCCACGCATGCTGCACGAAGGCAGCAAAGCGGGCCGTCAGAACTTCGGGGAGGCGTTGCTCGCCCGGATTATTGAGCGCGCAGGCCAACAGCAACGCACGGGCATTGTCATCGACGCAATAGCCGTGCGAGCGATCGGGCACCGAATGCACCGCGTGCTGAAACAGGCCGGTATCGTCGCACATCGACAGCAAATGACCGATTTGCATGTCGGGCGGAGCATGGTTCCGCGGCTCGGGCGCGATGGTGTCGGAACGCGGAATGACCTTGAGCCGGTGACGATGCCGCGCATTTTCGAAGGCGGACACGTAACGCTCGGCGGTGCGCTCCCATGTCATCGATCGGCTGACCGCATAGGCGGCCTTGCACATCGCCTGCCGGCGCGCGTCGTCAGTGAGCAATTCCGCGATTTCGTTACCGATCGCCGCCGCGTCGCCAAATGGAACCAGAACGCCGCGTCCATCGGCCAGCAACTCGCGCGCATGCCAGTAAGGCGTCGAGACGACCGGCTTCCCCAGTCCGAAGCTGTAGGCCAGAGTACCCGATGTCATCTGCGCCTCATTGAGGTAGGGCGTGACGTAGATGTCGCACATCGAAATGAATTCGAGCAGCGTGGCCTGATCGACAAACTGGTTGAGGAACACGACGTGGTCTTCGACGCCAAGTTCGCGCACCCGCGCGGTCAGGATCTCGCGATAGGCCTCGCCCTGTTCTCGAACCAGGTTGGGATGCGTCGCGCCGAGCACGACATAGACCGCATCCGCGCGGCGCTTCAGAATCGACGGCATGGCGTCGATCATGACCTCGATGCCCTTGTTGGGAGACAGCAGGCCGAATGTCAGGATCACCGATCGGCCGGCAAATCCGAGCCTGGCCTTGGCCGCGTCCGGCGCGACGAACGCAACGTCGGGTATTCCGTGGGGAATCACCTCGATCTTGTCATCGGGCACCCGATAGACGCTGTGCAGCAGTTCGCGCCCTTTATGGGCCATCACGACGACCTTCGAGGACGCCTCGACGATGCGTTCCAACACCGCGCGCTGGGCCGCGGTGGGCTTGGCCAACACCGTGTGCAGCGTCGTCACCACCGGCATGGTGAGGCGCGCCAGCAGTTCGAGGATGTGGGCGCCGGCCTCGCCGCCGAAAATCCCGAATTCGTGCTGCAGACAAACCGCGTCAAATCGACCGGCGTTGAGAAAGTCTGCTGCCCGTGCGTAGTCTTCGATGTTGCCGTCCTTGATCTGCAACGCGACCGAGGCCGGATAATCATAGGCCTGACCGTGGTCGGTCATCGCCACGATGCAGGTCGCGAGGTTGGGGCGTGAAATCGATATCGCCTGCTGCAGGTCGGTCGTGAACGTGGCTATTCCACAGTGGCGGGGCAGCGAATTGCCAATAAAGGCGACACGTCGGATCTCGGTCACGTCTGCGCCTCGACAATCTCGTTCGATTTCGGCGAGCCTGCCGCGGGTGTGCCGGATTTGATTGTTCTCTGCCCGGAGTCTTGCAGCAGATCGATAACGGGCTGCGGTCCGGGATACGCAACCAGAGCGCTCATCCCGCCGGGTCCAGCTTCGATGTCGGCGCGATCGGCCTCGGCAAAAATGGCGTCGCCAACGGTTGTGTTCGTCGATCCGATCCGCGCCTGGCCTTCGATCACCAGGACCCAGGTTTCCCGGTCGGCATCGAGTGCCCAAATCGAATGAGCTGCAAGATCGATCCGCTCAAGCACAAAATGCGGGTCGGCGACGAGCACCGTTCGGGCGGCGGTGAGACGTCGTGGCGCGCCTTGAACTCGAACCGGCCCGGCATCGGAAACCGCGACGGCGCTGTCTTCGTGCAGTTCGCGCTGCCGGCCGTAATCGAACAGCCGGAAGGTCGCGTCGCTGCGCTGCTGAATCTCGGCCAGCACGACGCCGGCGCCGATGGCGTGGATCGTGCCGGCAGGAACGAAGACGATGTCGCCTTTGGCGGCCGGGCGCCATTGCGTGAGGCCGGCAATCGAACCGTCCTTGATCGCGGCGCGCAATTGCTGCGATGTGACACGCCGTTTCAATCCGGCGGCAATCCGGGCATCCGGCGTTGCCGAGAGAATGTACCACGCTTCGGTCTTGCCGCTCGGCAAGCCGATCGAGCGCGCGAATTCGTCATCCGGATGAACCTGGATCGACAACGGCTCGCTGGTGAACAGTAACTTGAGCAGCAGGGCCGGGGTCGGCGCATTTCGATCGACACGCTGAAACCACAACTCTCCGATGCGATCGCCGGAGCCGTCGACATCGCTCCACGGATGGAGAGCGGTGACCCCCCAGGGCTTGCGCACGATCTGGACGGAGGCATGTTCGATGGCCATAGGTTGTCCTGACCCGTGACGCGCACATCGAAGCGATGTACCGTTGGTCGATACCGTCTAAGATTTGGCTTGGCTAAAGCGTCGCGTTTCGGGTTATGCGCTGTCGCAGCGATCCGAAGCAGCTACACGCTCAAATGGCTATGCCTACCCCCGATAGCAACCTTTGTGCGATTCTAAACAGACCCCGGCGCTCACGCCTGCCGAAAGCAGGCGAAATCGGGAAGCCAAATTCGGGAATTGACCGGAATCCTCGACGGTCGGTACCGGCCGCCCATGGGCTTACCCTGTTCGCATCTGCCTCAGGTGTCTTTCTTCGACCAAGAAAGTGTCCTAGAGTTCCGCCGGCTTCAGCGCCATCATCAAGGCAACGCTGGCTGGATTCGGTTCGCTGGCGGGGAACGGAAATGGTTGAAGCAACTACCGGCAACGCAAGGTTTTTTCGCCGAAGTGGGCCATATCCTCTTGCAGTCGTTGCGGGCACGGCAGGCGGGATTGCCGAAAAACTCGAACTGCTCCTCGAAGGTGTGGCGCCGCTGCAAACCGCCGGCCCGAATGAAGTAAGCTTTCTGGACAACCGACGGTATACTTCGGCGCTCGATCAGACATTGGCCGGTGCCGTGATCGTGCATCCCGAGATGGCCGCGCGCGTGCCAAGGACAACGGCGGCGATCCTGACCACCGAACCCTATGCCGGTTGGGCGCGGGTTGCCGCCTTGTTCTATCCCGCGCGCCCGGTTTATCCAGGCATTCACCGGTCCGCGATCGTCGCGGATGGGGCGATCGTTGATCCGTCAGCGGAGGTCGGACCGCTGTCGGTCATCGAGACCGGCGCCGAGATCGGTCCTGGCTGCCGGATCGGACCCTGCGCATTGATCGGAACCGGCGTGGTTGTCGGCCGGGACTGCCGGATCGGCTCACATGTGAGCTTGAGCTACGCGATTTTGGGGGCCCGCGTCTATGTCTATCCCGGCGCGCGGATCGGGCAGGAAGGCTTCGGATTTGCCTCCACCAAGGATGGATTTCTGTCGGTCCCCCAGCTCGGGCGGGTCATTCTGGAAGACGACGTCGAGGTGGGCGCCAATTCAACGATTGATCGCGGATCGTCGCGAGACACGGTGATCGGCGCCGGCTCGCGTCTCGATAATCTGGTGCAAATTGGCCACAACGTGATCCTCGGTCGCTGTTGTGTGATCGTCGCGCAGGTGGGTATTTCCGGTTCAACCGTGCTCGAGGATTTCGTCCGCGTCGGCGGGCAGGCGGCGATGGCCGGGCATCTTCGGATTGGGCAAGGTGCGGTGATAGGGCCGCAGGCGGGCGTCATTTCGGATACGGCTCCGGGTGCTACGGTGCTTGGAAGCCCTGCGCAGCCAAAAAAGGATTTCTTCCGTCAAATTGCCACGCTCAGGAAGATGGTAAAGGGAGAAGGCTAGGACCGTCTTGCTCTGCCACAGTACCTTTAGAAGGCGGACGTTTCTGAAATAGCATCAACCAATATCCCGCTGCGACTTCGGATTCGGTATATGACGGGCACATGAACGTGTCCGCCATCGGGTCGCCGTCGGGTGACAGGCGGAATTTGATATGTTCGAAAGTTCGATGTGGATCGGCATCAACCGCACCCGCGCGATCGCCACGATCCTTTTCCTGCTCCCCGCATCTTTGGTCCATCAAACCGCTTCGGCTCAGCGCGGCAACGCCATCGACACGCTTGCCGCGCAAATGAATCAGGCCGGGCAGACTGGACACGCGGCGGAAGGGCTTGCGCTGGCACAAAAGCTTGAAGGCCTGGTCCGCCGGCAGCAGGGCACCGACAACATGAATTACGCCGGCGTGCTGCATAACGAGGGCATGTTCCTGCAAAATCTCGGACGATACCAGGAGGCGGTAGAAAAGCTGAACGCGGCGCTGGCGATCAAGCTGCGCAAGAATGATCCGGCGTCGACATTGCGCTCGTCCGATATCCTGGCGGCGGCGCTGGCGATGCTCGACCGCCGCGCCGAGGCCGTGGCGGTCGCTCAGCGTGCGCTGGCGATCGGAACCCAGGCGTTCGGTCCGGATGACGTGCGGTTGACCGGTCCGCTCGCCGCGCTCGGCGACCTGGCGCGCGATCAGGAAAACTACAAGGAGGCCGAAAGCTATTTTGAACGCGCGCTTGAGGTCCGGCAGAAATCACCGATTGCGTCTCCTTTCGAGGTGGCCGGCGCGATGGATGACCTCGGCGATCTCTACGGGCTGGAGGGTCGTTTCGACGACGGCGAGCGGCTGTTGAAGCAAGGCCTGAAATTGACCGAGCAGACCTACGGCACCGATGTCCGGACCACGGCGCCGAACTACGACAAGATTCTCAACGACCTCGGCAATCTCTACAAGGACGCCGGCCGCTTCCCCGATGCGGAGGCGGCGTTCGGCCGTGCGCTCGCCGTCGGGCGCGCCACGCGCGGCGAGGACCACCCCAACGTCGCGGCGACGATGGGTAATCTCGGCACCGTGCTGGTGCATGAGTCGCGTTTCAATGAAGCCGAAGATCTCTACAAGCGAACCATCGCGGTCTATGAAAAGGTGTTCGGGCCCAATCATGCGGTCACGGCCATTGGCCTGAACAACCTCGCCAATGTCTATTCCGATCAGGGGCGTACCAAGGAAGCGCTGGGCCTGCAGCAGCGCGTCCTTGCGATCCAGGAAAAGGTGTTCGGTCCCGACAGCCCGGATGTCAGCCGCAGCCTGACCAATCTTGCCAACAGCTATCAGGAACTGGGACGCAAGGACGAAGCGCTTCCGCTTTATGAGCGCGCGCTGCGCATCATGGAGAACAAGTTTGGCGAGAACAGCGGCCAGAGCTCGCTTGCGCTCGGCGCCGCGGCGCGGGTGTTGCAGGACGCCGGGCGCCTGGACGAGGCCGCGCAGGACTACGATCGCGCGCTGAAGATCGACGAACGCCTGCTCGGGCCGCAGCATCCGACGATCGTCAACGATCTGCGCGGCATTGGCTTTCTCGACATCAAGACCGGAAATTATGCCGATGCGCGGCAGCGGCTCGAACGTGCGCTCTCGATCGCGCAGGCCAAACTCGGACCACACCACCACGACACCATCGCGACCATGGCCAATCTCGCCGCGGTCGACAGCCATGAAAACAAATGGCCGGATGCTTTGGCGCTGCTGCGGCGCGCGTCGGCCGCCATGAGCGGGCAGGAGGCCAACGGCAAGACCGGCGCGCAGTTCAAGCGCTTCACCGACCTCGACACCGGATTGATCGAAGCGGTCTGGCATGTCGCCGACGGGCGGCCGGACGAGGCCGCGAAGAACGAGGCGTTCGAGGCCGCGCAACGCGCCCATGAGACGCGGGCGGGAGCGGCGCTGGCGCAGATGGCCGCGCGGTTCGGCGCCGGCAACGATGCGATCGCCTCGGTCGTGCGCCGGCAACAGGACCTCAAGGCCACGCTCGACGGCTTGGATCAGCGCCTCGCCACCGAACTTGGCGCTCCCGACGGCAAGCGGAACGATGCATTGATCACGAGCCTCAATGCGGAAAGCGCGCGGGCGCGGAAGTCCTTTGATGAAACGTCGGCACGGATCGCGCGCGAATTTCCCGCGTATGCCGAGCTGTCCAGCCCGGCGCCGCTGTCGATGGCGCAGGCGCGGCCGTTGCTCAAGCCCGACGAGGCACTCGTCTCATTCATCAGCATGGGCGACAAGAGCTACGTCTTCGCCGTAACGCGCGAGGCCACGGCCTGGCAGCAAATTCCGCTCGGCGACAAGGCGGTCGGCGATCGTGTCAGCAAACTGCGGCTCGGCCTGTTCGATCCCGCGCCGGACGCAACGCCGAAGCCGTTCGATCTCGACGCGTCGTTCGAGCTTTATTCGGCCATCATGGGTCCGGTTGAGGGCCTGATCGCCAGCAAGCCGAGGCTGCTGGTCGTGCCCACCGGCGCGCTGACCAGTTTGCCGTTTCATGTCCTGGTTACGAAGAAGCCTGATCCGGCGGTCGCGCCGGAGGATCGCTATCGCCAGGCGGCATGGCTGCTCAATGACAAGGCGATTACCGTGCTGCCATCGGTGGCCAGCCTGCGCGCGCTGCGGACCTTCGCCAAGACTTCGCGGGCGACCAAGCCATTCATCGGATTCGGCGATCCGCAGTTGCAGCGTTCCGGCAGCGCGGCCAAGCGAGGGACGTCGCGCAACGTGCAGGCGTATGACACGTATTACAGCGGAACGCAGGTCGACGTCGATCGATTGCGCACGGGGTTGCCTGCATTGCCCGAGACCGGCAATGAACTCCGCGAAGTGGCACACGATCTGGGCGCCTCTGACGACGACGTCAGATTAGGCGCAGCCGCCACGGTCACGATCGTAAAGGCGATGCCGCTCGAGCAGTACCGGGTCATCGACTTTGCGACCCACGGTCTCGTTGCCGGCGAGGTCGGCGGCTTGAGCGAGCCCGCGCTGGTGCTCAGCCTGCCGGACAAACCCACCGCAGAGGACGATGGCCTGCTCACCGCCAGCCGCATCGCCAAACTCAATCTGGATGCCGATTGGGCGGTGCTTTCGGCGTGCAATACGGCGGCCGGCGACAAGCCCGGCGCGGAAGGCCTTTCCGGTCTGGCGCGCGCGTTCTTCTATGCCGGCGCACGCGCACTGCTGGTGTCGCACTGGCCGGTGGAGACCGAGTCCGCCGTCAAGCTGACGACCGGTGCTTTCGCGGAACTGGCCAAACATCCGCAGATCGGTCGAGCCGAAGCGCTGCGCCGATCGATGCGAGCTCTGATCGCCGATCAATCTTCCGTGCACAACGCCGATCCGTCGATCTGGGCGCCGTTCGTGCTGGTAGGGGCAGGCGATTAGGCGGCGCCGCCAGCGAAGCAAGCGCGGAGGTGATGCGGACTTTGCAAGACCGACGCTGATGTCACACAGCGGACATTGTCCTCGCAGATATGCGAATCAGATATTCAGCCGAAAGGCAGCGGGGGACATCGAAACTGTTGCCACAGAGACACGCATTGTAGATAAAAATCAATCGCCTAACCGCCCGCTGTTGCGGATGCAAGCATGAGAGTACTACCGTTCGGCGGCGCAGCAATCGATACGCGTTTGAGGGGTCCTTATGAAGCCATACGGTTATTTTAGCGGGTTTGTCGATCGGCTCTCGATCCGATCTCGGCCGTGGTTGCGCCCGCTGCAAGCGACCGCGATAGCGATGCTGCTGCTGGTCCTTCCGATCGCCGGTAATCCGGCAAACGCGGCGAATCCCGGATCGGATGCTCACGTTTATCTTCTGCGCGGCGTCCTCAATATCTTTTCCCTCGGCCTCGATGATATCGCGGCGAAGCTGCATCAACAGGGCATCAACGCCACCGTAGCGAATTATCTCTCGTGGGACGCTCTGGCCGACGAAGCCGCCGCGGAATACAGGAGCGGGCGCACGCGGACCATCATTCTGGTCGGGCACTCCTCCGGTGCGACGGTATTGCCCAACATGGCGGCGCGTCTGGACCAGCTTGGCGCCCCCGTCAAGCTCGCGATCGGCCTCGATTCGGTCTTTCAAACGAGCGTCGCGGGACACGTCGGGCGCTATCTGAACTTCTACGTGGCCAATGGAAACGGAACGCAGGTCGGGAAGAGCAGGGAATTCCACGGCACGCTGGAGAATGTCGACGTCGGAAGGACGGGTGTCGGACATCTCACCATCGACAAGGACCTTGCGATGCAGCAGAGGGTCATCAGCGCTATCGATGCCGTGGTCTTTAGCCGCTCGAAAGCGACTTCCGTGGCGCAGAAGCCGCCGCAAGCAGGTGCTACCAAGCAGAGCTCCGCTGCGGCGGCGACCGCGGACCAGTAGCTGTTCCTGGTAGCCTATATCCTGGCGGGCTCCGCGACCGGGGCCCGGGCACGCCTCAGATTCTGCCAATTCGACGGCCATTAGGCATCCGGGCATATTCCGCGAAGGGGGAGCGGTTTTGACCGGATTCGACCTGTCCGATTGATCCGGCAGCGTCTAGAATTATCCGCATGCCTGTATGTCGAAGGTACAAACAGGAGCGCATGATCAGGCCGCCTCAAATTGCGACGATCGTTATCGGGGCGATGCTTTCGGCTTGCCTGTTCTTTTCCAGCTTCGATCCCGCAGAGGCAGGGCAGATCGCGCGGTCGAGCGTGGCCGCCGCGCCGCCGCCTGCCGCGCCGCAGCCGGTAATCGCCCCGCGCGGTCGCGCCTACCTGTTCCGCGGCGCGCTCGGTCCGATCTTCTCTCGCGGGATGGATCGTCTGGCGGAAGAGATCGAAAATGCGGGCATCCCGGCCAGCGTCTACGAGTTCACGATTTGTCGCCTGATCGCCGCGAGCGCAATTGGCGAGTATCGCCAGGATCCCGCTCCGATCATCCTTATCGGGCATTCAATGGGTGGGTTTTGCGCGCTGAAGTTTGCGGAAATTCTCCAGGCCGTGGGTATCCCGGTCAGCCTCGTCTTCACGATCGATCCGCCTCAGGTCAGCCCGCCCGTACCGCTCAATATCGAGCGCTACCTCAACATTTTCCTGTCGAAAAGCGTCCTCGGTGGCAGCCACATCAAGCCGGCACAAGGCTTTCAAAATCACTTCGCGAGCTTTGATCTCTCGGAGCGCGAGGAGGTTTCCCACTTCAATATCGACAAGAAGGACGCCTTCCACCAGCAATTGCTCGCCAAGATCCTGCAGCTCGCGACCACGCCGGCGAAAGTCGAAGGCGTCCCGGTGCCGCTCAATTATGTCGTTCCGCCCGATACCGCCATCGAGCTGTGGGACAGCGGCATGCCGGTGTTCGCCCGTCCGGGCGATACGATGCAAACCATCGCGGAACTCTATCACGTGCCGTTGTGGTCGCTCACTCAGAGCAACAAGGGGGCGGACAGCGCCCCACTGGTGCCCGGCGAGCGCATCGTCGTTCCGCGTCGTCTGGTGCCGCTCGCAGAGGTCTCGCAA
>Ga0182030_10021050_pt1 | contig 12247 bp, 6 predicted proteins | sample 812S3MmetaG_FD_121299 | JGI IMG/M metagenome (GOLD analysis project Ga0182030, IMG submission 121299) | Permafrost microbial communities from Stordalen Mire, Sweden - 812S3M metaG (Illumina Assembly) | ecosystem: Environmental > Terrestrial > Soil > Wetlands > Permafrost | place: Sweden...
CCGACATGGTCGCGGATCTCGATATTGGCGCCATCGAGCGTGCCGATGGTCAAGGCGCCGTTGAGCGCAAGTTTCATGTTGCCGGTGCCCGAGGCCTCCATTCCGGCGGTGGAGATCTGCTGCGATAGGTCGGCGGCCGGCATGATCTTTTGCGCCAGCGACACGTCATAGTCGGGCAGGAATGCGACGCGCAGCTTCTCCCGCACCAAGGGATCCGAGTCGATGGTGCGCGCCACATTGTTGATCAGCTTGACGATGGCCTTTGCCATCGCGTAACCCGGCGCCGCCTTGCCCGCGAAAATCACGGTGCGCGGAACGATGTCGGCCTGCGGATGATCGAGAATGCGCCGGTAGCGCGTCACCACATACAAAAGGTTCAGCAATTGGCGCTTGTATTCGTGGATGCGCTTGACTTGGATATCGAACAGCGAATCCACGCTTATCTCGACCCCGGTGCGGCGCATCACCTCGTCGGCGAGATGCTGCTTGTTGGCGCGCTTGATGGCGCGCAACTGGCGCAGGAATTCCGGATCTTCCGCCGCGCCGATCAGCCGCCCGAGCTCCTCGAGGTCGTTCTCCCAGCCCACCCCGAGGCGCTCGGTCAGCAGCGCTGCCAGCCCGATGTTCGACTGCTTCAGCCATCGGCGCACCGCAATGCCGTTGGTCACATTGATGAATCGGTCCGGATACATTTGCGCGAAGTCCGAGAACACGTACTTGCGCATGAGATCGGAATGCAATTGCGCCACGCCGTTGACACGATGGCTGGCGATGATCGCCAGATGCGCCATGCGGATGCGCCGCCCGCCTTCATCGGTAATCACCGACATGCGGCGCTGGCGCTCCTGATCGCCGGGGTACATTGCCGCGACCTTGAGCAGGAATTCCTGGTTGATGAGGTAGAGGATCTGCAGGTGCCGCGGCAGCAGGCGCTCGAACATCGCCAGCGGCCAGGTCTCGAGCGCCTCCGGCAACAGCGTGTGGTTGGTATACGAGAACACGCCGGTGGTGATGCGCCAGCTCTCCTCCCAGGTCAATCCGTGCTCATCGATGAGCAGGCGCATCAATTCGACGATCGCCACGGTCGGATGCGTGTCGTTCAGCTGAATGGCGACCGCGTCGGGCATCGAGGCCAGCGTCCGGCCCTCCCCCAGATGCGTCACCAGCATGTCCTGAAGGCTGGCACTGACGAAGAAGTACTGCTGCTTCAGCCTCAGCTCCTGTCCTTGCGGCGTGGAATCGTCCGGGTACAGCACCCGCGACAGATTCTTCGCGTCCACTTGCTCCTGCACCGCAGCCGAATAGTTGCCGGCATTGAACGCCTCGATATGAAATGGCGTGATGCCTCGGCCGGACCAAAGCCGCAGGTGGTTCACCATGGGCCCGCGATTGCCCGGAATCAACTGATCGAATCCAATGGCGTAGATATCCGCGGTATCCACCCAGCGATGAGGCTCGCGCACGTCGGCGCCCGCCGGCGCCTCGCTGCGGCCGCCGAAGCGCACGACGTAGCGGGCATTGCCGCGCGGCGTCTCCCAGACATTGCGCAGACGCAGCCAGCTGCTGGCCACTTCGCGCTGCCCGCCGTCCGGGCCGATGGTTTGGGTGAATATTCCGTAGTCGTAGCGGATCCCGTAGGCAACCGCCGGATATTGCAGAGTGGCGAGAGAATCCAGGAAGCACGCCGCCAAACGGCCCAAACCGCCGTTGCCCAGGCCCGGGTCGACTTCCTGCGCGGCGATATCCTCGAGCTCGTAGCCCATGTCGCGCAGCGCGGAGCGCGCCTCATTCACCAGGTCCCCGCCCAAGCTATACAGGGCGTTCAACAGCGAGCGTCCCGGCAGATACTCGACCGATAGATAGCAAACCCGCTTGACGTGGGCTTTCGCGACGCGCCGCTGCGTGGCAAGCCAGCGCAAGGTCAACTCCTCGCGCACGGCGAGCGACAGTGCATCGTAGATATCCCGCGGCGTGGCGCTATCCGGGTTCTTCCCGAGCGCGCGGGTGAGGCGATCCAAGAGTGCTGCCGACAGCAGCCCCGGCTGCAAACCGGCATTCCGGCGCCTCTCGAACAGCGGTTCAATCGATTCCATATTACGGGTTATTATAAGGACGTTGTTCGCAAAGCGGGCGGATCATCTCGTAGGCGGATTTGAATTTGACCTCATCTTCGATGGCGATCGGCGTCGATGTCGGCGGTTCGTCGATCAAGTGCGCATTGGTCGACTTGAACACCGGCGAGTTCGCGAGCCAGCGGTTCAGCACCCCCACGCCTGCGCAGGATTCGCCGGAAGCCTTGCTGGCGGCGCTCGCCAACGTGGTGTCGAATCTGCCCGCCGATCACCCCGTCGGACTCGCCTTCCCCAGCGTCATCCAGAACGGCACGGTGCGAACCGCGGCCAATTTGAACAAGGCCTGGATCGGCCAGCCTCTCGCGGCGCTGGCCGCCCGGCAACTGCGTCGCTCGGTGGTCGCCGTCAACGATGCGGACGCGGCGGGCATTGCCGAGCTTCGCCATGGAGCCGCGCGCGATGTGCCGGGCACCGTGCTGCTGCTGACGCTCGGAACCGGCATCGGCAGCGCCCTGTTCGTCGACGGCCGGTTGGTTCCGAACACTGAGTTCGGACATCTGCAGGTCATGGGTCGGGAGGCGGAACAGCGCGCCGCCGGACGTGTCAAGGTGGACAACAATCTGAGCTGGGATGCATGGACGGACGAGCTCAATCTGGTATTGAAGGAGCTGCACTCGCTGCTATGGCCGGACCTGATCGTGCTGTGCGGCGGCATTACCGAAGAACCCGAACAATTCATGCACAAACTTCACTGTCAGGCGCGCCTGTGCGTGGGCGCGTTGCGCTCCGAAGCCGGCATCGTGGGCGCCGCCCTGGCCGCAGCGCCGGGGCCCGCAAGCCACGCTTGAACGCCGCCTGGGCCGCCGCTGCCGCGCTCGTATTGAGCGCCTGCGCGGCGAATCCGCCGGCCGCAGCGCCAGGCGCACTGCCTGCGCTCGCGCAACCGGATGCCAGGGTGCTGATCGTCGAATCCGCGACTGCCATGCTCGGCCAGCCGTATCGGTTCGGCGGAGCCGCGCCGGGCGGTTTCGATTGCAGCGGCCTGGTGGTGTACGCCGCGGCCGGGGCGGGCATCCGCGTGCCGAGGACCGCGCACCAGCAATTGAATGTTGGCGCCGCCATCGGGCGCGCGCAGCTGGCCCCCGGGGACCTCGTGTTCCTGCACCTGGCGCACAAGGAATTGCACGTCGGCATTGCCCTCGACGGCGATAGATTCATTCACGCGCCTGCGAGCGGCGGCCGGGTGAGAATCGAATCCCTGTCGGCCATGCCCTATTCGCGTGCTTTCCTGAGCGCACGGCGAATCGTCAACTGAGCACCCCGGGAGGATTCGTCAATCGCAGTTCCTCGACGAATTCGCCGCCCACCGTGCCGAACTGCAAGGCTGCCAGCTGGGCATATAGTGGGCTCTGTGCCAGCAGCTCCGTGTGGGTGCCCACCGCCACCTTGTGACCGTGGTCCATGACGACGATTCGGTCCGCCTTCAGCACGGTCGCGAGTCGATGCGCGATGATGATGGTGGTTCGGCCGCGCATGAGCCGCTCGAGCGCCTCCTGGACCAAGCGCTCCGACTCCGCATCGAGCGAGCTCGTCGCCTCGTCGAGCAGCAATATCGGCGGGTCCTTCAAGATCGCTCGCGCCAGCGCGATGCGCTGGCGCTGGCCGCCGGACAGGCGGGTGCCGCGCTCGCCGAGAAAAGTGTCGTAGCCATTCGGCAATTTGCGCAGGAATTCGTCCGCGGCGGCGGCGATCGCGGCGGCCTCGATCTGCGCATCGCTCGCCCCCGGCCGTCCATAGCGAATGTTCTCGCGCGCGCTGGCGCCGAACAGCACCGTATCTTGCGGCACCAGGCCGATCTGCGCGCGGATGTCCTCGGGGCGCGAATCCGCGAGCAGCCGATCGTCTATCAATACGCGCCCGGAGTCTGGATCGTAGAAGCGCAACAGCAATTGAAACGTCGTGCTCTTGCCGGCGCCGGACGGCCCCACGAAGGCGATGGTCTCTCCGGGCCGCACCTCGATGGTGAAATTCTCCAGCGCGGCGGATTCCGGCCGCGAAGGATAGTGAAAACTCACGTTCTCGAAACGTATGTTCCCGCGCACGCGCGCCGGGTATTCGACCGGCCGTGCGGGCGCGCCGATGGCGGGTCGAGCCCGCAGCAATTCCGACAGCCGTTCCATGGCGCCGGCGGCTCGCTGCACCTCGCCCCACATTTCAGTGAGCGCAGCGGCCGAGGTGCCGACGAAGCCGGCGTACAAGAGAAATTGCGCGAGCTGCCCGCCTGTCATGGAATGCGCGAGCACCGCGTGCGCACCCAGCCATAACACGAAGGTGATTCCGCCGAACACCAGCGTGATGCCGACGGCGGTGAGCAGGGCTCGCACCCGCGTGCGCCGCAACGCAATTTCGAAGCTGCTCTCGACGGCGCTGCGATAACGCTCGCTTTGCAGCTCTTCCAGCGTGAACGCTTGCACCGTCTGAATGGCATACAGGGTCTCGCCGGCGAGACCGCTGGTATCGGCGATCCGATCCTGCGAGGCGCGCGACAGGCCGCGAACCTGCCGGCCGATCAGGATCAATGGCACGACCACGATCGGAATCATTACCAGGATCGCCGCCGTGAGCTTTGCGCTGGTCAGCGTCAGCATCACCAGGGCCCCCAGCAGGCTCAAGATGGAGCGCAAAATTATCGATAGATTGACACCGGAGATTGCCTGCACCAGGGTGGTATCGGTGGTCAGGCGCGACAGCACTTCCCCGACCCGGGTGGTCTCGAAAAACAAGGGATCCATGCGCACCACGCGCCGGTAGACGGCGCTGCGCACATCCGCGACCACGCGCTCACCCAGCCAGGTGACGAGATAAAAACGCAGGCCGGCGAACACGCCGAAGACCACGGCGGCGGCCAGGAAGCCGATGAATGAGTGATTGATGCTGCCGGCGTTGCTGGCCACGAGGCCATGGTCGATGATTTGGCGCAGCGCCAACGGCAACGCCAGCATGGCGACCGATGCCACGAGCAAAGCTCCCAGAGCCGCCGCCATCATGCCGCGGTAGGGCATGACAAATGGAATCAGCGCCCCCAAGGGGTTCAGGGACCTGGCTCGTGGCCGATCGGCAGCGGTGCTCATGGCCTTATGATCCCATAACTCACCCCCCGCCGTGCGGCGGCTGAGAATTGCCTTTCGGTTGAAGGGCCGCTATCTTCGAGTGCGTCGGACACATAATAAATGGGGATGCATCATGCGGCATTGTCGCCACTCTCACGCCTTGCGCAGCCACGGCCCGACCACCGCGACGGTAGCGATCATCTTGGCTTGGGCGGGCGTTGCGGTTCCCGGGCTGGCGCGCGCCGACGCGGCCACGCCCGCTGCCGCCGATGATAATTCAGGCCCTCTGCAGGAAATCATCGTGACTGCGACGCGACACGAGGAAAACCTGAGCAAGGTCCCCTTGAGCATCACGGCGTTGACGGGAGATGCCATGGATGTTCGCGGCATCAAGGACATCCTGGACGTGGCGCGATTCACCCCCGGCATCAACATCGACAACTCGGGCACGAACAACATCGCGATCCGCGGCATCGCCTCCACCGGCGGCGCGGGCACCACCGGCATCTACCTGGACGACACGCCGATTCAGATGCGCGCGCTGGCATTCAATCCCGACGAAGCCCTGCCCCAGTCTTTTGACCTGGATCGAATCGAAGTGCTGAGAGGCCCGCAGGGCACCTTGTTCGGCGCCGGCTCGGAGGGCGGAACGGTGCGCTACATCACCACCCAGCCGAGCTTGACCCAGACCAGCCTGTACAGCCGCGACGAGATCTCGACCACCGCGGGCGGCCAGCCGAGCTACGAAGCCGGCATCGCCGCAGGCACTCCGCTCATCGACGGCACCCTCGGAGTGCGCGTCACCGCCTGGTACCGCTACGACGGCGGCTGGATCAACCGCATCGATCCGGTGTCTCTCGACACCGTGGAGAAGAATGCGAATTTCACCCAGACGAAGGTGTTTCGGCTGGCCGCGGTCTGGGCGGCGTCGGATCAGTGGAAGGTGACCCCGAGCTTCTTCTATCAGGATCGGTACGCAAACGATGTGCAGAACTACTGGGGCCTTTACTCCAATCCGAGTAATAACCAATTCGTTGACGCCAACCCGACGCAGCGCACCGTGCCGGACACCTTCTACATTCCCGCCCTCAAAATCGAGGGCGATCTCGGCCCGGTGAACCTCATCTCGAACACCTCGTACTATCACCGCAAGGAGGAGACCGGCTACGACGGCACTCTGTATAACTTGGGGTTCTACCAGACACAGCCGAATCAGGCCGAGACCAACGAAGGCGCGCTTGCGGTATTCCCGCTGCCCTGGAATCCGGGCGTCAACTTCCCGCTGCTCGATGGCACGGGCCTGCATCTGCCGGCGGGCGCGACCAATTACCGTGCGCCGGCCTCCGTCGACAACAACCAGGACAACATCACGCAGGAGTTCCGGGTGCAATCGGCGGATCCGAACGCGAGGCTGATCTGGACCACGGGCGTGTTTTTCGCCGCGGACCGGCAGACGTACTTGGAACAGATTCACGATCCGCTGCTCAATGAACTGACCGAGGCGATTTACGGGCTGCCGTACACGGAGATCTTTACCGATCCCAACGGCAATCCGGTGCCCTATGATGCGCGCTTTCCGAACGATTCTTACTTCCTGCAGACCTACTCCAAGGACCAGCAGGTGGCATTGTTCGGCGAAGGCGTGTTCTCCTTTACCGATCAACTCAAGACCACGGTGGGAGTGCGCTATTCAAAGACCGAGTTCTCGTTCCACACGCTGACCGGCGGCCCGCAGCTATTCCTGGCAAATCAGTCCAACAGCGGCGACAAGAAGGAGAATTCCTTCACGCCGAAGGTGAGCCTCGAATATCAATATGATCCGCACGATCTGTATTACTTCACCTACGCCAAGGGATTCAGGCCCGGCGGCGCCAACAACCCAGTGCCGCAGGCGGCTTGCGGGACGGATTTCGCCAACTTCGGCATCAAGGAGTCCCCGCCAACGTTCAATTCGGACACGGTGGACAGCTTCGAGATCGGCGCCAAGAACAACCTCGACAATCGCGTCAAGATCGCCAGCAGCATCTACTACATCCGCTGGAATAACATTCAGCAGGTGGTGGTACCGCCCATCTGCCAGATTTCCTTCATCACCAACCTGGGGCAGGCGGTGGCCAAGGGCGCCGACATTCAAGGCGATGTCGCGATCACCGACACATTCACCGCCGAGATCTCCGCCGGATACACCGACGCGCGCTACACCGAGGCCTCCCGCCTGTCACCGGCGGAGACCCAACCGATCGTCGCGAGCGGCGATGCCATCGTCGGTCAAAGCTCGCAGCCGCCGCCGCCGTTCACCCTGTCGATCGGGCTCGAATACAAGTTCACGCTGTTCACCAAGGAATCCTTCGTGCGCGTCGACGATGAATACGAGAGCCACCCGAAGTGGATTCCAGCCGGCCAGGATCCGAACACGCTGCAATACGACTCCGCGAACTACACCTTGTCGTCGACGAATTTCGCCTCCGCGCGCGGCGGGATGGACTTCGGGGCCTGGCAGATCGAGGCGTTCTGCGACAATCTCACCGACACGCACACCGTCACGAATTATGAATGGTCGATCGATCCGCAGGTCGCCGGGACTTCCAGGTTGAACCGCGAATTCACCTTTCGCCCGAGGACCATCGGCCTGACGTTCATCTACCGGAGCAAGTGAGGCCCGCGCGCAACGCTCGCGTCGCAGCATCGCCACGGCCGCGCCCGCAACTTATCTGACCATATAATTGCGCCGGCGCGGCCATGCAAATGTGCCCAGCAACAGTTGCATGGACCCTTGGGCGATGCTACTGTCGGCCCGGGTCGAGTTTATCTGTCCATATAACTATAGATGGGGATCCGATGGCAGCCAATCACTCGCAGCCGTTCGCTCGGCCCGCCGCCCGCCAGCTGTTGTTTTTCTGCAGCAGTTTGGGGGCCTCGATTATGGCCAGCTCGCTTGCGCTTGCCGCCACCGCCACCACCTCCGCCGACGCCAGCAGCACACCGGCCACAGGTGGCCTCGAAGAGATCGTCGTTACCGCGACGCGGCGCGAGGAGAACATCAGCAAGGTCCCCGTCAGCATCACGGCGCTGTCCCAGGATGATCTCGACCAGAAGGGCATCCGGGATTTCTCCGAGATGGTGCGCTTTACCCCGGGTGTATCGATCGACAGCTCCGGCACCAACGCGATCTCGATCCGCGGCATTTCCTCCTCCGGCGGCGCCGGCACCACCGGCATCTATATCGACGACACGCCGATCCAGATGCGCGCGTTGGGTTTCAATCCCGATGACACGCTGCCCAAGACCTTCGACATGGATCGTGTCGAGGTGTTGCGCGGTCCGCAGGGCACCCTGTTCGGCGCCGGCTCCGAGGGCGGCACCGTGCGCTACATCATGACTCAGCCGAGCGTCACCACGGACTCCACCTACGCGCGCGTCGAGGCCTCCTATACTCAATACGGCGAACCGAGCTATGAGGGCGGCATCGCTCATGGCGGCCCGATCGTCGACGGCGTGCTGGGATTCCGCGCCAGCGTTTGGTATCGATTCGATGGCGGCTGGATCAACCGCGTCAACGACACGACCGATGCCGTGACCGAGAAGAACGCGAATTACTCCGGCACCTTTGCGACCCGCTTGGCGATGCTGTACGAGCCGGTGGAGAACGTGAAGATCACGCCGAGCGTGATGTTCCAGAACAAGCAGCAGCACGATATATCGACCTATTGGCCGGCCTACTCCAATCCCAGCGCCGGTGAATTCAACGATGCGACGCCGGAGCGCATTCCGATTCCCGATGCGTACTACCTGCCCGCGCTCAAGGTCCAGGCCGACTTCGAGCATGTCACGTTCATCTCCAACAGCTCCTATTATCACCGCAATGAGACGGACTCCTACGAGGGCACGGTGTACGACCTCGCCTTTTATCAGGCGGCGGGCTGGCCAAACTCGCTGTATCCCGGCGCCCCCGCCTTGGGCTGCGGCACGACCTCGACCACGGCGACCGAACCCTGTTCGTGGTATCCATTGCTTAACGCCACCGGCATTCATCTGCCGCCGGGCTTCAGCAACTATTCGACGCCGAACACCATAACCAACCAGCAGCGCACCTGGACTCAGGAGTTCCGGCTGCAGTCGAACGACGACGGCCGCTGGAAATGGACCATCGGCGCCTTCTGGTCGCTCGCGCAAGAGCTCAGCGTCGAGCAGCTCAATGACCCGCAGATCATCCCCTTCTTCACCTATCTCTACGGCGCGGCGAATGTGCCGGACAACCTCTTCGGCCCCTACTATTCCTGCAACGGCCAGGGCACGCCGCAGCCGGCGCAATATCCCATCCCGAATTGCGACATCTACTACAACTACAATAAGAGCCACGACCGGCAATTGGCCGGCTTCGGCGAGGTGACCTTCAAGCTCACCGAGCGCTTGGCGCTGACCGCCGGCGGCCGCTATGCCAAGATGGGTTTCTCGCTGAATCATTACTCCAACGGCTACGAGAACTACGGCCCCGCCAACAATTACGGGCCGATCTCGAATCCCGGGCCGCCAGTCGGCGGTTCCACCCAAGAACATACGTTCACCCCGAAACTGGGCCTGAGCTTCCAGGCCGACGACAAGAACATGTTCTACACCACCTACGCCAAGGGCTTCAGGCCCGGCGGCTACAATGCGCCTCTGCCGCCGCTGTTCTGCAGCCAGGGGCTCATCTCCGAGGGGTTCCCGAGCGGGACCTCGCCCGCAACCTATAACTCCGATAACACCCAAAGCTTCGAGGTCGGCTCAAAGAATAATTTCGCCGACCGCGTCAAGATCGCCAGCAGCGTGTACTACATCAAGTGGAACAACATCCAACAGAACGTCTATGTGGGAGGCAATTGCGGATTGCAGTTCACCGATAACCTCGGCACCGCGGTGGCCAAGGGCTTCGACTTCCAAGCCGACGCGGTCATCGGCGGGGGATTGTCGATCGAATCCTCGGTGGGCTACACCGATGCGCGCTTCACCAAGAATTCCCTGTCCAATCTCGCGGTCTCAGGCGACGCGATCTCGGGCGAGGCGGCAATCAATTACAGCCCCGGCACGAACCCGCCGTGGTCGATCGCGATCGGGCCCCAGTACGATTTCCGGCTGGGGGAGCACGACGCCTTCATTCGCGCCGACTGGGAGTACTCCAGCCGAAATCCGTGGCTGGCGCCGGTGCAGGACGTTCGCAGCAGTCAATTCAACCCGAATTCCTACACGCTGCCGGCGACCAGCTTCACCTCGCTGCGTGCCGGCGTGAAACTCGGGGGCTGGCAGGTTTCGCTGTTCTGCGACAATCTGTTCGACTCGCATACCGTGCTCAACTACGCGCAGGTGCAAATAGACGCTTTCAATCCCAGCTATCTTGCCAACCCGAACGCGCCCACCTCGGTGCAGCAGAACGACTTCACCTACCGGCCGCGAACCATCGGCATCACCGGCACATTCCGGATGTAACGCAGCTGCCGGCGCTCAGGCCTCACGCGACGGCGCGCGCTGACTCGACGCCGCAGGCCGCCTTGAGCGCTTGGCCTAGGATGTTCAAACCCTCCTCGAGGATCGCATCGGGAATGGTCAGCGGCGAGAGCAGGCGCACCACATTGGCCGACGTGCCGCATGACAGCAGCAGCAGGCCGCGTTTCTCGGCGTGCGCCACTATCGATGCAGTGAGTTCTGCATCGGGTTCCTTGGTCTTGGGGTCCTTCACCAGCTCGAAGGCGAGCATGGCGCCGAGACCGCGGACGTCGCCCATTTGCGGCAATTCCTTCGCCAGCGCCTCGAGCCGGGCGCGTATTTTTTGACCGACGCGGGCCGCGCGCGCGAACAGCTCTTCGGACTCGATCACATCCAACACCGCATTTCCGGCGGCGATGCTGATCGGATTGCCGCCGTAGGTCCCGCCCAGCCCGCCCGGGTGCGGCGCGTCCATGATGTCGGCGCGGCCGATCACCGCGGACAGCGGGAAGCCGCCACCTATGCCCTTGGCAACGGTGATCAAGTCGGGCGCCACGCCGGCGTGCTCGATGGCAAACATCTTCCCGGTTCTGCCGACCCCGCTCTGCACCTCATCGGCGATCATCACGATGCCGTGCTCATCGCAAAGCTGGCGCAGCGCGCGCAAGAAATCGAACGGCGCGACATTGAAGCCGCCCTCGCCCTGCACCGGCTCGATGATGATCGCCGCCACCGACTTCGGATCGACGTCGCCGTGAAACAGGCGCTGCAGATCCTCGAGCGCCTGAGCGGTCGAGATGCCTCGATAGGGCTGAGGGAATTCGGCGTGATAGATCTCCGCGGGGAAGGGACCGAAGCCGCGCTTGTACGGCATCACCTTGCCGGTCAGTGCCATGGCCATCAGGGTGCGGCCGTGGAATCCGCCGGAAAACGCGATCACGGCGGAGCGCTTGGTGTGATAGCGCGCGATCTTGACCGCATTTTCGACCGCCTCGGCGCCGGAATTCAAGAACACGGTCTTTTTCGGTGCAGCGCCCGGTGCGAGAGCGTTGAGGCGCTCCGCGAGCCGCACGTATGACTCGTACGAGCCCACATGAAAGCAAGTATGCGCGAATGCCTCCGCCTGCCGCGCGACCGCCTCCATCACCTTGGGGTGCCGGTGGCCGGTATTGACCACACCGATGCCGGACGCGAAGTCGATGAAACGCCGCCCATCCACGTCCCAGAGCTCGGAGTTCTCCGCCTTGGCGACATAGATTCCCTTGGTGCCCACTCCGGCCGGCACCGCCGCCGCCTTGCGCACCGCTAGCTCCGCTGACTTTGACATGCCAATGCTTCCCTTAACTAAAATGGCGTTGAACCGGCGGAACGGTATCATTGAGCAGCGATTTGGGCAAAACCTAGGGGCCAGGACGCAATGAGCATGGCGAATACGCACGCAGCGAGCGGCACCCTGGCGGTGCGCGTGCAGCGCGCAAGCCTCGAGGGCCGGCTCGACAACGAAGACCGCGTGGCCGTGGAGGCTCCGCTGGAATTTCAGCTCCACCATCCGGAGCTGGGCGATGAGCCTGCCTCGTTCGGCGCCACCATGCGCACGCCCGGCGA
>Ga0182030_10021051_pt1 | contig 12247 bp, 12 predicted proteins | sample 812S3MmetaG_FD_121299 | JGI IMG/M metagenome (GOLD analysis project Ga0182030, IMG submission 121299) | Permafrost microbial communities from Stordalen Mire, Sweden - 812S3M metaG (Illumina Assembly) | ecosystem: Environmental > Terrestrial > Soil > Wetlands > Permafrost | place: Sweden...
ATTAAAGGCGATCCGCAAGACGCAATCGCCAAACTCCTCCGCAAGAAACCGAGCGCTTAAATTACCCTGATCCAAGACCGATGCGCTATTCATCGTCGCCCTTGCAACAGATACCCACTCCCGTCCGCATTTGACCCCCGTTGCTGTTAACAACTAAGATACGGGAGTCGCACTGCGTACTTTCACTCTCCAACATTTCCGGGGACCCGTCGACATTACGGAAGTCCAGAACTGTCTTCGCAAATGGCCATATCCAAAATCTCGGTGCGCGGAGCGCGCCAGCACAATCTGAAGAATATTGACGTTGAGATCCCGCGCAACGCGCTAACGGTGATTACTGGCTTGAGCGGGTCGGGCAAGTCGTCGCTTGCCTTCGACACGATTTATGCCGAGGGGCAGCGGCGGTATGTGGAGACGCTTTCGGCCTACGCGCGCCAGTTTTTAGACCAGATGGAGCGGCCGGATGTGGACTCGATTGACGGGCTGAGCCCAGCGATTTCAATTGAGCAGAAGACGACCAGCCGCAGTCCGCGCTCGACGGTGGGGACGATCACGGAAATCTACGATTACCTGCGGCTGCTCTATTCGTCGATTGGCGTGCCGCATTGTCCGAAGTGCGGCAAGCCGATTACGCGGCAATCGGCCGATCAGATTGTGCAGCGTGTGCTGGCGCTAACGCCGGACGATCGCGTGATGATCATGGCTCCGATTGTGCGCGGGCGCAAAGGCGAATTCAAGAAAGAGATGGAAAAGCTGGTGCAGCACGGCTTCACGCGAGCTCGCGTGGATGGCGAACTGGTCAGCCTGGAAGACGACATCCAACTCAGCAAGCGCAAGAATCACACCATTGAAGTGGTCGTTGACCGGTTGCTGGTGAAACCGGGAATTGAGCATCGGCTGGAACTTTCAGTTTCGCTGGCGATGAAGCTGGGCGGCGGGCTGGTGCTGGTGGCGGTGGTGAATGGAGACGAGACGTTGTATTCGTCAGTGCTGGCGTGTCCGGATTGCGGTGTGAGTGTGCCGCAACTGGAGCCGCGATCGTTTTCGTTTAACAGCACTTACGGAGCGTGTGCGGAGTGTCATGGGCTGGGGAGCCGCTATGATTTCGATCCGGCGAAGTTGATCGTGGATTGGTCGAAGCCGCTGCTGGATGGAGGATTGGGGCCGGGGTCGTCGTCGCAGAATCTGGTTCGCGGACTGGAACTGGTGTCGCGCGCGTATGGAATTGACCTGAGTACGCCGTTTGAGAAGCTGCCAGAAAAAATTCAGAGCATTCTGCTTTACGGGGAACCGGCGCGGGGTGGGAAGACTGGATTCCTTGGAGTCGTCGGGCATCTGAGACAGAACCTGGAATCGTCCACTTCGGATAATTACCGCGAGTATCTGCTGGACTTCATGTCGGCCGCGGAGTGCGCGGTCTGTCACGGGCAGCGGCTGCGGCTCGAAAGTCTGGCTGTGAAAGTGAACGGCATGTCGATTGCAGACTTCACTGCGCTGCCGATTGCGCGTGCGCTTGAAACCGCGCACAAGATCAAACTGGCGGGGCGGGAAGCGACCATCGCAGGACGGATCCTGCATGAAATCGTGGAGCGATTGGAATTTCTGCACGCGGTGGGGCTCGGATATTTGTCGCTGGGGCGTTCGGCTGCGACGCTTTCGGGTGGCGAAGGCCAGCGGATTCGGCTGGCGACGCAGATTGGGTCGAAACTGCGCGGCGTACTCTACGTTCTCGACGAGCCTTCGATCGGGCTGCACTCGCGCGACAATGGGCGGCTGCTCTCCGCACTCGAAAATCTGCGCGATCTTGGTAACACGGTGCTGGTGGTTGAGCACGACGAAGAAACGATACGGCGCGCCGACTATGTGATTGACCTGGGACCGGGCGCGGGACGACACGGCGGCGCTCTGGTGGCGGCCGGGACGCCCACCGAGATCATGAATACACCGGCGTCCCTAACGGGCGCCTACATGGCCGGACGAGAACGGATCGCAATGCTGCCCGAGCGCCGCAGCCCGAATGGAAAGGCCATCACGATTCTTGGCGCGCGCGAACACAACCTGAAGAATGTGGATGCCGTGTTTCCGCTGGGTGTGATGACGGTGGTGACTGGGGTCTCGGGCTCGGGCAAATCGACTTTGGTGAATGACATTCTATATCGCGCGCTGGCGCGGCAGCTCTATCGTTCGCGCGAAGAGCCGGGTGCGCACAAGTCGATTGCGGGCGCCGAGCTGATCGATAAGGTCATTCGCATCGATCAATCGCCGATTGGGCGGACGCCGCGTTCCAATCCTGCGACGTATACGGGAATCTTCTCGCTGGTGCGCGACTTTTTTGCGATGCTGCCGGAGGCGCGCGAGCGCGGCTACAAACCGGGACGTTTCTCGTTCAATGTTCCGGGCGGACGCTGCGAGGCGTGCCAGGGCGAAGGGCAGCGGCGAATCGAGATGAATTTTCTGCCCGACGTGTACGTACAATGCGAGGTCTGCGGCGGGCATCGCTACAACCACGAAACGCTCTCGGTGCGCTTTAACGGCTACTCGATTGCCGATCTGCTGGAAATGCCGGTCTCCGATGTGCTGCAGATTCTGGAGAATATTCCGCAGGTGCGTCAGAAACTGCAAACGCTGGCGGACGTGGGATTGGGCTACATTCACCTCGGTCAATCCGCGGTCACGCTTTCGGGAGGCGAGGCGCAGCGCATCAAGCTGGCGCGCGAACTGAGCAAGCGCCAGACCGGCAAGACTCTTTACTTGCTCGATGAGCCGACGACCGGATTGCACTTTGACGATGTGAGGAAGCTGCTCGACGTGCTACACCGGCTTACCGATCTTGGCAACACGGTCATCATCATTGAACACAATCTGGACGTGATTCGCAACGCGGATTGGATTCTCGACCTGGGCCCGGAAGGCGGCGAGGAAGGCGGACGCATCGTGGCGCAGGGAACACCCGAGCAAGTCTCGCGCATCAGAAAATCGTACACTGGGCAGGAGTTGGCTTCATATTTCAACGGCGGCGTTGCGGATGGTCACTTGAGGAATGGTTCAGCGAAGAGCGAGCAACCTGAAAAATGCCACCAGGAATCCGCGTGAACGCGTTTCTCGAACAACCGGAAGAGCAGGAGCGGCAGGAGAAACTTAGCTGCGGGGACGAATCCTCGTCCGAGACGTCTGCGCTCGCTGCCCCTCCTGCAGAAAGCGCGGCTACCGACGCAGCGCCCGAGTCCTCGCCTCCTCTCGTGGTTGCCATCGACGGTGCAGGGATCAGTTCGCAGGAAGCCGGCTCTGCAATCGAGGCGCAGCGCGATCCGGCCTGGAGCGCCCTTGACGTGCTTCGCCTCGCGTTCATCGCGATTGTCGCACTGTTCGTCGGCGTGTTCGCCGTTCTCTTTGCAGTGCATTTTGGGCTGCGGCCGCACTCGTCGCTCGGAAGTCTGGCGCGTGTTCCTCTCGTAGTGGTCGCGGGACAAGCTCTTTCCTACTTACTCGTGCTTGGTTACATGTACGTGCTGGTGACGCGCGAGCGCGGCCGGCGGGACTTTTTGGCCGCGTTGCATTGGAATTGGCCACGCACGATTGCGCCTTACATACTCGGCGGCGTTACGCTCTCGCTTGCGCTACAACTTTTGGCGCATGTACTGCCCATGCCGAAGAATCTGCCGATTGATACCTTCTTTACCACTCCAGCGGAAGCCTGGGCGCTTACGATTTTCGGCGTCACTCTCGCGCCCCTGATGGAAGAAATGTTCTTCCGGGGATTTCTTTATCCGGTGCTGGCACGAGGGTTGGGAATGACGGCGTCTATTTTCATTACCGCATTCGCGTTCGCGATGCTCCATGGATCGCAACTCAGGTTTTCCTGGGGTCCAGTGCTGGTTATTTTTTTGGTGGGCACTGCGCTGACGATGGTTCGAGCGTACAAAAACTCGGTCGCCGCGGGGCTTCTCATCCACATCGCATATAACGGATCGCTTTCTTTTCTTATGTTTATTGGGACAGATGGATTTCGGCATCTGGAGAAACTCAGTAGCCAGTAGCCGGCCGCCAGTACTTGGCGTGGACTGCTCTTTATTAGCTTGGTTTTCGCTGGCTGCTGCGAGCTGGCAACTGTCTTTCTGTTAAATTAAAAATCTATGTCCGACACACGAAAAGAACTTTTGCAGATGCTGGCCCGCAAATCGTTTCGGCTGGGCGAATTCAAACTGTCGTCGGGCGGGACGAGCGACTATTACATCGATTGCCGTACTACCACGCTGGATGCGCGCGGCGCGCAGGTCGTCGGACAGGTCTTTCTGGACGAAATGCGCCGACAGGGTTGGCATGCCGATGCCATTGGCGGATTGACGATGGGCGCAGATCCTATTGTGGTGGCGGTTGCGGTGGTGAGCGGAACGCTGCACGGATTTCTGGTTCGCAAGGCTGAAAAGCAGCACGGGACCGGACAGCGCATCGAGGGCTTCCGCGAGAACGGCGCGCGCGTGGTGATTGTGGACGATGTTTGCACGACCGGTGGCTCCACGGTGCAAGCGATTGAAGCGGCGCGCGAGTTCGGATTTACGATCGCGGGCGTGATGTGCCTGGTGGAGCGCGAAGAGGCTCAGGGCCGGGCCAACGTCGAGAAGGCCGCTGCGCCAGCGCCGTTCCTCGCGGTATTCACCGCGAATGACGTGCGCCGCGAACACGTGGCGCAACGCGAGGCCAGCGCGGGCAAATGATTCCGGATGGATACACGGATCTGGCGCCGGGAAAAATTGCGTCGGTCGTGACCTATCTTGAAATGACGGCACGGATTGCGCCGCCGGACGCCTCGACGCAAGACGTGAAATTGCGGCGCGTCGAAAATCCGCAGCTTGATTGGTATCGCGCAATCTACCGGCGAGCGGGGGAGCGGTGGCTCTGGTTTAGCCGCCTGGAGATGGCGGACGAGAAGCTGACGGCGTTGCTGAATCGCGCGACAACAGAGTTGTTTGTTGCAGAGCTGGACGGAAGGGAAGCCGGGATGGCGGAACTCGACCGTTCCCATGCTACGGATGTGGAGATCACAAGCTTCGCGCTCTTTCCCGAAGCGATTGGGAGAGGGTTAGGCCGGGCTTTCATGACGAAATTGCACGACCGGGCATGGAAAGGCGCGACGGCGCGAGTGTGGTTGCACACATGTACGCTCGACAGTCCGGCGGCGCTTGGTTTCTATCAAAAGTGCGGCTTCCGCGCGTATAAGCGCGCGATTGAAGTGGTGGACGATCCGCGAGTTCGAGGAATTTTGCCGGAGGACGCCGCGCCGCAGGTGCCAATCATTAGGTAAAGCTGGAGGTGCAAGAAAGCCTCGCAGCTGCAGAACGGCGAATAGCGAACGACCAACGACGAACAACGAACGACTAAACAATGATTCAAACTCTGGAATGGACTCCCCGCGGCGTAGTCTTCATCGACCAGACGAAGCTGCCGACTGAAGAAACGTATGTGACCTGCACTACGCATGAGCAGGTCGCGGATGTGATCCGCAACATGGTGGTGCGCGGAGCGCCTGCCATTGGCGTGGCTGCGGCCATGGGTATTGCTCTGGGCGTGCAGAATTCGAAAGCCGAGAATGCCGGTGACCTCAAGAAAGAATTCGATCGGATCTGCGAGACCATCCGCCAAACGCGGCCGACTGCGGTTAATCTTTTTTGGGCCATTCGGCGCATGCAGGAAAAATTTGAAACTATGCGCGCCCTTCCGATCGCGCAAATTAAGCAGGCGCTCATTGAAGAAGGGCAGCGCATGCATGCCGAAGACATCGCCGCCAATAGGGCCATGGGACGCCACGGTGCCGCGCTCATGCCAGCGAGCGGCGGCGTGCTCACGCATTGCAATGCGGGAGCGCTGGCTACCGCGGGTTACGGCACTGCGCTGGGCGTAATTCGCGCAGCGGTGGAACAGGGCAAGAAGATTCACGTGTTCGCGGACGAGACGCGGCCCTTTCTTCAAGGCTCGCGTTTAACGGCATGGGAGTTGATGAAAGATGGAATTCCCACGACCGTGATCTCCGACAACATGGCGGGCGCGATGATGCGGCAGGGAAAGATCGGCGCGATTGTTGTGGGCGCGGACCGGATTGCTGCGAACGGCGATGTGGCGAATAAGATCGGCACATATACAGTGGCTGTGCTCGCCAAAGAGCATGGCATTCCGTTCTACGTTGCCGCGCCTCTTTCCACCGTCGATCTCGCTTGCCCCGACGGCAGCCAGATTCCGATTGAGCAGCGCAACGCGCGGGAGGTGACGCACATTGCGGGGAAGCAGATGGTTCCGGATGGCGTCGGTGTTGAGAATCCTGCGTTCGACGTCACTCCGGCGAAATACGTTGCTGCGATCATTACGGAGAAGGGTGTGGCGCGAACACCGTATGCCGAATCTCTGAAAAAGCTTGCCGCAGAAGGCGCGACTGTAGGCGTCTAAGCGGTTCGCCGAACTTGCTGGGCTTTCGGAGAGCGGGACGGCGGATGCGTCCGCTCCCACGTGATCACTTATCTTCGATGCCGAACATCACGCAATCTCAACTCACCTTTCAAAGCGGAGGCAAGGCGATTCGCCTCGACGCATTCCTTCCCGCGAACCACGGCAATCTCATGCCTGCGGTCGTTGCGCTTCATGGCGCTGGCGGCGATGTGAACGGGATGGATAAATCGGCCGCGCTTCTCGCCGAGCAGGGATTCGCGGTGTACGTACTTCATTATTTCGACCGCACCGATACGGAGTCTGCCGACAAGGCGACTATCCTTCGCAATTTTCCGATCTGGATGAAGACGCTGTGGGATGCGATCAGCTTCGTCGAGAGCCAGCCGTCCGTGGATCGCGAGCGCATCGCGCTGCTCGGCTTTTCGCTGGGCGCTTATCTCTCGCTGGCGGATGCGTCGATCGATCAGCGTGTGCAGGCGGTCGTGGAATTTTTCGGCGGCTTCCCGCGCGAGATGAAGCTGTTCATGAAGCGGTTCTGTCCGGTGCTTATTCTGCACGGCGACGCCGATCCAACCGTGCCTGTGGCAGAGGCCTACCAGTTGCGCGACTTGCTCGAGAAAAAGAATATTCCTTACGAAATCAAGATCTATCCCGGAGCTGGGCACGGCTTCGACGGCGAAATCTGGCGCGATACGGGCCCGCGCGTGTTGAGGTTTCTACAAGAGCATTTGGCCGCGAAACAATAAAGGCAATCTGGCTTTTTTGAGTGTCCTAACTCCAGCGACATAGCTTGGGCGAGATTGCGGGTCGATACACGCGGGGGATTCATCGTGTAAAGACAATGGCGCGGGTCAAGTAGGGATGTTTCGACTCCGCCTAGGCCTGAAGCCTCGGCTCCGCTCAACGAGACAGGGCGGAGCGCGGAACTTTTTTTTCGCTCCGCCGTATCATTTATTGAGGAGGTCTCCATGTTCGCCTTTCTGCTGTGGTGCGTTCTATTTGTCATGTGCTGGCCGCTGGCCCTCCTCGCTCTCGTACTCTATCCGGTTGTGTGGCTTGTGCTACTGCCGTTTCGCGTTGTCGGGATCGCGGTGCATGGAGTGCTTGCGCTGGTGCGAGAGATATTTATGCTGCCCGTGCGGTTGGTGCGGGCTCCGTTTCGCGTTTAGCGGATTGTCGTTGAAACGGAATGTGGCTATGGCCGAGGAGCGGATTCCTTCCTTCGGTTGGAATGACAATCATCTGAGAATTGGCAAGTCCGCGAACTCGGTCCTCTACCCCGCCATTGTTTTCAGCTTCGGGTTGACGATTAGTTTGGCCTCGGTGACTAGCTGAACGTCATCGACGGAGAGATTCGGCGCGATCTCCTCTAGCAGCAGGCCCTGCGCTGTGACTCGGATGTAGGCCATCTCGGTGACGATGGTGTCTACCACTTTCACTCCGGTCAGCGGAAGCGTGCATTTTCTCAGAATTTTCGGCTGACCATCTCTTGTGGCGTGCTCCATGGCGATTATGACGCGCCGCGCGCCGGCGACCAGGTCCATCGCTCCGCCCATGCCTTTGACCATTTTGCCGGGGATCATCCAGTTGGCGAGGTTGCCCTGTTCGTCGACTTCCATCGCGCCGAGAACGCTGAGATCGACGTGACCGCCGCGAATCATGGCAAAAGAATCGGCGCTGGAAAAATACGCGGTGCCCGGCAATTCGCTGACAGTTTCTTTGCCGGCGTTGATGAGGTCGGCGTCTTCGGAGCCCTCGATCGGATATGGACCGATGCCAAGCATGCCATTTTCGCTTTGAAGAATGACGTCCATGCCCGCGGGAACATAGTTAGCGATCTGCGTGGGCAGGCCGATGCCGAGGTTAACGTAGAATCCGTCGCGCAGTTCGCGCGCAATGCGCTTGACGATGCGCTCGCGCTTGTCGAGATCTTTGGCGGGTTTGGTTTCGGTGGGCATAGGATTTCAACTTTGCGGTTGTCCGTCCGTCGTGTGTCGTCGGTCGTTCGTTATTCGGCGAGCAACACAGAGAGCCGCAGTACAGAATCCCTAACGACCGTCGACTAACGACTAACGACTTCTTTCCTTACCGTTCTCTTCTCAATTCGTTTCTCGAAAACCTTCCCTTGAAAGATTCTCTTCACGAACACGCTGGGCGTGTGCACCATGTCGGGATCTAGTTCTCCCGGTTCAACCAGATGCTCGACTTCAGCGATCGTGATTTTGGCTGCGGTTGCCATCATGGGATTAAAATTGCGCGCGGTTTTGCGATAGACCAGATTGCCCCAATGGTCGCCCTTCCAGGCCTTGACGAAAGCGAAATCGGCCTTGAGTGCGCGCTCCATGATGTACATGCGGCCGTCGAATTCGCGGGCCTCTTTGCCCTCGGCAATCACGGTGCCGACGCCCGTCGGAGTGAAGAACGCGGGAATGCCCGCGCCACCTGCACGAATGCGCTCGGAGAACGTCCCCTGCGGAACAAGGTCGAGTTGCACTCGGCCATCGAGGACCATCGACTCCAGCAATTTGTTTTCGCCGACGTAGGTTCCAATGTGATGGCGAATTTGGCCATTGGCGAGGAGCAAACCGAGACCGAAACCGTCGACTCCGGCGTTGTTGCTGATGGTCGTGAGATTCTTTGTGCCCTTAGCGGCAAGCACGCGGATCAGGTTCTCGGGATTACCACAGAGTCCGAATCCGCCGAACATGATGGTGGCGCCGTCGAATACATCCTGAATGGCCTCTTCGGCGCTGGATACGGCCTTGTGCATGGCTTTGCGATTGTAAATCAAAACCACGGCTGCGAGCTGCGAGCCGCTTACTCGCCATTCCACTTCGGCCGCTGCATCTCGAACCGATCACAGGTACGGACATACGTCGGTCCGCCCATGCGCCCGATCGCCTTGAGCTGATGCGGATCGATCTTGTAACCATCGAGCAATTCCAGTTGAATGTGGAAGCGCAACACATCGCCCAGAATCAGGCTGCCGCCTCCGGGCCTCTCGCTCACGTGCACGATCTGGCGCAGACGGCATTCCATGTGAATGCGGCTCTCCGCCACACGCGGTGGCTTCACAAGCTCGCTGGCTATCGGCGTAAGCCCGACCAAATCGAACTCATCGATTTCCGGAGGAGCTTCTACTGAGGCGGCGTTCATCTTTTCGGCGAAATCTTCGGAGACGATATTCACTACGAATTCGCCCGTAGCCTCGATGTTGGAGAGCGTGTCTTTGTGCGGACGCGGTCCAGGCCGCACCGCCGCGCAAAAGCACACCACCGGAGGATTCGTGCTGCATCCGGTGAAATAGCTGAAGGGCGCCAGGTTGCGAATGCCGCGTGCATCCACAGTGGAGACAAAGGCAATCGGCCGAGGCACAATCATCCCGATCATCAGCTTGTAGAGGTTGCCGGGAGCTTCGGCGGCCGGATCGATGGATCGCATCTGCATGCCGTTTTGGATGTGCACTCTTGCGAAAAGTTTCTTAGCGCGTGTCTATAAGCTAACGGCCTACTTCTTTAATTTGAATTCTGCCTTCTTACTTTTTCTGAGCTGGTGGGCGCGCTCGAATTCATCCGCCAGTTGCTTCGAATCGAGGTTCTCACGGATGTGAGCCAGCCGCTGTTCGAGCTTGCTGAGCGCCGCGCCTATGTTTTTCTTGTTCGTGATTGCAATGTCGCGCCACATGGAATAGGGCGAGCTGGCGATGCGAGTGAGGTCGCGAAGCGCGCGGCCGCCAATATCGAGCAGCGGTGCATCGGGGCCGAACTCATCGACCAACGCGGCGGCCAGCGCAGTCGAGATCATCTGCGGCAGATGGCTTACCCAGGCGCAGAAGCGGTCATGATCGGCGGGATCGAGCAGGGCCACGCGGGCACCCATTTTTTCAGCGCAGCGGATGAATTCTCCGCAGCGGGCCGCGTTCGGGTCTTGCCGGGGAAGCGGAGTGAAGAGCCACGCTGCGCCCTCGAACAGATCGGCGTCGGCGAACTCGACGCCCGCGAACTCCTTGCCTGCCATGGGATGTCCGGCGAGAAAACGTTGCCCGGCAGTGCGGCCGAAAGACTTGGCGGCATGCGCCACGATTTCCGCTTTGGTGCTGCCGACATCGGTGACGAGCGTGCGCGCGGGCAGCGAGGGTCCGAGGCGTTCGATCAGATCGAGAATGGAGAGAACGGGAGCCGCCAGGATGACAAGATCGCTGCCGTGGACAGCGTCGGCGAGGTTGGTTGAGCCTGCTTCAATGACGCCACGATTTTCGGCGGCTTCGAGAACCGGCGCGCGGTCGCAGCCGACGATGCGGCGCGCGAGATGGCGCTTGCGGAGAGCAAGCCCAAGCGAGCCTCCGATAAGGCCGGTGCCGACGATGGTGACTTGTTTGAAGGACATGGTTAACCGTCGCTGGTCGCTAGTCGTCGGTCGTCCGGTGTTGTTCGTTGTTCGTGCTGCGCCGCGCGCTTTTCGTCGAATCGCTATTCGAAACCCGTCCGTCTGAGATTCGTGTTCGTGAAAGCAACCGATCTCGATTGCCAACGACTAACGACCGACGACTAACGACAGACAGCGAAGGACGAACAGCGAACAGCGATTCCGCGAAAGCAGTTTACGCGATCTGGCGGCCGATGGCTGGCGCAATCATGCGAATGCTGTCCATCAACTCGGCGAATTGCTCTGGATACAGCGACTGCGCGCCATCGGAGAGCGCCTTATCGGGCTGATGATGGACCTCGATGAGCAGGGCGTCGGCTCCCGCCGCCACGGATGCGCGGGCCATGGGTGCGACTTTGTCGCGGCGGCCCGTGCCGTGCGAGGGGTCGGCCGTCATTGGAAGATGCGAAAGCTTGTGGACGATGGGGATCGCGGAAATGTCCATGGTGTTGCGCGTGTAGGTCTCAAAGGTGCGGATGCCGCGCTCGCAGAGAATGATGTCATAGTTGCCGCCGGCGAGCAGATATTCGGCGGAGCACAGCAGCTCTTCAATCGTGGCGGCAATGCCGCGCTTGAGCAAAATCGGCTTGCGGATCTTGCCGAGTTCGCGCAGCAAGTTGAAGTTCTGCATGTTGCGCGCGCCCACCTGGAAGATGTCGATATAGGGCAGCATGATCTCGATCTGCGAGATTTCCATGACCTCGCTGATGACGAGCAGATTGAAGCGGTCTCCGGCTTCGCGGAGAAGCTTGAGCCCTTCGAGGCCGAGTCCCTGGAATGAATAAGGAGAGGAGCGAGGCTTGAATGCGCCTCCGCGGAGGACGCGCGCGCCTGCCTTGACGATCAATTCGGAGACGGCGAAAAGCTGCTCGCGCGACTCCACCGAACAGGGACCAGCCATGACGACGATGCTGTTGCCTCCGATCTCGAGGCCGTTGCCGAGCTTGACCACGGTGCCTTCGGGGCGGAAGTTGCGCCCGGCGAGCCGATAGGGCGAGGTGATGCGATGGACTTCCTGCACGCCGGGCAGCATCTCCACTTCCCGCGTGTCGAAATCGGTGCGTGCGCCCACGCCACCCAGCACGGTCTTAAGCGCGCCAGTGGAGCGGTGGACTTCAAAGCCCATCTGGACCAGCGAATCGATCACATGCTGAATCTGATCTTCACTGGCGCTGTCTTGCATCGCTACGATCATGTTTGTTTGACCCCATGGCCTGGCGAGGCAGAGATCCTTCGACTGCGTTCGGCTATCGCCTCACTTCGCTTGATTTCATAACCACGACGGCTCCTCAAGCCCGATACTTAGGTTGTCTAAAGACCAAGCGCTCGGGACGAAAGGAGCCAGTCATGTGGATTATAGGCTGTGATTATCATCCGAGTGGGC
>Ga0182030_10021055_pt1 | contig 12246 bp, 9 predicted proteins | sample 812S3MmetaG_FD_121299 | JGI IMG/M metagenome (GOLD analysis project Ga0182030, IMG submission 121299) | Permafrost microbial communities from Stordalen Mire, Sweden - 812S3M metaG (Illumina Assembly) | ecosystem: Environmental > Terrestrial > Soil > Wetlands > Permafrost | place: Sweden...
ACCCAGCTTTTCGCCACCGAATCGGTTCGTTTCCCGTTTGCGCCGTAAAGCTCCCCTCCAGACGCAAATTCGCAGGAGCGAGGCCTCGAGGAAGAACATCCTCCTTTGGCCAGACCAGATACACCGCCTGACCTTCCTTGAGTTGTTCCTTCCAGTCGAGATCGTGATCGCTTTTACTTAGCAGTCCGCTGGGAATCCTGGGCCGAATAAAAAGATAGCGCGACCCAGCCCCCTCCACCGCGTAGAAATATAGATCCTCCGGTCCAAACACTCGCGAATTGCTTGGCACTATCCTACGAATAAAGTTCTGCATCGGCTGCGGGTCGCGCTCTTGGTGCGAGGCAAGCCACGCCACAACTTTTCCCGAACGAAATGCGACCAGAACGATTGCCAGCACCATCCAGGCGCCTAGCACCATCCCCCGAACTGCGCGCGGACCGCTGCTTCGCAGAATGTTTGCTGTTAACGCCATCAAGACAGGTATCAGCAGAGGAACAACAAATATCTCATAATCCCAGAAATGCGCGATCAACAGAAATAAGGCCACATAGTTAATCAGCCCCGCAATCGATGCCAGTCGAAGCCCCGAAACGATCTCGTGCCTTTCCGCTTCGATCGTACGGCGGGCGACTAACATGGCGCCCCCAAAGACCGTGACGATCACCAAAACGAAGAGCAAACCCGAGAGCACAGGCACCAGCGGTTCATCGAAAAAATGCCAGGTGCCATTCAATAGCGGGGACACATTCAGCTTGTCGCCCCGGCTCGCGGCGGCAACCACCCGGATCCAGCCGATAGGACTCATCCCTTGACTAAATGTCCATCCCCACACCGATAGAAGCGCCACGGCACCGATCATCAGAGCTCGGGCGGCCAACTCCCGCTTTCTTGCCAACGCGATTTCGACACCCATCGCAACAAAGAGGCCTAGTAGGAAGGGAAACGATCTCGGCGTACTGAGTGCGGCCAAGCCGCAAAAAATTCCAGCGAGTGCAGCATAGGCAAAGGCCGAGCGCCATGACTCCTGCACTCGCATCGCACCCAACGTGCAAGCCAGCGAGAGAAGTTCGAGCGTGATGGTAATGGTGTCAAAGCGTCCGCTTGTAGCCCGCGCTCCCATCCCCTGCGACAACGCCACCAGCATCGCCGCGGCCGCCGGCGCTGCCGCAGAGCGATCCAATCGCCGGCTCACCCACGCGGCGGAAAAGACCGCCCCCACTGCGCCCTCAAATCCTAAAAGCCGCCAGCTCGTCGCCGACAGTCCAAACAGTTTTATTTCCCATGAACCGAGAAAGGAAATCATCGGACCATACAGCAGATCGATCCGAACCGTGTGCGGGAAAGCCCCCATGACGGTCGCCACGGCTGGCCCTCCTCGCGCGGCCGCCAGCGCCGCCGAAGCATAGAAAATCTCATCCCACCACGGCAGCGGACTTCGAGGAAGAATCAAAAGAAGCAGAAACAGAGCCAATGCGGTGACCAGCCAGAAGATCCTCGATAGCCAGAGAACTGGCAGAACGCGGAGATCCTCTTTCATGTCCTCGAACCGGTTTCGCTTTGCGTGCTCCAGGTCATAAGTCGGTTCCGGTTCGCTCCAAAACCTCCGTTACCTCGCCCAGCGATGCTGTTGCACGGCTGCCCGCGCCGCGTTGCCGGATCACTTTCCGAACTACGTAGTGCGGACGCCCCTTCGCTTCTTCGTACACTCGCCCCACGTACTCGCCGATGATTCCCAGAAAAAAAAGATTTACACCGGAAAGAAATGTGATCGTTAGGACCAACGCGGTGAAACCCTGCGGCGCATGCAACCAAAACTTCACATACAGCGAGTAGATGGCATACAAGACCGACAACCCCGTAGCCGCAGCCCCGAATATCGCCGCCGCCCGCAGCGGCACGATGGAAAAAGCGAAGATCCCATCCGATGCCAGCTTGAGCAACCGCAGCGGACTGTACTTCGTGCGGCCCGCGCGCCGCGCCGCGCGTTCCACCGGCACCCCGATCTGCCGGAATCCCACCCACGTCCTCATGCCGCGCAGGTAGCGATGATGCTCCGGCATCCTGCGAATTTCCTGCACCACCCGTCTTGACATCAGCCCGAAGTCGCCCGCGTCAAGCGGCAACTCAATCGACGAAAGAGCCGCCAACAGCCGGTAAAAAAGGTAGTAGCAGGCCCGCAACCACCATGCTTCCTTTCGATTCATCCGCTGCGCATACACCACGTCGTATCCCTGTTTATAAGCGTCCACCAAAACCGGAATCGCCTCGGGAGGATCCTGGAGATCCCCATCCATCAGCACCGTCACATCGCCGGAAACATAATCCAACGCTGCCCCCAGCGCGATCTGATGGCCAAAATTTCGCGACAGCTCAACCACCACCAGACGAGGATCTTTCTCCGCCGCCCTTTCCAGCAGTTCCCACGTGCCATCCGAACTGCCGTCGTCCACCACCACCATCTGATGCGGACCACCAGGCATCCCATCCAGCACGGCGCGCGTCCGGCGCAGCAATTCCGGCACCACCGCCTCTTCGTTGTAAACCGGAATCGCGACGGAAACACTTGGCTGCTCGCTCATTTCGTTCACCTAAATCTGCCTCTAGCCCCGGTTCTCCAATACAGCCATAACTGACGTGCCTAGAAATCGCTGCGGAAGCGGCTCCGCCCGCGCCAGCAATCCGAGCAGGGAATTCATCGCGCTCCCACGGGCATCGAACCCCGACTTGCCGTTGCTGCGCTGCATGCTCATCGCCTTCCGCAACAGAAGCAGCGGGACCAGCGGAAGCCCCCAGTATGTCGAGGCCCTCATCTTAAACCCGTTCCGTTCGCAGACTTCCTGCAAGTCGCCGATCGAGTACCGGCGAATGTGCCCCGCCGCCCGGTCGTAGTCGGAAAAAAAGAACTGGTGTGCCGGAACATTGATCAGGAGCGTGCCCGCTTCCGCCAGATGAAACTTCACCGATTGCAGAAACGCATCTTCATCCTCGATATGTTCCAGCACATCGAACAACAACAGCAGATCGAAATGACCGCGGAACTCCGGATGACGCTGGTGAATGTTGTAGCAATACAGCGGGCTTACGCGGCTAACGTTCTTCTGCAATGCGATCTCATTAAGCTCAAATCCCGCGACCGTAATCCCGTAACAATCCTCGAGGTCCCTCTGCACCAACCCGTTGCCGCATCCTATCTCGGCCGCGCGCTTCGCATTTCGGACCACCGGATCCGCCAGCCGCTTCATGACTTCAAACCGCCGCCGAATCCAGAAATGATCGCTGGTCGCAACCTCGAACCACCAATCGCCCATGTTTACCGGCATCGCAGCGGATAGATAGGCGACAGCGCGGTCTTGCGAGCCCATGGGAAGTCTTCTCTCGGAAAAAATGTTTGGGTCGCAGAATGATATCAGGAAGCAAGGTCGTCGAGAAACGCGATTCTGGCTCAAGTCAGACAAAAGTATGAAGATCAGAAGACCAGTCCAAACCGTGGTGCACACGATCAGAATTCCTGAGCAAACCGCACCCCCAACCAACCGAGTGGCCCATCAACTGAGAACGGATGTTCTACAATCCTTCCGTGCCCGTTCCCCGCGATCTCCGCGTCACTCTCGAAATGATCACATTGGAGCGGATTTTGACGGAAGGAATCTTGTTGGTGGCTCAGGATTCATGAGCGCTATCGGTGTTTTACACCAGAAGCTGGTATTCACCCGCAGAGTAGAAACTCTGGCGGCTTGGTTTGCCCAACTTGTCCCGCACGGGGCCCGTGTTCTCGACGTTGGCTGCGGCGATGGCCTGATCTCCGCGATTCTGCAATCCAAGCGTCCCGATCTCAGCGTCAGAGGGATTGACGTCCTGCCGCGCACCCACACCCACATTCCCGTCGACATGTTCGACGGCTCCCGCATCCCGTTCGGCCCCGAATCCTTCGATGTTGTTCTTTTTTCCGATGTATTGCACCACACCCCGGATCCCTCGGTCTTGTTACGCGAGGCGCGCAGGGTGGCTGCGCACAGCGTGCTCATTAAGGATCACAACCGAAACGGACTCGCCGCCGGCCCGCGCTTGCGCTTCATGGATTGGGTTGGAAATGCCAGATTCGGCGTCGCACTACCCTACAACTATTGGAGTGATCGCCAGTGGCGCACCGCTTGGCAAGAAATCGGACTTCACCCGGATCGGCTCATTACCAGTCTCGGCCTATATCCCTTCCCGGCCAACTGGATCTTCGAAGCGAAGCTTCACTTCGTTGCTTCGCTTACGAAATGCGCACCGCTCTCCAGTGCGCGTTAGGAATGATCGTCAGGAATGAGCCGAAGCTCGATGGAATCAACGTCTATGCAGTGTCCAGCGTTATTTCCGCCGCAGTCCCAGCACGCTCATGAAGAAGCTGGCAAAAATGGTTTGCGCTCCCAGGGTCAGGCACAATGCCGCCGGAATCACGATGCGCATCGTATGGGAATAATCCAGCGCGCCGAAGTTCTGCGCTCCCCAACTGCTCACCGCATAGACCGAAGCGGCAAATCCCATTATCGTGAGAAGCGCCCCAATGCCCAGACCCACCTCCAGCGTGACATAGCGGAACAGCCTGTCTAAGCCCGGATCGGCAGGCAACAATCCTTCCGAGATCGCAAACACCTTCGTGAACACCGCGAACCCGACGGCCTGAAATCCCAGCATCACGAAGGCCGCGGCATACACCAGCGTGTGAACGTCGAATCTGACGTTCCCCACCACCCTCGGTGCAGGCAACAACCACGCACCCAACAGCGTTCCCATCAGCATCAGCGCCATCCCCGGATACAGAAACAACCAGCGCGGGCTGTAGAGCAGAAAGAACCGCAACGTACGCCAACCGTCCCGCCATGTCCGCAGATGAGAAGGTCGACTTCGCCCGTCCGGTGAAAGCGTCGTCGGAACTTCGGCAATTCGCAACCGCAGCAGAGTGGCCTTCACCACCATCTCGGTCGCAAACTCCATCCCTGTGGTCCGCAGCCCCATGCGCTCGTAAGCGTCTTTGCGAAATCCCCGAAGACCGCAATAAAAATCTCCCGCCGGACTATGAAAAAACAATCGCCCAAGCCGCGTCAGCAGCGGGTTCCCGAAGTAGCGATGCAAAGGCGGCATCGCATCCTTCTGAATTCCTCCCCGGAACCGGTTTCCCATCACCACCTCGGCGCCGTTCCGCAACTGCTCAACGAACCGCGGGATGTGCCCAAAATCGTAGCTGTCGTCCGCATCTCCCATCACAATGTACTTGCCCGATGCCGCCGCGATCCCTCCCATCAACGCATTCCCATATCCCTTGGCCCGCACATTCACCACTCTCGCGCCCAGCTGTTCCGCAATCTCTACCGACCCGTCGGTGCTCCCGTTGTCCGCAATCACAACCTCGCCCGCAATGTTCGCTTCCTGTAACGCCCTCTGCGCCTTGACAATGCAAGTCTCCAGGGTCTCCGCCTCATTCAGGCAAGGCATCACCACCGACACTTCGATCGTCTCCGCGTCTTTCACCGGCAACGCAACCGGCTGCCGATCCACTTCCGCTCTCAGGGCAACCGCCGCAATGAACTCCTTATTAGGGAAACCTGCCGACTTGTTTTGAGTACCGGAATAATAACAGGAATGCCGACCACTCCCCGCGCTACTTATCCACAAAACATTGCGCCCACCCTCCGCAGGTTGCTACCTCCCCGCGGCGCGTGATACAAGGCAATCCAGGCATGTCGTTCATCCGCAGCTTTGCCAAGTCGTGCGTCGTTCTTTTCTTAGGAAGCGAATCCAGACCCCGCACCATCCTTCGTGGCCTCGCATCGGGTTATCGGATTTGTATTTCCCCCGCCAAGCAGCTCGGATATCTTCTCGGAACCGACGAGCCCCCTCTGCAAAAGGCGATCCGGAATCACGTTGCCGCTGGCGACACCGTCTATGACATCGGCGCGAACGTGGGCTACGTCTCCCTGTCACTCGCCAAGCGGGTCGGCCCCACTGGTCGCGTCATCGCCTTCGAACCGGTTCCGCGAAATGCCGAGGCTTTTCTTCGGAATATTGAAACCAACAAACTCACCAACGTGCGCCTGCTGAAACTTGCGGCCTCAGATAAGCCGGGCGAGGCGGTCATTCGAATGGCTGCGAATCCTTCCACGGCCAGCCTTGTCTGGCATCGAAACGACCCCTCGGCTACTGAATTCCGCATCCGGACTGCATCCATCGACGACCTCGTCGATGCCGGCGAATTCGGCCTTCCGCAGTTTGTCAAAATCGATGTGGAAGGTGCGGAAGGCTTCGTGTTGCAGGGAATGCGCCGCACCATCGCCGCCGCCAAACCGGTTCTGTTTGTCGAAGGTTCTGAAGCCGGCCGCGAACCAGCATGGCGTCTGCTCCAAGAATTAAACTATCGATGCCAGTCGGCTATCACCGGCGAACCAGTGAACGCATTCGAGCTCTACCGCCACTCCGACTTTCTCTGGCTGCCCACAAATCCGTAGGGCCGCCTTCCGACTCCCCGCACTATTTCGATAAAATGATACAGTTTGTTGTTCGATGTGCTGGAACATATCGAGGATGAGTCCGGCTTTCTGCAATCGGTCAAGTTCCAGTTGGCGGAATCGGGCACTCTCCTTATCAATGTTCCCGCCCACCATTTCTTTTCTTCCGATTATGATCGCGCAGCGGGGCATGTTCGCCGCTACTCGATGAGTCAGTTGGCCAAGGTCGCAGAGCGCAAGGGGCTCAAGGTGCGCACATTTACCTACTGGGGCCTTCCCCTCGTTCCCCTGATCCTGCTGCGAAAGACAATGAGTATGCAGCGCAGCAACGGCAAGGTTGGATTCGATGCCCGGGGCGATACTATGAACCGCCTCCTGTCTCTCGTCGCAAGATGTGAACCGTTTCCCCAAAGATTTCTGGGCACTTCCGGGATGGCCGGTACTGGAAAACCAAACTTAGAAGAACCAGGCTCAGGCAAGAAAAGCTCAGTTGCGTGCGTACAATGGAGCATTATGGAAATGAGGGAACAACCAAGCGTTTCCGTCGCTATCCCGGTTTACAACGAAGAAGCCGTTGTGCCGGAATTGCTGCGCCGGACCCGTGCCATGCTCGATCTTATGCCGGGTGGTCCGCATCAGATCGTCCTGGTGGACGACGGAAGTTCCGACCGAACTTCGGAATTGCTCGAAGCAGCCGCGCAGAAGGACCCAAGGCTGGTGGTCGTTGAACTCTCGCGCAATTTCGGTCATCAGATCGCCCTTGGCGCGGCCTTGGATTACGTTTCAGGCGACGTGACCGTGCTCATGGACGGAGATTTGCAGGACCCTCCCGAGGCCATCCCCACGCTGCTGCAGACCTACAAGCGAGGCTATGACGTGGTCTACGTGCAACGCATGAATCGCAAGGAATCGTGGTGGCTGCGTGCCTGCTATTACGTTTTCTATCGCTTGCTGGCCGCGCTTTCTTCCATTCAGTTGCCGCTCGATGCCGGCGACTTCAGTCTCGTGTCCCGCCGCGTCATCCAGGAAATCCGAAGGATGCCGGAGCACCATCGCTACATCCGAGGAATGAGGACATGGGTTGGATTTCGTCAGATTGGCATTCCCATTGAGCGCGCCGCCCGCCGCGCCGGGCGTACGAAATACAGTCCTCTCAGGTTGCTCAAGCTGGCCTCGGATGGGATTTTCGCTTTTTCCATCGTCCCCCTGCGGGCTGCGGCGATATTCGGCGCGGCCGCGACAGGCTTGTCGGTGCTGTATTCCATCTACGCGCTGTACGTGAGGTTTTGGTTGCACGCGCCCCAAGGCTTCACCGCATTAATCCTAGCGATCACTTTTCTTTCCGGGGTAAATCTCTTCTTTCTGGGAATCATCGGAGAATACGTCGGGCGAGTATACGAAGAAGCGAAGGGGCGCCCGCACTACGTGGTTCGCAAGGTTATCCGTCAACGCGGCCTGGGCAGCCGTAGTGCAACTCCTGGCAACGGGGTGGAAGAGGAGTTGGAACGAACCGGCACCCACTGATGTTTACAGATTCAAGCGGAGGCACGAGCGTTAGACGCACATATTTATCGTGGCAGCCTCCGGCAGTTTTCGCGGCCTCGGTTTGTCACAGCTCAGACGTGTAGAATCGCTCCCGATTATCGACAAAGGTGACTCGCTTTGGTGGACTCTGTTGACGATAGCGAACTACCGCTCAAAATGACACATCGTCTGCTTCAAACTTCCGCTCCGACTCCGCAACTAGACTCTAGTGAATCAAGGCACTACTCGGTGCGTTGGGTTCTGCTACAACTTGCAAGCATCGCTTTTATCCTTGGTACCTATTCTATTCCGGCGCTTAAGACCAGAGCGGAATTAGGATCGGCGATCCTCCCTCCGATTTTTGCCGGAGATCTCAGCATGTACTTGAATTTGGCCAATTTGAAAACGCCGAGCCCAGGCCAAATCTTGAATCCCTACTACCTGGTACCAGTACCCAGCAATGGCACGGCGTACCTGAAATTCCGCTTGGGCTCCAGTTTGTTCAGTGTTTGGGACAAAATGCTTGGGGAGCGCATGTGGCTTGCTATGTTCACCTGGAACCTGTTCTGGTGGGCATTGCTTTGTGCAGCCACGATCTGGTTGTTTGAGCGGTTCTTACCGGCGTACTCTGTGACCATCGGATTGATGGGGCTAGGTTTTCTAATGCTCGTCAACACCGGCATGTTGAAGCCGCTTCTTGCCGCGTGGATTCATCTGCCTGGTCTTGCGGGCTTCCAACGTCTAGAACTGCCCGATATGCGTGCTTTTTCGCCGCAGATTCCACTGCCCCTGCTGGTGGTTTATCTGGGATTGCAGATGGAAGCTCTCCGCAAGCGAAGTGCTTACCCTTGGGTAGGCATGGCAGCGTTGCAACTGCTCGCTCTCGCCTGCTTTCCATATACAACACTGGAGATGGCCGGGCTGACGTTCGTCAGCGTTCTAGGGCAGATGTTTTCAACCGGTCTGCGGAAATCCTGGCTAGCGCCTCTCACATACGGCGCAGCGTGTGCTATCGCAGACGCGGCATTTCTAATGCGCGGTTCGATGAACATCTACGCGAGCCACGTTTCCCTGATCCACTTTCAGCCGGGACTGCTACCTCATCTGGTTGGCGGAACCTGGCTTCTGTTGGGTCTGCTGACCATTGCCGTGGCTATCAGCAAGACGATACCCCCGGTGGTGAAATTGCCGCTGGCCGGTCTAGGGGCAACCACCATGGTGCTGATGCTAGGCGACGCGTTTGTGCCGTCAACGGTCCTGTTGCTTTCAGGCCATGCAGGGTATTTTTTTCACACTACGTTCACTCTTCTCTTCATGTTCCTGACTTCGGCCGCGGTTGTCGGCCACCGCGCGCGATCCCCCCAAATAAGGGTGGCTGCTGGCATCGCTGTAGGAATCATCGCGCTCAACGGAATGCTGGTATCTTCAGGGCTATACCGCGCCCGCCTGCCAATGAACCGGGCACAAGCGGAATTAGCACAGTTGTTGAGTTCGTGGCATCCCGCCGAAGGAGACCTGCTGGTCGCGCGAACGCGGTCTGTGGATGACACGTTATGTGGCTGGGGCGCCTTGTTATTGGACGGTCATGTACTTTTTTGTACCGATGCAATGACGATGTTGACCCCGTCGCAGAATCGAACCGAGCAAAGCTTTCGCCAGGCCGTGTACCTTTATCTAAGCGGGAAAGACAGCCATTATTTGCAGCGGATTGTCGACGATCCCGATCCTCAGCCGATGTACCAGCTGGGTTATTGGGCGGAGGCGATCTCCCTTTCTCGAGAGGAACAGAATGAGGGCCGAAAGGCCATCCAGGCAGACCTGCTGCCGGTGTTGAAGCAGGTTGAGAGTCAGGATGTTGCCGTCAGGACATTCTTTCATCAGTTCCGCAGAGTTGTGGTGATAGATAACCTTCAGAACCCCACGTTCTCTTCGGCGCGACTGGACTTGTTTCTGAAGCCCGTGAGCGAACTACACCTTGAGTATTTGACGCTGCATTCCTACGTGCCCCTGTAGTTCCACCAGAAGTCGCATGGCAAATGAGTCTCGGCGGAATTTCCGTGATAGCTTGGAAATCAATTTGCGTGTTCAACGGGTAAGGTCAGTCCAACCGCATCCGCACCGTCACCCCGCCCAGCATGAAGACGTACAAACAAAAGATTCCAATCTTCGCCCCACCCCGTCCTCGCCCCCACCAATCGTGGCCCCTGCGCCGCAGCCGTGGAAGTAGAATCGTCACATCCGGAGCAGCGTGCATTCGTCCCTCAATTTTCGAAGTGCTCGCTGGTTTCTCACAAACCAGCCCTACCCGACCGAAAATGGCAGCAACCGGTAGTGGGTCAGTTTGACTATTACACAATGACTGTCATCCTGAGCGGAGCCGTTTTTCAGGCGTAGCGAAGAGCCTGCCCTGAGCGAAGCCGAAGGGATCTCCCGCTTAACCGGCCCAACGCGTAGGCCAAACTGCACCACCACCGCAGCAACCGTTTGATCGCCCACGTCCGTCCATTCTGAGAACTGAGAACGAGCTTTGAGTTCTGAGAACTGGCAACCGGCCACTGGCAACTGTTCTGCTTTACAATCTTCCCGTGCCCGTCCTCCACAATCTTCGTATTACCCTCGAAATGATCAAGTGGGAGCACTCCATCTTCGCTCTCCCCTTCGCTCTCTGCGGAGCCATGCTCGCCGCCTCCGGCCTTCCCACCGCCCATCAACTTCTCTGGATCGTCATCGCCATGGTCGCCGCCCGCTCCGCCGCCATGGCCTTCAATCGCCTCGCCGACTCCGCCATCGACGCCGCCAATCCCCGCACTCGCACCCGCGCTCTTCCCGCCGGCCATCTTTCGCCCGCTTTCGTCACCACCTTCGTCGTCGTCTCCTCCGCCATTTTCATTCTCGCCGCCGCCCAACTGAATCGCCTCACCCTCTGGCTTTCCCCGGTCGCACTTGCCGTGCTGCTCCTCTACTCCTACACCAAGCGCTTCACCCGCTGGTCGCATCTCGTGCTCGGTTTCGCCCTCGGCATCGCCCCCTCCGCCGCCTGGATCGCCGTTCGCGGCTCCCTCGACCCTCGCATCCTGCTGCTCACCGCCGCCGTCACCTTCTGGGTCGCCGGTTTCGACGTCCTCTACGCCTGCCAGGATTTCCAATTCGACCGCGACTCCGGCCTCCACTCCATCCCTCGCCACGTCGGCATCCCCCGCGCTCTCTGGATCGCTCGCGCCTTTCACCTGATTATGCTGCTCCTGCTGATCGCCCTGATCCCCGCCTTCGCTCTCGGCAAACTCGCCATCGCCGGCGTCATCGCCGTCACTCTGCTCCTGCTCTACGAACATTCCCTCGTCAAGCCCGGCAATCTCTCCAATCTCAACACCGCCTTCTTCACCATGAACGGCGTCATCTCCGTAGTCTTCGCCCTCTTCATCGCCGCAGACCTCCTCCTGCGAAAATAGAAGTAAGAACCGCAACGAATCATGTAGGGACAGGGGATAGATGAGAAAAGCACCATGTGGGGACAAGCCGCCTTCGGCTGTCCCCCGAAGCGCAGCGAGGCCCCTCTGCGGAAAGATTCGCATCAAAGATTTGTACAGAAGATTCGTATCAGGGTATGCCTTCAGGCATACCGAAAGCGTCCCGTTCCCAATTGCGCCTTAAGGCGCAATTCGAGCATGCACGCCCAAAACAAAACCGGCGTCCCCACCCCCTGCGGCGGGAACGCCGGCTCCCCATTCCCTCACGGTGACGGAGGGCGTGAAGATCTCCGATCAGAATCTGTTGTTCCTGATCTCGACCTTCATCCTGCCCCACCCCCGGTCCTTATTTGTCAGGCTCATGTAAACAGTTTGTCAAAAAGACGATCGACCACCCGCCATTCCTATGGGAGTGGTGCAGTTTGGTTGTCATTCCGAACAAGCGTTCTTTGCGCCGTGAGGAATCTGGGCGAGCCGCGCGACGGGTCGCGTCCTTTGCGACCCATCAATCGCGCGTTTGGCTCGCTTCCTTATCAGACGGCACCGCTACCCATTCCCTTCGTAACTTCCAATCCCCCATCCTGAAACTGATAGCATAAGGCTTCCTCCATCCAACACTGTGCGCTCCTTGCTCCACCTCGGAATTCTCTTCCTTGCTCTTCCGCTCCTCGCGCAGAGCAACTCGGGAGAGCTCCGCCTCAAAGTCACCGACCCCGACGGCCTCCCGCTCAAAACCACGGTCGAACTCGTCAGCCAGGGCAACGAGT
>Ga0182030_10021056_pt1 | contig 12246 bp, 13 predicted proteins | sample 812S3MmetaG_FD_121299 | JGI IMG/M metagenome (GOLD analysis project Ga0182030, IMG submission 121299) | Permafrost microbial communities from Stordalen Mire, Sweden - 812S3M metaG (Illumina Assembly) | ecosystem: Environmental > Terrestrial > Soil > Wetlands > Permafrost | place: Sweden...
TAATTTTTTTTTAAATAATATTAATTTTATTAAATTTTAAATATTTTATATTAAATAAAAATTAAAGTTTTTTTTTTTTTTTTAGTTCTCGCTAAATTACGGTACAAATCCTGACATTCACTGGTGGACATTATCTATTTGCAATTATACAGAGTTAGCAAGGATGTAAAGCGCACTGTATATGCATAGGCATTGGAAGACCTCGCAAGTCGGTCGTAAACCGATAGCACTTGATCTCGAAAAAATTATTAGAATAGCGGGAAATTTTCATTTTATTGATTCTCGTGGCTCGTTGCTCATGTAACGTGCTGGTAGTCGTTCCATGCCAGCCTGCGGCCTGGCTGACATGATGGAGGGAACGAGAAAAAAGGCAGAATTTGCGACCGGACTGCCCTGTAGGTACCAAGCAGCCCAAGCTTTTTGCTCGATGAGTGTAAATAAGCGGTTCGTCAATGATAAACCCACAACTGTAACAAGTGTCGCTGTAGATATCAATATCCCTGAACGTGATCCGCAACACTAGGTATAATTTTCCAAATGTCCAAAGCCTGTTGTTGCCATCAATGTGAAACTTTGTCGGGGAACCATCGGGTCGGCAGGTAGTGCCCCATACGGATACGAAAAGTCATGGATATTCCCCGTTCCCCACACGCCACGATACGTCCGGGTACCCAACTTGCTGGAACCGACTTCAAGCGAAGCAGAAGGACGAACCGACTAACAGTAGTGCGGAGATGATTATCACGTCGAATTCGGGGATTCAAATGCAACTAGAGGCCTGGATTGGGCGAATCCTGACTCAGGGATTCCCTCAGTCAAGGAGTAATAATTCAGGTTTGATGCTGAACGAGCCGGATCTCATAGGCCTGTGTTATCCAGGCGTTTGAGTGAAGGCCTGCCAGACTCTGAAATCAATTAAATAATAGTATATTATCTAGTTCTAGTATTGGTAAACATTCTAAAGAAGAAGCCAATTTATCCTTTTATTCACTAAATTATTAATTTGAATACTTGTGCAAAAAGTTCAAAAAATTTATACGGCTGTAAAATGCCCTGGCTTGCCCGCCCAACGCCCCCAACGCCCTCAACGCACCCCCTTTTTTTTCTTTTCAAAATGTTTGGTAGAGAATCATTCATACCTGGAAGTTTTAGATGCTTTGAATGAATTGTTTAACTTTTTTTTCTTCTTCTGTTTCAACCTGACTCGCCATTATCCTTTTTGGGGAATCTTACACCGGCGTTACAAGGCATCCGTGCCCTTTCTCCACTCGGAACAGCTCCTTCGGGCTCAGACCTATAAATTCGCGGCACAGAATTTCCACAAATCTCAGTTGCCTTGAGAATCTTACTGGAAGGAAATTTCCCATAATCGCTTTAACTTGAAGCCACAAGCCCCAGATTGTGGAGCTGAAAGCTAAATTAAAGCTTGCCCCCCCGTTTGCGATCGAGTTCATGCACAATACATTTCTCAAACTTCATCCATGTAAAGTGATTTAACTTTAGCATTTTGGATGGCATCGGATTCGGCTTCGAGAGGACCGTCAATTATCATCACCGGTGTTTTGTTTACCGTCTTTGCTACACTCGCCGTTGTTGCAAGGCTTATTTCCAGGCTCGGGTTGTTGAAAAATGGCGGTCGCGACGAAATCGCAATAGTGATCGCATTAGTATGTAGTCAATCACCTCGCGTTTATCTACTCGCCAAGATGGAAGATGGAAGTCTGACTAATACCGTTATATAGATAACTTCAATTGCCTTCCTTTTCGCGAGCCTTCAGCGCAAGTCACTCTGTTGCAGAGCTTACAACTCATCGACTGATATCCACACAGAAGTCAAGTACGGGCTGGGAAGACATTTTGATAATGTCACAGAGGCTGAATTTAAGAGCATTGAAAAGGTATAATGGCCATTATCCCCTTTTCCATCTCACTTAAATTGACAAGATCTAGTGGCTATTCATTACCATCCCCCTTTACGCCTTCTCCCTCACTTTCACAAAAGTATCCATTATCTTACAATATCTTCGAGTCTTCGTCGGTTCGCGTATCACCTACGCCTGTTGGGCTGCTCTCGTATTCATCGCTGTTTGTGGCATACAAGGGTTCTTCACTGCTATTTTTATTTGCAATCCTATCTCAGGTTTCTGGGATTCTACAATACCAAGCACCTGTATTAGTAGGAAGTTTCTCTGGTTCTTCGCCGCAGCTTTGAACATCCTAACGGATTTGATTCTGATTACGCTGCCTATGCCAGTTTTGTCGACCCTCAGGCTTCCCAAGAAGCAAAAGATCAGTTTGATGTTTGTTTTTGCGCTTGGTGGATTGTAAGTACTATCACATTTCCTAACAATGAAATCCTCACTACTAATCACTTTGATAGTGTTTGCATTGTAAGTATTCTGCGGCTTCGCGCAATACATATGGCCGTATATACTACCAAAGACCTCACCTGTAAGTCTCAATCTTGATAGTGTCTATTTAGCGATTGGGTTCTCATTCTTGTTCCAGGGGATAATTCCCAGGCCTCTATCTGGTCACTTATCGAAGTTGGTACAGGGATAGTCTGCGCTTGCCTCCCAACAATCAAACCCCTCGTCTCCAGATTCTTTCCGCGTCTCCTCTCCAGCAATAGAAATAGACAAGGAACACAGCCCTCCGATACTTTCAGTGCGGCTTCTCCTGGTCGCGTATTTTCCCTCTTTCATACTGATTCACTGTGGACAACTACCACGACGGTACAAGCGGGGCACACGGCAGAGGAGGATATGGAAGCCGGGCACTCTACAGATGAGAATGGGAATGAGATTTATGTTATGACATCTATGGCACAAGATGTCGAGAAGAAGAGTGAGATGGGGAGTGAGAAGGACTTGATTATCTAGCGATAGGAAACTCGCTCAGGGAGTCCTTCTAAATGTAATCTTACCTGGTTTTAGCCTATTTAATATTACAGTATGATCTGTCTTCTCTGAAGGGTAAGCGTACTCACGCTTCCCTTTTTGGACCTGCTCGTTGATCACCGGCTAGCAGGTCTATGTATTTCACGCTCCTGAAGAATAAAATAAAAAGTGCAATCGTTATTCATAGGACTTGGTTTCATAATTTGTGTATAGATGCAAGTCTGATCCGCATCTATGGAACTTATCTCTGTCAATGATGCAACTCACTCGCATCCACCCAATTTCCATGCAACGCAGGCCGCAGCCTAATGGGCAGCAGAATCCTGGCCTGGGGCTTAGAAAAGTCCTTAGTGTCTACCAAGTGCAGTTCACTAAAACCTTCTTTCAAATCATTCACCAATACCAACAACCAGCCATCGCCTTCAGCTTCGCCGCGCGAAATGAAGACTGGCTCTTGGAGCAGATGCGTATTACCAGGGTAATACTTTTCATACTTCCCCGTCGAAATTTCTAGATGGCCAAGCGCATTGTATATTGGGGCTCCGCCTCCCATCTTTGGTGCCACAATAGCGAAATCGGTGCGTGGAGCCTCAAGGACGTCGAAAAATACATGGTCGTGTTGCTGCATGGAAAATCTTTCGTCAATTTTTGGGAACTCCATATCATCTCCTAGAAGGATCTGTGGAGTGGGAAGGGTTAAAGAGTCGGCGGTGGGGTCGAATGTGAAGCGGGTGAGCCGGTTGACTATCTCACGGGGGTCGGGGGCACGGCCTTTGGCATCTGGCCACCAGAAGAAAACATTTTGCTTGCTTAGGGCGAGTTCTAGGACTATTTCGCCCTGTGAGTTCTCGTAGGCATTTGCGATGTGCCCTGGAAAGGCATTGGGAGACTTGAACCACTGATATATCAAGTAAGTACAGTTAAGTTATGGGTTATAAAGTGCTCTCACCTTAACGTCTGAGCCTTTGGCATTATATCGGGGAAGGGCTCCAATGTAAAGTGGAAGTTCTGGATCCCATTGCCAGTGTTCGCCACCAGCTTTCATCCGCTCGAGATCAGAGATCATAGGAATAAGAGGGAACAAAATCTAGCGCAAGGTCAGAATATGCGAAAGCTTACGTCTGTTCCGGGCAACTCCAAACTTTTTTTTTGGAACGTTAATTCAGAAAACATTATCTTACCCAGTTTTTGGTCACTGCGAAATCATGAATCATTGCGATAACTGGTGGTATCATCCACACGCTCTCAGTCAGGAGTCCCTGCTTATCAAATACAAAATAGCAGACGTCCGGAGTGCCATTACCTTTGGCTTGATAGCCGAAACAGACGAACTCCCCGGTCACAGGGTCAAGCTTTGGATGTGCAGTAAAGGTGCAGCTAGGTAGCTGTCCGTCAAAGTCGTACAGACCGAGGGTCTCCAAAGTATTGGGATCCATAGCATATGGCGGTGAATCTTCTTTGCATGCGAGGAGGGTGCCTCGGAAGTAGACGATGTTTGTATTTGCTGTAGAACGTATCTTGAAGGCTATGAGATCTGCGTATGGATTTCGATATTTGCCTACAGGTTTAGTGAGCATAGACAGCAAGGGAACTGTGGACTGAACAGCCGAACCTAAGAGAGCTCGTTGTGCCGCTCGTTCTCTGGTGAATTTTTCCGTACGTACATACTGCTGTTTGAAGTGTGCGCTCCCATTCCCGATGCGAAAAGCACTCACATTTCCATCTCCGTTGAACCACTGCGAAGAAATCAGTCGAGTCCACATCCCAATGGAAAGGAAGTGCATAGGCTGACTGGATCATTTTCGATAAAAGGCGGAAATTGCGGGTCAGGCATGACACGATAAAATGTGCCATCGATCTCTTTAGGGATCGATCCTACAATTTCGAGATTTTGAACCTCTCCCTCAAAACGGCATGGTTTCATGAGACCCGTGGTTTGAGGGACATTGGGAAATGCTTTTGCGCCGTTTGAGGTTCCATTTGTAACCATGATGGCGATGTGGAATGATTTCTGATGAGAGTTAAGGGTTCGTAGGTTATGAGGAGAATCAGAATTTGTAGGAAAGTGCAGGAAATTGCAAGAGAAAATATATGTATAGCAGACAGGTCCCGGGTAATGCCTAGGATTACGTTGCTGTGGATGCTGTCAGGCGGTGTCGCGCGAACTTGACCCTGAAACATGGTTACTAGTAGCGATTTTGGTTGGTCTCCGTCCACACGATATGCCCGAAGAACGGGGAGGCCAAGCCGTTGCTAGCGAGTGGTTGCTTGGCTTCGCTGCACGGGGAGATAAGAACGCCCAACCGTGACGGCCGGAAGACCTGGGTAGGTGGCGAAAGGCTGTAGCGTAAGGGCCTTGTGTCATGCATCCGAGCTCAGCCGGTCCTTTCGCAATGCGCTCCCCCAGAGCGACGAGCACTACTTACCGATTAAGCAACTGGAAGATACGGGGCATGGGGTAATTCGGCTCCCCAAGTACGCTGATCTAGCTGTACATAGCGTTATGAAATGCGACAGACTCACATCCTCTGAGAACACAGGACTACGTATTTGATTGAAGATTGATCTGAATTCTGAAAGCAGTTCCTTTTACTGATTTTCCTATCCTGGTCTTTCATATAGTACTCAAAATTCACACAAGCAGAGAGAAAAAGGGCTGTAATGATTTTGGATTACCATCCAGGCTTACATGCTGTTAGATCTTATAGGTTACAGTTTTAGTCCTAACCCACTCTTCCAAGCCAGTCGCCCCAAACCTACCATACCCGCTTGCTTTCACTCCTACAATTCATTAGCGCAGTCCTATTCCAATTTGATCTTTTGAGACATTCGGAATGAGGATTTTAGGGAACAGAGAGCTTACCTCCATGAGGCAATGAAGTCTCATCATGAACCGTCATTCCGTTAATGTGTACGGCTCCGCTATCGATCTCTTTACACATCCTGAGCGCTCTCCTCAGATCCGTTGTGAAAATTGCAGCAGTCAGCCCATACTCCGTGTCATTCGCTAATTCCAACGCTTCCTCCTCACTCTTTGCCGTCACAATACTAACCGTTGGTCCGAAACTCTCCTTGTAGAAAATGTCCATCTGCTTTGTTACTCCACTAAGAACTACAGGCCGTATACTCGCCCCAGTGGCTTGGCCTAGTGAGCCAAAAATTACCGTTGCGCCTTTCGAAACCGCGTCGGACAATAGATTTTGGTTCACTGCCACTGCGTTTGCGTTAATCAACACTGGAGTATCTGTATCCAATGAGAAGAATGCGGCAACCGCTTTCTTAAACTCTTCATGAAAGGATTCCAGCACATTCGCATGCACTATGATCTTTTCAGTGCTCATGCAAATCTGCCCAGCATTCATGAAGGCACCTGTCGCACACTCCTTTGCAGCCAATTCTAGATCTGCATCTTCCCACACAATTGCCGGTGCCTTTCCACCTAATTCCAACAAAACAGGTTTGAGATTTCTGCCCGCAAGCTCTGCGATGGCTCGGCCCACGTTTGTGGATCCCGTGAAGTTGATTTTCTTGATTGCTGGGTGTTCAATAATGTGCTTTGTAACAACCGCTGCATCCTCCCTCCTATGGACCAACAAATTCAGAACACCTTCTGGCAATCCAGCATCGTAGAGACAAGACACGAGTTTACTCACACACAGAGGTGAAAACTCTGGTCCTTTCAAAATCACTGTGTTGCCCGCAGCCAATGGATACAAAATCGACCTGGTCGCTAAAATATACGGCGCGTTCCACGGTGAAATGGCGAGAACTACCCCATAGGGCTCTTTGAACACTAATGCGCTCGTCCCAGGATCTGATGTTGTGGGTATATTTCCAGCCAGTGAGGCGAGTCTTCCTGCTACATCGCGGACGATTTCGACGGCAAGATTGACGTTAATTTCTGCCCAGCTTTTTGGGGCTCCCGTCTCTTCTCGCATAACATCTACCAGATTGTCGCGACGTTGATGGAGTAGGTCAGCGGCCCGAAGAAAGATGTCCCGCTTCCAGGCTGGAGGTAAGGCCTTCCATGCTGGGTATGCTACTTGCGCGGATGCAATTGCAACGTCAACGTCAGCGATGGAAGCAGAAGAGAAGTTGTAGAGGCGGGTGCTCGTGGCTGGGGAGTAGACTGGGAAGAATTTTTGCGTGTGGTGTGGCTGGTTGGATATGAGAAGGGGATGGATTTGTACTTGGGTGTCATCGGAGGTCACCATGACTCTTACGCAAGACTTGGAAAGAAAGAATATTGGTGTCTGCGCTGAGCTATTCCTTGCGTGATGTGGGATATTGAGAGTGCTTTCAGTCCTTCGATGTATATCTTGCGCTCTCCGACCACGCATTATAGTAAGATATACCTGCCCATTGACGTTCTGAAACCCCAAGCATTACTTCCGTAAGAGCCGTTGTCAACTAACCTCTCCCTTTGTCATCTGCAGGTTTCCTGACAACCCGGACCATCTCCCCAATATTCCTCTATCACACTAGTGCTATAGCCGTGGATCGTTGTGAGAATATGGGATGTCGGCAGACCGGGGACATCGCGGATATTAGCTCAGGCTTAGGTATCCCTACCTACTCGTATCTGCCGAATCTGCTTGTCTTCTAAGACTAAAGGTCACTGAAAGCGGCCACACTGCATTCTAGCAAAAACAAATAGTCCTGGTCACTCATTTCTAATCCTAAAGTAGTAAAGAGCAAATTCGCAGCATCCTAGATACTCTATTGCGCATACCAAATTTGTCTTCGTCCTTTGAGAAACATTCCCGGCCCTTTCTGGCCCAAGCTCTCACTGCTGCTACCGCTCCTCCAATGTCGTAGAGTTCGAATGCCAGATTGAGTCTTATCAAAGCATGAGGAATATGGCGGAGTTGTGCGGATTGCGCCCAACCACATATCAATTACCGATCCGCAAGCTGGTAACTGAGTATATAGATACAATACCGGTTTCTTAAAAGTAGGCTTTCATGACGATAAACTTCGCGCCACGAAATTCGTGAACTCCTAGCTAATTTGTTCTACCGTTCAACCAAGTAGCACCTATCTTGTTTAACACTCGGGACCCTAAAATGCATCAACCTGGCATTTTCAGTGAGGTATTTGAATGGCTTCAAGCAGCAAAAGAACCCCAATATATTGATGCTTGTTAGTTTTATGAGGATATGCATGGCTAACGCCGAGCATCTTGATATTTGCCATTGGTGTATGACAATGTTTCCCCTGCATTTCGACCTGCGCTGGATTTGAAGAGCAAATTTTCTGGCATTTGATATCATTGGGGAGTGTTCCGTTGGGGTTCCATTTTGCTTCCTAGAGTCAGGAAATGATCATTACAACTTGATACACACTGTTGACACCCATGGTGCAGTTCTGAACGCAATAGGAGGTCTTCCTCTATGGATTTGTCCATTTGTGAAATAATTGAAAATCACGTAGAAAATAATGAGATTAAGAAAATAAGGGTTTAAATACTAGCTATTAATAAAGCTGTATCCTACATTATTTCACGGGACAATCGTTCTCGTGCTCTAATTCATCTAATTGTTCGCCCCCCGATTCATTCCCGAGCTAATCACTGTCCTTCGCTAAATCCACTCTCTTTCGGGATGGAGGCACAAGCAGAAGAGGGAATATCAAATGACGTAGGTGTTTCTTTACGGAGGTTCCGGCAATAAGTCTCGGCACTTTAGCGTGTATGCCCTGTAAATATGCTATAAGGCCCTGTAGCAGTACAGTATTAGCAAAGGCCTAAAGGCTTTCACTGAACTCGCTAATCTCTAGTACTGATCTAGAGAGATATTTGACAAAGATAGTGTATATAGCACTATAATTATAGTGAAGTCAGTGCCTGATTACAGGCTTTAAGTGTGGCCCCTAAAACATTTTATCAAAATCCACTAGACTCGCTAAAATTCTTCAAATTAAGCGCTATTAACATAGCAACTATAGTGGCCGAGACACTGTTTTTACGGGCTTTGCCAATGAATGTACCGTTGTAGAGCCTACACGCTATAGTGCCGAGACTTTTTGCCGGAACCTTCGCACCAGAGGACAATATTCGGTTCCTAAATTCTTGAAGCTGTTCTACGTCGATGATACCTGCAAGCAACTCGATAATGCTAGTTAGCAATGGATATAATTCCGCAGGGCGGTACTTTTCTGAAAGTGTAAGTCCTTCCAGCGCTTTTGCATTAATCCCCAACTGAGAAAGATTATCCACAAGCCGTGGTAGGGATCAATATGTGGGTAGCGCATCAAAACCGGGGCTTCTTTGGCATGGATGCAAATATCTTTCGTCCTGAACGCTGGCTGGAAGCTAATGCGGATAGAGTGTCAAAGACGGAAAGATGCTTTATTCCTTTCGGCTCGGGTTCAAGAATGTGCATTGGCAAGAACATCAGCATGCTTGAGATTTCCAAGGTAATCCCCGCTTTGTTATTGAATTTTGAGTTTACGCTACAGAATGCGTCAGAAAATGGTCGTCTCGCATCCAATTGCAACTGGTTCGTCAAACCCGAGACGTTGTGCATGTCCATCAAACAAGGAGAATAGCTGGAGATGAAATTGTATATACTAGTCAATCTCCATCAGCTGGCGGTGGATCAGGCTTTTCTACATGATAATGCGCACACAAGTCCACAAAGATACTTCAGACATATGATCTAATAATATTTCATGACTTGTGAGTGTTTCATGTTTCAGAGCTCAGAGCCCAGGAAAACCTAACATCATTGTTTTAGGCTAAGTACTACGGCTAGGCCACGCTCCTCCTCCATACTTTGACGACTGTACCCAACGGCTATGGTAAAATATTTTATGTTTGATAAGCGCTGGTGCGGCCGTTAGTTTGTTTGAGGAGTTTCGGGATAGTCTTTGGATACACTCGTGATTCCGTGCGACGGCGGGGCTATCACGGCAAACCTTACCGACCTTCCCCGTACTTCGCTTACCCCGCACTTCTACGAATATTAATAAAAGACCATACGGCCCTCTGCCGTCGGCTCATCTCCTTACCATTTCCTAAATCCCCGCCTAACCGATTTGAACCAATGTCACCATCACAGATGGACGGTTCGGACCTGCCCCAGCCCCAGCCAGCCGGCCTTTCGGATCTTCCGCAAAGTACCAGTATGGAGTCGGCAAGAAAGAGGCGGAGGATATCTTTGGCCTGCGCTTTTTGTAGAGCCAGGAAATCACGTGTCAGTAAACCTCCTGTGTCAAGCAAGATGCTGCTTCATGATCGCTAGGAGCCACAAATCTACCCAGTTTGAGGCGGTCAACGAGAGTCAGCTGACACGGAGCCTCCAGTGTGACGGCGTGCGACCGAAATGTTCAGCTTGTGAAGGATTGAACCTAGAGTGTAGTTATGTTCAGTTAGGCTCAGGCTCAGGCTCAGGCTCGAACGTCATTGTTGGAAAAGATTACCTCAAAGCGTTGGAGGATAGGCTTAAGGCTGTCGAGGAAACCCTCACATCAAGGAAAATAGGTCAAGAGAGTTTGCAGCGTTGTTCGGCATCCTGCGATGGGCGATCTGGTGAAATCGAGGACCACCCTAACGGCGTATCAAGAGCCTTGGGACCTGACCAGACTGGGGTAGAAGTGAACCGGGATGATCTCCAGGACTCATCAGGCCTGGAGGATGAGGCGGACGGGATGGGAGCTATACAATTCAGTACAGAAGCAGATTGTAGTTTCTTCGGTAATGATGGCAACCCATAATCTCGGGTTCGGGCTGATACCGTTTAGGGCCATCCTCAAATATCGCATTTACTCGTCAACTTTTTAAAGCCGTGGCACGAGTCTCGAACAAAGAACATATTTGGGACTTTTCGGGACAAGGAAGCACTCCTGGCCTTACGGTGGAAGGTGGAATCATGAGCATATCCCGACCCTCTTCCCCACCGGGTAGATCCTGTACAACCCCCCATCCGCAAGCACCCATCAATATATATGCTCTTCCCTGCGAGGAGGACTGCCGAAGGCTCGTCTCCCAATACTTCTCTGAAACAGGGCTGTTATTTCCGTATATTCACCAGGGGACATTCATGGGCGCTTACGAGGAGATGAAGCATAGCAATTTCAAAAAAGTGAGACGAACTTGGCTGGCGTTGCTGAACATTATCATGGCCCTGGCAACTAGCACTGTCGTGGAGATAGGACTCAGTTGCGAAAAGCGGATACGCGATTCTGAAGTATATTACCAACGGGCTATAGGGCTTTGTGGCATGCAGATAACGTGTGGCGTAAGCATTGAGACAGGTTGGTTATGAGAGGTTATCGTCATAGGTGGAACTAACATTATCAGTCCAATATCTCCTTGTTCTTGGACAGTACTTGCAAGGCACTCAAAGGTCTATCGAAACCTGGACAGTTCACGGAATAGCAGTTAAAGCTGCCTTTCAGCTTGGGTTACACTCTGCAAACATCGCAAAGCGATTGTCTCCTCTTGAACAAGAGATTCGCAAACGAACGTGGTTCGGCTGTATAGTACTGGATCGTACCCTGAGCATGACCTTTGGCCGGCCAGCTACAATTCCTAATGACTATATCAAAATGGAACTGCCTCAACATATTGACGGGTGGACCTACGAAGACGACGATGAGCTTCGGACAAGTTCGAGTGTTGCTTTTTTCTCCGCTACAATGTAAGTCTATGCATCGTGTACTGGGATCGTGGGCAGTTCTGCTACAAACACTAATGCAAATAGGGCTCTTTACAAAATTATGTGGAACGCTATTCACTTGTCATACGGCGACAACATTGATTGCGACGGCCATACTCCGGTATTCGACATAGTCTCCCAGGTATTCCAAACGGAACAGCAGTTAGCTGGATGGCGGCAAACACTCCCTGCTTGCTTACCGTTGTACCAGCCTACAAGTATACCTTGTGATGTTGCAGGCATGGATTCTGTAATGTCGAATATCAACAAATTCCGAATCATCTTGACTCTACGTCACAACAATATCCGGATCCTCATGCATCGACCCATCTTAGTCAAGTTCCTTGAGACGGCCGGGGAGCCCGTATCAGGTACGGAAGCACAGGATCTACACCTTCTACGACAAATTGGAAGCAACAGCATCCAAAATTGCGTGCAATGTGCAGTAGAAACCATCGCAATCGTGAAAATATTAGTCACGGCAACCGATTCAAGGCGATCATGGTTAGGGGCTTGGTGGTTTACTCTATACTACACTTTCAATGCCACTCTCATTCTTTTGGCTTCACTTTTAGTGGTCCAAGATCAGACAAAAGGACAGGCCACAGCTATCCTATTCCCTATGAGTATTTTGGAACTCCGGGATTCTGTTACTGATGCTGTCGTGGCTATGCAGTGGCTGGACA
>Ga0182030_10021057_pt1 | contig 12246 bp, 11 predicted proteins | sample 812S3MmetaG_FD_121299 | JGI IMG/M metagenome (GOLD analysis project Ga0182030, IMG submission 121299) | Permafrost microbial communities from Stordalen Mire, Sweden - 812S3M metaG (Illumina Assembly) | ecosystem: Environmental > Terrestrial > Soil > Wetlands > Permafrost | place: Sweden...
AACGCCGACGCCTTTGAAGACCAGATGAACTTCCTTGTCAACCAGGGCTACCGCTGTGTCGCGCACGACCGCCGCGGTCATGGGCGCTCCAGCCAGCCCTTCAACGGCAACGACCTCGACACCTACGCCGACGATCTCGCCGAGCTCGTCCACCACCTCAACCTCAAAGACGCAATCCACGTGGGCCACTCCACCGGCGGCGGCGAGGTCGCCCGCTACATCGGCCGCCACGGCACCAGCCGCGTTGCCAGGGCAGTGCTCATAAGCTCTATCCCGCCGCTGATGCTCAAGACTCCCGCCAACCCCGCCGGCCTTCCCATGGAAATCTTCGATGGACTCCGCGCCAACGTCCAGGCCGACCGCGCGCAGTTCTTTACGGACCTTAGCGCGCCCTTCTACGGTGCCAACCGCCCCGGCAACAAAGTCTCCGACGGCCTGCGCCACTCCTTCTGGCTGCAGGGAATGATGTGCGGATTCCCCGCCGCCTACTACTGCATCAAGGCCTTCTCGGAAACCGACTGCACCGAGGACCTGAAGAAGTTCGATGTCCCCACCCTCATCCTGCACGGCGACGACGACCAGATCGTCCCCATCGCCGCCGCCGGCATGCTCTCCTCGAAGATCGTCAAAGGCTCTCAATTCAAGATCTACAAGGGTGCCCCGCACGGCATGTGTTCCACCCTCAAAGACGAGATCAACGCCGACCTGCTCGCCTTCTTCAAACAATCCGCTCCCGCTTCCAAAGCCGCCTGAACTGACCATGAAAACAGGGAAAGGCCCGTCCACCCGGAGAAGCCTTTCCCTGATTCTTGTGAATTCTGACCGCCCGTCGTTTAGCATAGAGCGCGAGGGCCCGATGAAATCCAGCGAGATCATCTTCGAAGTGACCGAGAGTCCCGAGGGCGGCTCTGAGGCCCGCGCCTTGTCCGCTTCCATCTTCACCGAAGCTGACTCCATTCCCGAACTGGAAGAAGCCGTCCGCGATGCCGTTCGTTGCCACTTTGACGAAGGTTTTGCGCCCGCGGTGATCCGGCAGATCTTCTCCTAAAACAGAGAAGGCCCAGCCTCCGCGTGGATGGGCCTTCTCCTGGTATCTGGCGCCTGGTACCTGGCGCCTCGAACCTACCCTTGCAGCGTCAGATCGTCCGCCAGCCTGAAGTGCACGATCGACTCGGCCGGAATATCCAGGTCGCGGTTGCCGGTCAACCCGGCTGCTGCCGTGCCCGCGCCGCCGCCCGCCAGTCCGCCGATCAGCAGTCCCGTACCTCCGCTGGCAATTCCGCCAATCAGCATGCCCAGCCCGCTGCCGCCGCCGATGAACGCCGCCGACCGCCTGCCTTTGCCTTTCTTCGACTCCCGCATGTCATGCGTCTGCAGCGGATACTGCTGCCCGTTCAGCGTCAGCGACGTCAGCCTCAACTCCAGCACCGACCGGCCCTTGAAGTGTCCGCGCCGGTGCGACACGTCCACGATGCCCTCCACCGGCGTGCCCCTGGGCAGGATCACGCGGCCGTTCGCATCCGTCCAGCCATCCTCCACCTCGCCGTCAAAACGCATGCCCGGCTCCGTGTGCTTCACGCTGATGTTCTGGTTAATGCGGATGGCCAACTCCGATCCAGCGGGAATATTCACATCCGCCGGCTGCACCACCGGCGGGCCTCCGGGCACGGGCTGCGCTGCACCCTGTCCCGGCGCGGTCCCCGTCGGCTGGTAGTAAACGCCGGCAGCAGGCGGAGGCGTTCCCGGCGCGTTTGCCGGTCCATTTGCTGATCCAGGAGCCACGGTAGTCGTCACCGCCTGCCCTGCCTGTCCGGGAACCGGAGGCTGCACTATGGTCGTCGTGGTCGTCCCGTCCTTGGCCACCGAGATCACCTGCTGCGCCTGCCCGGTGGCCGCCGCCTGTTTCTTCGCCTGCTCAACCGCCTTCTCCTGCCTGGACGCGCAGCCCGCCAACAGCACTACAGCCAGCGCCAGCGCGCCATACGCCTTCAACCATCGCAAATGAACCGCCGAATAAGAATTCATTGTTCGCATCCCCTTTTTCCCGTTCCTTAGCTTGTGATGCCTTGCAACCGATACGTCTCAACCCGCACGCCGTCCTTCCGGCCTGAGTGAGCCGAAGGCCAGAAATCTCTGTCGTTGTCCTGAACTGGTGCCGAGCCGCACCCAAGGCAAGGCCATCAATCCCGCAGCGCTTCACCTCAATCAGATGCACATCCCCCACCGAAAGCCGCCCACGAACGTCCCTGAAACGCAAAGGTTTACGATTGTTTCCATGAGCAACACCCCGCAATCTGCACCGCGTCCGCAGCTCGCCCACCTGACCGCCGCGCTCGACGACCTGCGCGCCCGCGGCACCTACTTCCACCTGCGCGTACTGGACGACCAGCAGGCTCCCGTCTGCCACTACGACGGCCGCCGCGTCATCAACCTCGCCAGCAACAACTACCTGGGCCTGTGCAACCACCCCAAACTCCGCGAGGCCGCCATCGCCGCCACGCAGAAGTACGGCGCAGGCTCCGGAGCCGTGCGCACCATCGCCGGCACCATGCGCATCCACATGGAGTTGGAAGCGAAGATCGCCGCCTTCAAGAACGTCGAGGCATGCGTGGTCTTCCAGTCTGGCTTTGCCGCCAACGCCGGCACCGTCTCCGCCATCCTCGGCAAGGACGACTTCATCCTCTCCGACGAACTCAACCACGCCTCGATCATCGACGGCGCGCGCCTGTCGCGGGCGAAGATCAAGGTCTTCCGCCACAAGGACGTCGCCCACGCCGAAGAGCTGCTGCGCGAGATCCAGCTCGAACCCGGCCACAAGCTGCTCATCACCGACGGCGTCTTCTCCATGGACGGCGACAACGGCCCCGTCGCCGCGTTAGCCGACCTGGCAGCCAAGTACGGCGCCATTATGATGGTCGACGATGCGCACGCCTCCGGTGTCCTCGGCCGCAACGGTCGCGGAAGCGTCGACCATTTCGGCTGCCACGGTAAGGTCGACGTCCAGGTGGGGACGCTGTCGAAGGCGATCGGCGCGCTGGGCGGCTACGTCTGCGGCAGCCGCGACCTCATCGACTACCTCTACCACCGCGCGCGACCGTTCCTGTTCTCCACCTCGCACCCGCCGTCGGTCGCGGCCACCTGCATCGCGGCGTTCGACATTCTGGAAACCGAGCCGGAAAGAATCGCCCGCCTGTGGGACAACACCCGCTACTTCAAAGCTCAGCTAGCCGCCGCCGGCTTCGACATCGGCGGCCGCACCACCCCCGCCAGCGAGACTCCCATCACCCCCATCATTATTGGCGACGCCCGCCGCACCATGGACTTCTCCCGCGCGCTGTTCGACGCCGGCGTCATGGCCACCGGCATCGCCTTCCCCACCGTGCCCGAAGGCAAAGCCCGCATCCGCACCATTATGACCAGCGAACACACCCGCGAGCAGATCGACCGCGCCCTCGAAATCATCACCACCACCGCAAAGCAAGGCGGTATCCTCTAAGGATGAGCAGCCAATTCCAAGACCTAATGAACGGCCTCGACGAAGTCGACGCATTTCTGGCGGGCGAGCGCACCGGCTACAAGGTGACCCTCCCTCAGAAGCCGAGGTTGAACCTATCCGGGAAAGCTGCGAGATGAATCCCCCGCGGTATGTACGGCGCACAATCGGCAATTCCTCTTAGAACGGCGCCCGCGCCGCGATCCTTCGCCAGGGGCGAAGGCTACCGTGGGAATCGTCTCTTCCGCACCTCACCGCGGCCGCAGCACCTCGAACCGGCTCACGGAATACCCCATCGCCGCTCCCACAAAGACGTCCGACGGGAAATGCGCCATCGTCGTGATTCGCGAGAGGCTAATCGCCGTCGCAAAGCTGTACATCACCCAAGGCACCCACCGATGCTTCTTGTACCGGGTGGACAAAACCGTCGCCACGCAGAACGCTCCCGCCGCGTGCCCTGACGGGAAGCTGCTGCCATTGCCCGACACGATCTGCGACTTGAAGAATGTGTGGTTGAAGCTCTGTCCCGCGGGAACATCGCTCGGCCGCTCCCGGCGAGTCACCAGCTTCGTCGCAAACTCCAGCACCTCGCTGTCCGCATAGGCTCGTGCCACCAGCAACGCCGTGGTCTTCTCGTACGAATCATGCCGCACCGTGCCCACCGCCATCAATCCCAACGGCACCGCGGCAATCTCCCCGATCGTGATCCACTGGTCGAACACGTCATTCAAATCGTCCAGGTTGCCCTGATGATTGCGAAAGTACGGCATCACATGCGAGTCCGATTCGATGAAACCCGCCGTGCCCGCGGCCATCACCAGCGTCGGAACCCAGCCATGCCCCTTCGCCAGCTGCATCGGCGACAGCCAGATGCCTTTCTGATCGTGCAGAACGTCCGGCACAAAGCTCCGCCAAGTCGTCTCTCTCTCCACCGGCGACCGATCCGCATCCTCCGCGGTTCCGGTCACAGGGGTCGGTGCGTCCGGCAAGGCACCAGAGCCGCTGTCAGCTTCACCGTTGTCGCTCGGGCGGATGTCGCTCGCGCGGAACGACTCGGCAGTCGCCGCCGGACTGTCCGGACGACTCACATCGACCGTCTGCGCCGGCGCACCGCGCGGTGCACACCACGCGCCCGCGCACAGGAAGAGACAAAGAAGTGAGGTACTCGAGAACCGACTCATCGATCTTGTTCGATGCCAGCCGCCCGATAAAGGAAATCCGGCAGCCCCAAATAACTGGAGAAAGCACTCGCCGGCCATCCCCCGGCGGAAGAAGATCGCGTGGCTAGAACGGCACTCGCGCGGTGAGGACGATGCTGTGGTTGAAGGCGTGGAAGTGCGTCAGCGCAATCTGCTCGCCGGCGCCGAAGGTCAGCCCCAGCCGTCCCGGCGTTCCATCCGGGTTGTGCGCCAGCGGTATGCGCCCGATTACGATCCCCGGCGTCGCAAACGTCGCAATCTTGCCGTCGTTCGTGCCGCCGGAGTAGAAGCTGGAGTTGAATTCCGCCTCCGGCCAGAAGAAGCGCGCCGCGCCGGTCTTCGCCAGCCGGTACTGCACCACGCTGTTCCAGGTGGTGGTGTGGCCCAGGCCCTTGGTGTTGGACATGGGCAACGATCCGCCGAGCGTCGAGGTAAGATCCAGATTCCCCCACCCCTTGCCTCCCCCAATGCTTGGCGTCACTAACGCACAGCAGCTGCCGTTGCCGTTCTTGCCGGTGGGCACGGTGGCCGCCAGGTAGGCCGTCAGAATGTAGTTGCCGTGCTCCTCGTTGCGCGAAAGAATGCGTAGCTTGCTGTTGAACGACACGTCGCCGAAGCCGTCTTTGGCTCCGGTATCGTGATCGAAGAACGGTGGCGCGTTGAACAGCAGCTCGATGCGGCGGAACGGAATGATCTCCAGCCCCTTGCTGTTGCCGAGGTTCCACGTGTCCTCGCGCTTCGCATTCGTCTGCCTCACAAAGTCGGTGCGAAACTCCTGCTCCAGCCGTGGCGTCACCGTCACCAGCGGCGTCACCCAGTGCGGCTGGGCACTCTGCGTGGCTGTCACGCGCGCCTGGTACCGGGCCATGAAGGATTTGGAGGCGGCAACGGTCTGTGCCGGGGCTGGCATCGCGCACAGCAGCAGCGCAACCACTGTGATGGGGAGGAAGAATCGCAGTCTTGTCATCGTTTTGATTCTAGACGCTTGTAATGTACGTTTTTATACGATTCTCACTTTGCCGCACGGGTCGGGCAAGAACCGTTTCGGTCCTGCGCATATACTCGTCTCCATCGTCTCGCGTCCAGATCGTCTCGCGTCCAGGAGGGCCCATGAAATCGTCCGACACGCTGTTGACCCCGCGCGAAGCTGCCGCCGCCGTCGGCGTCAGCTATCCCACCGTCAAGCACTGGATTCTGACCGGTAAGCTGAAGACCATTAAAACTCCCGGCGGCCATCACCGCATCCCGGGCGCCGCGCTCAAGCGCTACCTGCCGCCGATCCCAAAACCGCCCGGCGCTGCCTCGCGCGAGCGCTTTCGCAATGTGAGCGGACGCAACCAGCTGGTCGGCACTATCGTCGAGGTGAAGATCAGCGGCCTGCTCGCGAAGGTCGTGCTCGAAATCGGCCAGCCGCCGCGCGCGCAGCGCATCACCTCCATCATCACCGCCGACGCCGTCCGCGAGATGCAACTGCGCAAAGGCCAGACCGCAGCCGCGCTGATGAAGTCCACCGAAGTGATGATCACCCGGGTATAGTCAGGCCCGATAGACGACGCGCCCCGCGCATACCGTCGCGTGCACGCGGCCCAGCATCGGCGCGCCGTCGAATGGAGAATTCTTCGACTTCGACCGCGAATCCTTTACCGCAAAGTTCCACTCTTCGCCTGCGTCGAACACCACCACATCCGCATCGCTGCCCACCCGCAGATCGCCCCGCCCACGCAACCGAAGCACCTCCGCCGGCCGCGCACTCATCAGCTGTAGCACGTGGCTCAGCGTCATTCCATGCTCGCGATGGAGCACGCGCAACGCCAGCCCCAGCGCGGTCTCCAGGCCAGTAATGCCGTTCGGAGCGCGATCGAACTCGACCTCCTTTTCGTGCGATGCGTGCGGCGCGTGGTCGGTGGCAATGCAGTCCACGGTGCCGTCCAGCAGCGCGTCGACAAGCGCGCGGCGGTCCGCCTCCGCCCGCAGCGGAGGATTCATCTTCGCATTCGTGTCGTAGTCGCCGATCGCTTCATCGGTCAGCGTGAAGTGGTGTGGCGCCGCCTCGCAGGTCACGTACAGCCCCGCCTTCTTGGCCGCGCGGATCGCCCGCAGCGCCAGTGCCGTCGAGACGTGCTGCACGTGCAGATGCGGCCGCACGTGGTCCGCGCGTTCCATCTCGCGCAGCAGGAGCAGGTCCCGCTCCACGATGCGCGCCTCGGCCTCCGCGGGCATGCCGCGCAGTCCCAGCCGGAACGCCACGGGCCCCAAGTTCATGCTGCAACCGCTGGTTAGGCGCGTGTCCTCCGCATGCTGCGACACCGGCACGTCCAGCGCGGCTGCGGCCGTCAGCGCGGCCCGCATCACATCGTCCTCCAGCACCGGTTTGCCATCGTCCGTGAAGCCGACCGCACCCGCGCGCACCAGCGCGTCGAAGTCGGTAATCTCGCAGCCATTGCTGCCGAAGGTCGCTGCCGGCATGGCCAGCAGATGGATCAGCGGATGGCGCTCAGCCGCGAGCATCCAGCGCAGGCGTTCGACCGAATCGTTCACCGGCGTGGTGTTGGGCATGGCGACGACCGTGGTGAACCCGCCCGCGGCCGCTGCTGCCGTACCGGTGGCGATGGTCTCCTTGTGCGTCTGCCCCGGCTCGCGCAGATGCACGTGGATATCGATCAGCCCCGGCGCCACCACGCATCCCGCCGCGTCGATCTGTAACTCTTTAGGTAGCGAATCCGCCAGGCTGGCCAGCGCGCCCGGAGGTTCCACCGCCGCTACGCGGCCATCGCGCACCAGCACATCGCGCGGCGCGTCCACCCCCTGCGCCGGATCGACCACGTGCCCGTTCAGGATAAGAAGTTCACTCATAGCCCAGGTTTCAATCCGCCTTTGCCTCTGTCCTTCAAGAAAAATCGGTGCCCGTCGGTGTAAATCGGTGTTAAGCCTTTGCCCTTGCTTTTGCCTTTGCTCATGCCCGCTCCCCCAGCGCGCGCACCAGCACCGCGCGCCGCACCGCCAGGCCCTGCGCCACCTGCTCCTCGATCGCCGACTGCGGCCCGTCGGCCACCTCGCCGGTAATCTCCAGCCCGCGGATGATCGGTCCCGGATGCATCACTAGAGCGCGTGGCGCCAGTGCCACCAGCCGCGCCCCATGCAACTGGTACCGCTCCACATACTCGGCCAGGTCCAGCGCGGTGCCTTCCAGCCGCTCCTTCTGGATGCGCAGCATCATCACCACGGTTGCGCTGCGCAAGGCCACATCGAAATCGCGCTCAATCTCAATCGCCGGGCTGCCGCTTGCATTCGCGTCGAGGTACGCATTCAGTCCCAGCGCTTCTTCGGGCAGCAGTTCCGGCGGCCCGCACAGCACCACGCGCGCGCCCAGCCGCGGCAGCAGCATCGCATTCGACCGCGCCACGCGGCTATGGCGAATGTCGCCGGCAATCACCACGGTCACGCCGGCCAGCGTCTTCTCGTTGATCGCCGCAGAACTGGGTGCCCCATGTCTCGTGTCTGAGACATGGGAAGCAGCGCCACCCAATCCCAATCTGATCAATATCGTCCGCAAGTCCAGCAGCGCCTGCGACGGATGTTGATGCATGCCGTCGCCCGCATTCAGCACCGGCAGCCCGGTCACCCGCGCCAGCAGAAACGGCGCGCCCGACGCCGGATGGCGCAGGATAATCGCCTCCGCGCCCAGCGCGCGCAGCGTCAGCCCGGTGTCCTTCAGGCTCTCGCCCTTTTCGATGGAGGAGGATTTGTCGCTGACCAGAGTGGTGGTAACGCCCAGCGACTTGGCCGCCAGCTCGAACGACGTGCGCGTCCGCGTGCTCGACTCGTAGAACAGCAGCGCGACGGTGCGGTCCACCAGTACCCGCGCCCGTTCCGCGGCGGCCATCCGCTCCAGCCGCGTGGCGCTGGCCAGTATCTCCGCCACGTCCGCGACCGACAGATGTTCCACCGTCAGCAGCGAGCCGGGAGCATATGCTGATCCAGCCGCATTTGTCGTTGCGTACGGCCCTTTTGTCTCTGAGATAGGTCCGGACTTGTAGCCCAAGGCTTCAACCTTGGGTCTTGAGGACATTCCGGATCCGCGCGAGCTAGGGGCTTTAGCCTCGGGGATATGGGTTCCTTCGGGGGGCACTCTTTGCCTCAATCCACCAGCTCGACCAGCAGCACCTGCTCCTGCCCGTCGATTTCGTTCAGCTTCACTTCGATGATTTCACGGCGCGAGGTGGGCACCGTGCGCCCGGTAAAGGTCGCCTGGATGGGCAACTCGCGATGGCCGCGATCGATCAGCACCAGCAGTTGCACGCTCTTCGGCCGGCCATGGTTGAACAGCGCATCCAGCGCCGCCCGCACCGTGCGCCCGGTATACAGCACATCGTCCATCAGCACAATGTCGCGTCCGTTCACGTCGAACCCCAGCTCGCCCGGCACGACGATGGGCCTTGGGCCCGCCGTGGTCAGGTCGTCACGATAGAAGCTGATGTCGAGCACGCCCGTATCCACCGGCCGCTTCTCGATGCCCTCGATCATTCTGCCCAGCCGTTCGGCCAGCGGCACGCCGCGCCGCTTGATGCCGACCAGCCCGAGGTTCGCGGCGCCGTCGTTCTTCTCCACAACCTCATGCGCCAGCCGTACCAGCGTGCGCTCAATCTCCGACGCCGACATCAGCCGGCCCTTTTCGCGCAGCTTTAGCTTCGCAGGAGTCTCTGCAATGGTCGCTTTTGGGGTCTCGCTCATAACCTTCTTCGCAGCGTTCGTTCCGCCGTTGCTGATGATAACAGCACCGGCAGTGCATCGACGCAAATTAGCCGCCATCAGCGCGCACCGGCGCTCCGCGAGGCAAGCTGGATCCGCGGGTGCTGCCCCTAAGCCGCGGGACCACGCCGCATCCGCAGCAGCCCGGCGAACGCCCCACCCAGGGTGGACAGCAACAGCAGCAACGCGGAGACAATGGCAAACCCGGCCAGCATAATGCCGGCGCGAAACTCGGGCGACGCGATGAATCCCAGCATGTCTGCGGGAACCGGGGTCGAGGACTTCTGGATCGACTGCTGCACCTGCTCCTTGATCTGCGCGTCAAAGCTGCCCATGGAGTGCAGTGCAAAGCGCGCCACCAACCCCCAGCCGGCCATCGCCGCGCCCAGCCCCACCGCCAGGCAAATCCCCACCACCAGGCCAATGCGCGCGCCAATGCTCACATCCATCCACGCCGCCGGGCGCCGCTTCTGGTAGAGACCCATGGTGATCAGCGAGGCGCTCATCACCCACAGAAAGCTTACCGGCGACAGCATCTGCACGCGCATCGCCCCCAGGCTCAGCAGCGCGCCGATGGCTGCCACCGCCGCGGCGCAGCGGATCGCCGTCTTCCACTCCACCTGGCGCGGACTGGGAGGCGGAAGCATGCCGGTAGTTGCCGCGCCCTCGGCTCCGGGCGCTGCCTCGCCGCCCGTCTCAGCGGATTGGTTCTCCAGCGAGAGAAAGAGCTGCGGCGAGCCGCAGTGCGGGCAGAACGGAGATTCGCCGCTGCCTGCCGGCAGTTCCCCTCCGCACCGGTGACACGATTCCTGCATGTCTACGAAGCTACCCTACGCGATACGCCCGGGCAAGCATCGCCAGTCGCGTCCTACTGCCGCGTGTCGTCGTTCTCTTCGCCGGAAGACGACTTCCCGGGCACCTCCAGCGCCACCAGAGAGAACTTGGTGCCGCTGCCGTCAGGCTCAATCTCCACAATCCGCTGGCGCTGTTCGGAGCCGGTCTTCAGCTCCAGCGAGTGCTTGTCGGGATGGTCGTTCACCTGCACGTGGTTTCCCTCATGCGCGTCGCAGGTCAGCCCCTCGAAGGTGCGCACCGGTTTGCCCACGGCGCTGCCGTCGCGGCACGCAATCACGTCGCCGTAACGCTTCAGTGCGCCCCGGTAGAACGCCTCTACCTTGTCCGGCGAGTCGGGAGTCAGGTAGCTCGCCGCCTTCACCCCCAGGTGAAAGCTGCCGAAGTTCAAATCCACGTCGGCCGAGCCATCGTCCTTGTCCTTTTTCTTTTCCGGCTGCGCCCCCGGATACGCCGGCAGGCCAATGTCCGCCAGCACCGCCGCGTCGTTGGTCTTCACCTGCAAGCCGCCGAACGGGGTCTCGATCTTTACGTTGTCGCTATCGCCGTTCTTGTGCTCATCCACATGGCAGCCCGCCAGGGCCAGCAACCCCGCCCCGGTCAACAGTATCCCCAGCGCCGCGGCCACGCCGCGTGCCGGCGCCCAATTCCGTTTCGTCCGCATCGTCATCTGCCTTGCCTCCCGCAGAACCGGGAAATTCCCTCGGTATCCAACACCATACGCGCCCGGCGGGCGAATGGTTCCATCCGAACCGCCCATCGTGGCGGCAGCCTGCGCTTCCAATGCTACCCTTGACTCGTACCCATGAATCCCCAAGAATCGCAAAAACCGCACGCCACCCCCCTCGGCGCATCCCCCGCCGAATCCTCCGACCGCAATCTCCCCAAGGCCTACGACCCCTCCGCGATCGAGCAGCGCTGGGCCGACTACTGGGTCCGCGAGCGCCTCTTCGAAGTTGAGACCCCCACAAATCCGGGTGCCCCACGCTCGCGAAGCGATCGTGGGAATGGCGAGACCGCCTTCACCATGCTCCTGCCCCCGCCCAACGTCACCGGCTACCTCCACATGGGCCACATGTTCGAGCACGCCGAGTCGGACATCCTGGCGCGCTGGCAGCGCATGTGCGGCGCCACCTGCGTGTGGGTTCCGGGCACCGACCACGCCGGCATCGCCACCCAGATGCTGGTCGAGCGCCAGCTCAAAGTGGAAGGCACCGACCGCAAAACTCTCGGCCGCGAAGCCTTCACCGAGCGCGTATGGGCATGGAAGCGGCAGTACGGTTCCGCCATCACCGACCAGATGCGCCGCCTCGGCGCCTCGGTCGACTGGTCGCGCGAGTACTTCACCATGGACGACCGCCTATCCGTCGCCGTCAAGGAGGCCTTCGTCCGCCTCTACGAGCGGGGCCTCATCTACCGCGGCGCCTACATCGTCAACTGGGACCCCGTGCAGCAGACGGCCGTCTCCGACCTGGAGGTCACGCACCAGGACCGCGCCGGCAAGCTCTACCACATCCGTTATCCGTTCGCCGACGGCACCGGCTCGATCGTGGTCGCCACCACCCGCCCCGAGACCATGCTGGGCGATGTGGCCGTCGCGGTGAATCCGAACGACGAGCGCTACACCGAGTTCATCGGGAAGCTAGTCACACTCCCCCTCAGCGCCGCCGCCGGCCACGCTGACAGAGATATTCCCATCCTCGCCGACGACTGGGCCCAGCCTGAGTTCGGCACCGGCGCGGTCAAGGTCACCCCCGCGCACGATCCCAACGACTTCGCCATCGGCCAGCGCCACGCCCTGCCCACGCTCACCATCCTCGACGAGACCGCGCACGTTTTCCTCGTCGGCTCTCCGTATCACGGCCTCGACCGCTTCGAGGCCCGCGAGCGCATCGTCGCAGACCTCGAAGCCGCCGGCCTGCTGGTCGCCGTCAAGGATCACCAATTCGCCAT